>OBLQ010000720.1_pt1 | contig 12686 bp, 5 predicted proteins | sample 1519881 | NCBI WGS metagenome assembly OBLQ01 (sample SAMN01911456, study PRJEB22533) | soil metagenome | biome: Soil | place: Malaysia | collected 2012-04-30 | depth DG_metagenome m | reverse complement strand
CCGTTTTCGTCTTCGGCGCCGTGCTCACCCCATCCACGCCAGACGAGGACGCAGGCGATTTGTGGCGGAGATGGTGGAGTGCGGTCGGAACTGTGCCGGACGGCGGTGGGATGCCAGGTTGATGCCGGAGTGGGTGATGGTGGTGGAGGGGGAGGTTCCTGTGCGCGCGCATCGCGGGAACACGATGTCACCGCGGTCGCCACGAATATCAGCGTGATGAGCCGCTTCATGTTCGCTCCTGAACAACTCGCGGCGGGGTCTCGACTGGAAAATAGTGGTGCCGGCGCCCCGGGGCTACCTCAAAACGTCGACACAATGCTGAAGATGTAGCGCCAGTCGGTCTGTTTGGTCTCGGCGTTCACTTCGGGGTGAGCCACCCAGAAGGGCACGTCGAAGCGCCAGGTGAAGTTCCAGAAGGGCCACTTCACATCCGAGCGGATGCCGACGCCGGCGTCGTCGAGGCGTTCCTGCAACACGCCCTGCTCCACCAGCGACTCGATGCGCGCGCTGCTGCCGATGGGGTTGTGCGTATCGAGAATCCATCCCGCGTCATAGAAGCCGTAGAGGGACGCCGTGCCGATGAGCGGTGCGACGAACTTCGCGAGCCGTCCCGGCACCTTCATGCCGATCTCGGTGTTGATCGCGACCAGCTTGTTTGTAGAAAACGTTCCGGCCGCATAACCGCGCAGGTTGCCGTCGCCGGGTTCGAGGTAGTGCAGCTGTTCCGGGACCGCGCCCGGACTGCGCAGCCAGAAGCGTTCCTCCTGCGCCATGGCGCCGCCGCCCGCGAGGTTGAACTTGCGCTGCGGGGGCGCGCCGCCGCCCGTGAATCCCGCAAACCCGCGCAGCCGCCAGTCCAGCTTCACGACATCAGGACGCGACTTCAGCCACAGCTCGGTGGCCAGGCGCTCGTACCTCACGTCGCCGCCCAGCCAGCGCCGTCCGAAATCCAGGTTTGCACCGAAGTGCACCGAGGCCACGTCGATTTGCGGCTCGATCGTGTACGCGAAGTACGGTCCGGTGTCGGCGTTGGTGGTGTCGTAGATTTCCGTGCTCACGAGATATTTGGGATCGCGCAGTTCGTGGTAACCGAACCCGAACGTGAACGTCTGCGTGGGCGGCACGATCAGTTTGGGACGGTGGATCACTTCGAACTGGATGCGCGCGTCGTTGCGGCCTTCCATGCGGTAGCCCGAGACCGACATGGTCGCGTTGTTCCCGAACAGGAACATGGGGCGCTCGCGCGATGCCGAGAAGTCAAAGCGCCCGCTCTCGATGCCGTAGTAGAGGCCGATGCGGTTGCGGTTCCACCAGCCCTCGCGGCTTCCATAGAAGTGATAGCCCACCTTGGCGCCGTCGACGTCGTTGTACCAGACGGCGGGCCGGTGGCGGATGGTGTACGCGTCCTCGGTGAAGTAGGTGTTGTTGGGCCAGTCGATCTGGAAGTCCTTCTTTCTGGGCAGGAAGTTGTTGGTCATGTTGACGTCCATGATCTCATTGTCGGCGTTGATGGCCGTGCGCACGGGAGCCGCCGGCAGGTGCACCTTGGCCACCAGCGAGCGGTTGCGCGCGTCCATACGGTGCCGGACCACCGAGCCGTCGGGCATGGTGAACTGCACTTCGATGGGGCAGTAGAGTTCGCCGATGCGCCGCACGATCGCGCGCGCCAGCACGCCCGTGGAATCGGGCTTGGTGCGCACGTCCTCCAGGTCGTAGTCCACCGTCTTGCGCGTGTGCAGCCACTGCTCGAACTGGCGCGAAAGATCGCGATTGAGGACGCTCTCGCATGCCTCGCGGTAGCGGTCCTCGTTCACGTGCTTGAGTTTCCATTTGTCGAAGAAGGTGTGATTGATGACATCGAAGGTGGAATCGCCCGCGACGAAGCGCATCACGTTGTAGGTGAGTGCCGCCTTCTGGTAGACGTGGATGCGGTACGAGTTGTCGTACTTCTCGGAGCGGAATGAGGTGCGTTCACCGTAGTTGCGGCGGTCGAGGTCGAACACGTCGCGCCGGTACGCTTCCCACAGTTTGTACTGCGGCGTGATGCGCTGATACCAGTTCCAGTCGTGCTTGTCCCCCCAGGGACCGTACTTCTGTTCGTCGTACCAGCGCGTGATGAAGGACGCGAATCCCTCGTCGATCCACGCTTCCTCGCGCTCATTGTTGGCAAGCTGTCCGTAGAAATACTCGTGGCCGAACTCGTGCATCACCAGAAACTGGTTGGCGCGGCCGTCGAGGATGATCATGGGGTATTCCATGCCGCCGCGGCGCAGCATCTCGCACACCGTGATCTGCGGCCACTGGTACTTGCCCACGTGCTTCTCCTCGAAGGCAATGGCCCGCGTGAGATGCACGAGCGTCGAGTCCTCCCACGTCTTGGCACTCTTGCGCCGGTAGACGCTGTAAACCTTGAGATCGCCGATGGTCGTGTCCTGCACCACGAAAGTCGGGTCGGCCACCCAGGTGAAGTCGTGTACCTGTTCGGCGTGGAAGTGGACCACCTTGGTCTTGTCGGTTGCGGGCTTCATGGGGGCGTTCTTGCCCGCGTGGGGCGGGTTGTACGTCCAGCCGGGATCGCCGTCCGCCACCAGTCCTGTTGCCGCCACCACGAAATTCTCCGGCAACTCGATGTGCACGTCGAAGGTGCCGAACTCGCCGTAGAACTCACCGGTCATGAACTTGTCGGGATGGAAGCCCTTGTCGTCGTACACGACGATCTTGGGATACCACTGCGCCATGTCGAAGTGGTTGCCCGTGTAGCCCGAACGGTCCTCGGCCTTGTGGATCTTCTCGTCGAAGGTCAGCTGGATGTGCAGCGTGTCGCCCGGCGCCAGCGGCGCGGGCAGGGTCATCTGCGCAATGGTGTCGTCGATCTTCGGCTCCACGGCGGTGCCGTCGATCTTCACGTTTTCAATCTTGAGCCAGCCTTTGTGCTCCTCGGAGAGATCGCGCAGCACCAGGTTGTACTGGCGGTGCTCGTCGCGCATGTACGCGGAATCCTTGCTGCGGAACGCGTTGGGATAGAGATGGAGATAGAACTCCTTGAGCGTGTCGGGCGAGTTGTTGGCGTAGACGATGGTCTCGCTGCCCGAAAGCCACTTGCGCTGCGCGTCGAGCTTGCAGTGGATGGTGGTGTGATGGAACTGCTGGAAGTAATCCGCGCCCCACACGGGAAGCGCGGCCGCGAGAAGCAAAGCCGCCGTCAAACACACGCGCCGCATTGGTACTCCTTGCAAGGGGGAAAGCGCGGCATCGGGAAACCGCACGAGTGGCGAAGGCTATCACGAATCGGCGAAACTGCCAACGTCCCGCCGGCGCCGGCGCGGCCGCCTATTCCTCCGGCGTGATCCCGAACTTCTTCATGCGGTACAGCAGAATATGGCGGGGCACGCCCAGTCGCCGCGCGGCCCGCGACTGATTCCAGCCGCTCGAGCGCAGCGCATCCAGCACCGCGGCGCGCTCGATTTCACGCAGGGTGGCGGCGCCCGGCGCCGCCTCTCCCGCCAGCGCGGCCAGGTGCTGTTCCACCAGCGCTTCGTCGATGGTGGATCCCGACCGCATCAGCACCACGCGTTCGCAGAAGTTTTCCATCTCGCGCACGTTGCCGGGCCAGCGATACCGGGCCATGGCCTCCAGCGCCCCGCGCGTCACCGTAACGCGCTTGTCTCCCGCGAAGCGGGCGATGAAATGCTTCGCCAGCACGGGAATGTCGCCGGCGCGTTCCCGCAGCGCGGGCAGGCGGATGGGGACCACGTTCAATCTATAGTAGAGATCCTCGCGAAACAGGCCTTCGGCAATCAGCGCCGGCAGCGACTGGTTGGTGGCGGCCAGCACGCGCACGTCCACCTGGATGGTGCGCTCGTCGCCGATGCGTTCGATCTCGCGCTCCTGCAGCGCCCGCAGCAGCTTGGCCTGCAGATGCACGGGCATGGATCCGATCTCGTCCAGAAACAGGGTGCCGCCGTTGGCCAGTTCGAACTTCCCGGTCTTGTCGCGCACCGCGCCGGTAAAGGCGCCGCGCACGTGCCCGAAGAGTTCGCTCTCCAGCAGGTCCTGGGGAATGGCGGCGCAGTTGACGGTGACCATGCGCTGCGCGCGACGCGGACTGTTGTGATGCAGCGCCTTGGCCACCAGTTCCTTGCCGGTGCCGCTCTCCCCGGTGATCAACACGGTCGCGTCGGTGGGCGCCACCTTGCGCAGCGTTTCGAACAACTCCGTCATGGCGGGGGAGAGTCCGATGATGGAGGCAAAGCGAAAACGGTCGTTGAGCGTGTCACGCAGCGACTCGTTCTCGCGCTCCAGACGCCGCATCTTGAGAGTGCGCGCGATGGTCATCAGCAACTCGTCGCGCGCGATGGGCTTGGTCAGGTAGTCGGCCGCCCCGCGCTTCATGGCTTCGACTGCGGTCTCCACCGTCCCGAACGCGGTCAGGATGATGACAGGTACGGCCGCGTCAGCGGCCTTGAGCTCGGCCAGCAACGTGATGCCATCCTTGCCCGGCATCTTGATATCACTCAGAACCAGATCAGGGTGGTTGGCGGTGAACGCCTTCAGCCCCGCCACCGCCGATCCCGCCGTTTCCACGGCGTATCCGGCTTCTTCGAGCATGTATCCAATGACGGTGCGGATGCTCGCGTCATCGTCGATGAGGAGAATGTGTTCCATATTATTTGGGTTTCACGGGCAGCACCACGTGGACGGTGCATCCCTGTCCGGGCTGGCTTTCGATGTCAATGGCGCCGCCGTGATCGCTCACGATGCTGTGGGAGATGGACAGCCCCAGGCCGGTCCCCGACTCGCGTGTGGTGAAGAACGGGTCGTAGACGCGCGCCAGCGCGTCGGGCGCTATCCCATGACCCCAGTCGCGGACCGTAATCTCGACAGTCGGCGCCGAATCGCGCCCAACGCGCGCCGCCGAGACTTCAATGCGCCCGTTGTCCGGGCTCGCGGAAATCGCATTCAGCAGCAGATTGAGAAGTACCTGGTGCAACTGTTCGGCGTCGGCCTGGACACGGGGGAGACCGGGCGTCACGCGTGTGTCGATCCGAATACCGCGCGCCGAGGCGTCGATCTGCATTTGCGCGACGGCGCGGTTCACCACCACGGCCAGATCCGTGGGGGCCAGGTTCAACGGCCGCGGCCGCGCGAAACGCAGAAAATCGTCCACCACCGCGCCCAGGCGTTTGGACTCCTTGCGCAGCACGTCGAAGAGTTCGCGCTTCCGGGATCCCTGGGGCGCGTCATCGCCCAGCATCTCGGCGACACCCTGGATCGATCCCAGGGGATTGCGGATTTCATGGGCCAGCCCCGCCGCCATCTGTCCCAGCGACGAAAGACGTTCGCTACGTGCAAGCTCGCGTTGCAGCGCCTCGCGCCGTTCGCGCTCGCGCCACTGGCGCTCGATGAGGATGCCGGTCATCAGCCCGATGGCCGCGTAGAAAACCATCTCCGTGTATTCCCCGATGAGCGTGTGCCGGTCGGTGATGCGAAGGGTGTAGGGAAGCGTGAGCAGCGTGACGGCGATCGCGGTCGCCAGTCCGCCGCGCACGCCGAACCAGACCGCCCCCAGAATGATGGGGATATAACAGAGCCGGCCGTGAATGGCGTGCAACACGTGCGCGCTTCTGGGCAGCAGGAATCCGTAATGGAAGGAAACCGTCGCCGCCGTCAGCAGCACGACTGCCAGAGCCTGCCAGCCTCGTCTCGCCATGTGGCGAATATAATGGATGGGGTGTAGGATTTTCAACAGGTGGAATCGTCCCGCCGGCACGGGAAACCGTCGCACCTGCACGCCACCGCGAGGAACAAAGGTGGACTGACCTCCACCACCCGCCCTCATGCCCCCGCATCGGCAATCACGCGGACAAATTTGCCGCGCTGCGCCGCAATGAGGGTTCGTGGCGTCCTTCTGCCCCGTTTCCACCTCGATAGCACGCCACGCGATCGCACGCGGAGCAACCCGGAACAACTGGAACATCCTTTGCGCTGAGCCCGCGCATGCGGGAGTTCGGGATGCGTGTGCTCAAAAACACGCCACCCGGGTTGCTCCCATTTTCCTTCGAATCAGGGAGGTTCCACGTGCGTCGCGCAATCTTCACGTCCGCGCTTGTCGTCGGACTGATCACGTCGCTCGCCGCGCTCGCCGCTGATCCGATCACGGGCACCATTGAAGCCCACAAGGTCGTCATCGGGGAGAAGGGCGAAGAGCAGTTTGCGCCGGCCAACGAAGTGCATCCGCAGGATGTCATCGAGTACCGGCTGACCTACGCCAATCAGGGCGCCGAGGTCGTACACAACATGTCCATCACCGATCCGGTTCCGGACGGCTGCCAGTATGTCGAGAAAACGGCGAAAAAGCCCGGCGCGGGCGTCGTCGAATTCAGCGTCGACGGCGGCAAGTCGTTCCACGCCTGGCCGGTGAAGATCACGAAGAAGACGGCGGACGGCAAGGACGTCACCGTCGACGCCACGTCGGACATGGTCACCCACATTCGCTGGACGTTGAACGGCGACCTCAAGCCCAAAGGCGAGGTCACGTTCGCGTACCGGGCGAAGGTGAAGTAGGGAGGGAGCACGATGATTCGCAAACACATCTTCGCCCTCCCGCTGCTGCTGATCATGCTCATGTTCGCGGCGGGCTCCGCATTTGCGCAGACCACGCCCGCGGGCACGCAGATCCGCAACCGCGCGTCGGCGACCTATCAGGATACCAACGGCAACAGCTACACCTCGTTGTCCAACGAGGTCGTGACCATCGTGTTGCCGGTCTACAGCCTCTCGATTCTGCCCGATGATTCGGGCGAAACGCCGCCGGTTACGCCCGCCATGTCGCAGAACGCGATCGGCGGACAGACCATGCTCTACAGCTACACGCTCAGCAACACCGGCAACGACAACGACAGCTTCACCATTGTGCCGCTGCTCGACGCCGCGAATACGACCATGACGATCGCGCTGGCGAACATCTCGGTCTATCACGACATCAACGGCAACGGCGTGGTGGATCCGGGCGAGCCCGCCATCAGCGCGGGCGGCGTCCCCGGCAACATCGGTCCCATTGCGGCCGGTGCGTCGGTGAACCTGATCGTTCGCTACGCCATTCCCGGCACCGCAACCGCGGGCCAGGTGGCGTACATCGGCGTGCAGGGTACGTCGGTGGCCGACAACTCCAAGATCGACACGCGCAACTACCACCTGACGACGGTGGTGGCGGACGCGGTCATGACCGCCAACCTCACCGGCTCGCCGGCGTTGGTGTATGACGGCGATCAGATCAGCTACAGCTTTACGGGTTCGAATGCGGGCACGCAGACGGCCAACGGCGTCAACGTGGCGTCGGTGGGTCTCACGGGCGTGCTGGTTTACGACGTGCTGCCGGTCAATCCCGGCACCGGCAATCCCCTGGCGCTCTTCGGATCGCCGACGGGCGCGCCGGCGGGCGGCACGGTGGTCTACCTCCCCAGTGGAAGCTCGACGGCGGGAAGCCCCGAGACCTGGAACTGGAGCACGACCGCCGCAGCCGGTGACATCGCCGTCGGTTACATCACCAACGGCGGTATCATTGCCGGCCAGAACTATTCGTTCGGCTACCAGGTGACCGTGCCCACGGGCATGACGCCGGGTGTGCTCAACAACACGGCGTCGCTGGCGTACGTCGACAACAACATCACGACGCCCGATCCGACGATTGTGACGTCCAACAACGCGCCGGTGACGGTGGGCACGCTGGCAGCGGTGTTGATCGGTCCGTCCGGCAACCCGGGCGCCGGCACGCCGCCGAACTACAACGATGACGTGCAGGCGATCGCAACCGCGTACGCCAACACCACGGTTTCGTTCACCAACACGGTGCGCAACGACGGCAACACCGCCGACGCGATCGACATCGCGCTCGACGGCACGTCGACGATTCCGGGCACGTGGACAACGCTCTTCTACAAGGCGGACGGCGTCACGCCGCTGCCGGACACCGACGGCGACACGCGGCCCGATGTGGGTTCGCTGGCGCCGGGTGCCTCGATCGACATCGTGGTCAAGCTGGTCATTCCCGGTTCACAGGGTGCGGGCGGCCCGTTTGACGCCGTGATCCGTGCCACGTCGGCCAATGACGGCACCAAGACCAACCTCACCACCGATCGCGTGACGACCGTGGTGGCGGCGGGTGTCGACATCGGTAACTACGACGGCGTGAACGGCACCACCAACAACGGGTCGGTCAACCAGAACACCAATCCCGGAACGACCGTGGACTTCGCCCTCGACGCCATCAACAACGGCGGAGCGAACGACAACTTCGCGCTGTCGTCTTCGGTGCCGGCGGGCTGGAGCGCCACCTTCTATGTGGATGCCAACGGCAACGGCGTGCTGGATCCGGCCGAAACCACTCCGGTGGTTTCGACGGGTGCAGTTGCGGGCGGCGCCGAGGTGAACCTGATTGCACGCGTGACCGTACCGGCCGGCGCCACGCCGGGTGTCAACGGCGTCTCCTTCACCGCCACCTCCTCGGTGAATGCGACGCAGAGCGACACCATCGCCGATACCGTTACCATCACCTCCTTTGCAGCGGTCGACTTTTCCCCCGACAACGCGGGCAACGCGACGGCGGGCGGAACCATCACGTACGCGCACACCGTGACGAACACCGGCAACGTGTCGGATACGTTCAATCTCACGTACACGTCGTCGCAGGGCTGGACGTACGTCTTCCTGGATGTGCTCAACGCCCCCATCTCCAGCGTCACGCTGGCGCCGGGCGCAAGCGCGGCGGTCAACGTGCGCCTCACCGTGCCGGCCGGGGTTTCCGTCGGCACCGTCGAGGTGGGCGTGTTGACGGCGACCGGGCAGTCGACGTTGGTCAGCGACAACGCGACCGACATCACCACCATCACGGCGGGGAACCTGAGTCTCACCAAGTCGGTGAACCCCTCGGGTGACCAGGTGCCGGGAACCGATCTCACCTACACCGTCGATTACCAGAACCTGGGCGGCTCCACGCTGAACACGATCGTCGTGTACGACGCCATTCCGGCGTGGACGCAGTTCCAGGTGGGTTCGGCGACGACGGGCACGGCGCCCGCCACCATCACCGGCATCAACGTCCAGTACTCCAACGACAACGGAGCCACCTGGGCGTACGCGCCGGCGAGCGGCGGCGGCGGTGCTCCGGCCGGATACGACGCGACCGTCACCAACGTTCGCTGGGTGTTCACCGGATCGCTGCTTTCGGGCGCGAGCTCGACCACGGGAATCGGGTTCACGGTCCGAATCCAGTAGTCGCGATCGCAAAACGCGGTCTCTCGGGTGGCCGCGCGTGCGGTGGAGCCTTCACGGGCTCCGCCGCGCGCGCCGGCCTTCCGTGCTTTATACGATGCAAAGACTAACGCGGCGAGAATTGGTCAGGGATAACGCGGCGGTACCGCGGGACGCGTTCTATTGTCTCGCCAGAAGCTGCATTGTTCTTTCACTCTGCCTGATTGCGCTGGTGGCGACCGCGTTTCGCGCCTTCGGCGCGAGTCCCGCCGGGTCGTTCGTCGACAACACCGCGCGCGCCAGTTTCCAGTCCGGCGCCACCGCGGACACCATCTCGTCCAACTCCGTGCGCACACGCGTGGCGCCGCAGTACGGATGGCGCCTGGCACCACCCGGCACGGTGGCGGCGCCGGCGTTCTCGAGTACGGGCGCGCCCGGTGACACGCTGTACTTCCAGTTCACCCTGACGAATCTCGCCAACGCGCCCGATTCGGCGTCGGTATCGTTCGCGCTCGATGCCACGTCGACGCTCGCCGTGTCGAACGTCGTCTTTTTCCGCGACGCCAACGGCAATGCGCGCTTCGATCCCGGTGAAGACGATCGCGCATTTCTCGCTCTGGGTTCGGGAAGCAGCACGCCGCTCGATGTCGCGGTGGTGCTTCCGTCCGCGGCCACGGGCACGGCGTTCGTGGAGGTGCACGCCGTCTCCACGGCAGATTTTTCTTTGTCCCCGGCGGCTGACATTAGTGTATTGCGTGTCACCAGCCGGAATTCCTCGCCGGTCGTGATCTACTTCGGACCGCGCGGTAACCCGCGTGCCCTGCCCGGTGGCGACGGATCGAGCGACGACGAGACGCGCGTGCCGGTAGGAATCTTCGACGAGTCCGTAGCGCTCGATGGCGAGATCGAAAACGCCGGACCCACGGACAGCCTGCAGATCTTTCTCGCCGGCGCGGCCTCGCTGCCCGCCGGTTCGGTGCTGGCGTGCACCGACAGCACCGGTGTCGCGTTTCCGTCCTCACAACCGGGACGCTTCACCGTCGGCACGCTGACGTCGGGCGAACGGTTGCCCGTGCGCTTCGTGGTGTCCACGCCCGGCACCCCGGTGCGCGCGTCTCTGGCGCCACGCGGCGTGATGCAGTGCGTGGCGCAATCGCTCAGCGACACGCTGGTCACCAACGCGACACGCTTCCGTCTCGTGGCACCGGCGTTGCGCGACCTGCGTGCGATGATCGGACTTGACCAGACCTTCCGGCAGGCGACGGCGTCAGTGGGTGATGTGGCCTCGATGGTGGTGACGGTGGTCAACCGCACCGACTCCATCCGCGTCGACAACCTGCTCGTGACCGAGGCGCCGCCGCCGTCGCTCGATTTCTCATCGGGCAACGGCGTCACCGCCGACGGACACACGCTGGTGTGGAACGTGGGCTCGCTCGGACCCGGTGAGTCGCGCAGCACCACGGTTCGCTTCGTGGTGAATTCGCGCGAGTCCAAGGGCTGGGCGCGCGTTTCGGGAAGCGCGGACGGCCACGCCAACAGCGGTGACGACGTGACCGCCGGACCGGTGGTGGCGTCGATCCGCATCGACAACGAAGAAATCGGCATCGAGGGCGTCATTCTCGGCGACGTGTTCGTCGACGAGAACGCAAACAACAAACGCGACGCCGGCGAAAAGGGAATTCCCAACGCGTCGGTGTACCTGGAAAGCGGTGAACACGCCGTCACCGACTCGCTGGGTCTGTTTGCGATTCCGCACGTGTTCGAGGGGTACCGGATGGTGCGCCTCGACGAGTCTTCGCTCCCGCCGGGACTCGAATTTGCGACGCCGCTTGCGTCCCGCGACGACTCCCCGCGTGGTAACGAACGCCTCGTGCACCTGATCGCGCCGGGAATGGCGCGGGTGTCGTTTGCGCTGCGCAAGGCTCCGCCCGCGATGGTGGACCGTGCCGCGCGCGTGATGTGCGAGGAGTCGGTGAGTCTCACCAAACAGCCGCACCCGAAGGGCGTGGTGCTGCCCAGTTCGTACTTTGCGCTGGGGCGCGCCAACCTGCGCGAGGGAACCGGGGACGAACTCGCGCCGATTGCGCAATTCCTGAAGGACTATCCGGGATGGAGCGCGCTGGTCGAAGGACACACCGACTCGCAGCCGATTCACACGGCGCGCTACCCCAACAACCAGGTGCTGTCGAAGGCGCGCGCCGACGCCGTGCGCGACAAACTGGTGGGAATGGGCGTCGCCCCCTCGCGCTTCCTGGTGGTCGGCTACGGCGACACGCGCCCGGTGGCCAGCAACACCACCGTGGACGGGAGGCGTTACAACCGCCGTGTCGAAATCAGCTTCATTCCGCCCGGATACGAAGGCGCGGTCACGGCCGAGCGCGTCGCGGCCGCAGTCCGCGATCTCTCGACCCAACCGGATTCGTTGCACGCGGTGGTGTCGTGGACCATGACCACCACGTCGGAAGAGCATCACTCCGGCGCCCTGCGCATCGACGTCCCCGCCGTGCTCGGCGAAGCCGCCGTGGATGTGCGCATGCACGACCGCCCGCTCGCGCAAGCGGGCGGCGCGTTTGTGTTCGACGACTACGGGCGCGACGCGCCCATCGAGTGCCGCGTCAACTTCACCATCGCCATGCCCGACACGGCGGCGATTCGTCAGATTGCGGCCACGCTCTCGTTGCGCGACAGCACCACCGCGGCGCCGGTGGCGCGCACCTCGGGGTCGACATGGCACAGTTTGAATCCGGATCTGCATCCACACACGGTGGACGCGGCCCGCACCATCACCATTCACCCGCTGCAGCACGGCGGTGGCGCGGGTGATCCGCGTACCTTCGACCTGACCAGCTGGAGCGAACGCGTTCCGGCGCCGCATGTCGCGGAACCGCCCGCCGCCGCGCCCGCGCCGGTGGCCGCAGCGAGCGTCGATACGACCAAAGCGCTCGAGATCACCGAGCCGCGCGACGGCTTTGTGTCCTCCAACCGCGATCAGGTGCGGGTGCGCGCGCGCCATCCCCTGGGTGTGCGCGCGGTGTTGTACGTCAACGGCGAAAGCGTGGACGACAACCTCATCGGGCAGCGCACGGTGGATGTGGCGCACCGGGAAGAGAGCACCACGTGGTACGGCGTTCATCTGCGCGCGGGATGGAACTCGGTGGTCGTGAAGACGGTGCTCAGCAGCACCGACCTGGCCGACAGCGTTCACGTTGCGCTGGCATCGCGGCCCGCCGAGATCGTGCCGCTGGATGCGCGCCAGCTGATTCCCGCCGACGGACGCTCGGCGATCAATCTGCGTTTTGCGGTGCGCGACGGATTCGGCCTGCCCGTGATGGACGGCTTCGTGGTGACGGTGAGCGAGGGTGACGCGTGGGTGGCCACACCCGACGCGCGCCCGGCGGAACGCGGCCTGCAGGTTGCCACGCGCGACGGGCTCATCA
>OBLQ010000719.1_pt1 | contig 12693 bp, 12 predicted proteins | sample 1519881 | NCBI WGS metagenome assembly OBLQ01 (sample SAMN01911456, study PRJEB22533) | soil metagenome | biome: Soil | place: Malaysia | collected 2012-04-30 | depth DG_metagenome m | reverse complement strand
TGCGTCCATCACCAGGCGCCGGGCGGCCGTCTTGGAACCCATCAGCTCCATGGCTTCGGGAGTGGGGCCGATGAAGACAATGCCGGCATCCCGGCAGGCGCGGGCGAAATCGGGATTTTCGGCCAGAAATCCGTAGCCGGGATGGATGGCTTCAACGCCCGAGCACTGGGCTGCGTCGATGATGCGGTCAATGCGCAGGTAGCTGTCAACGGCGGGCGCGGTGCCGATGGCAAACGCCTCGTCGGCGTAGCGTACGTGCAGCGCCTTGCGATCTACCTCCGAGTAAACCGCCACGCTGCGAATGCCCATCTCGCGGCAGGCACGCATCACGCGTACCGCAATCTCACCGCGATTGGCAACCAGAATCTTCTTGAACAACCTGCCTCCTCAACAACTGCAACTGCGATGTTCCCACCGCCAGGTTCTTGTTGGCCACGACATAAGGTCGATGTAATGAGCTACTCGGCTGCGGTTCCACGCTTGCTGGAGGCCGCCCTCTCAAAGGCCGCTGCTACGATATGCCGAACTTGCCGGTAGATCTTGCGTTCTGCGGTGTCCGGATTCATGCCTTCTGCAACAAAGACTGCACGTGTGAAACCGTCGATGTCACTTGGCGGATTTGCTTCCAGCCTTTCGATCTCTTTCGGGGGAAGGCAGAATCCAAGGCGAACACAAAGGTCATTAAGCAACCAGGCTGCCTCTTCATAGCTCAGCATTACAGATTCGTTCCGGCGAGCATCCCCTCGGAAATTGGTCATGATGCTTAGCCCCGATATTCCGACTCCTCAGCAAAGGTTCGGTGGCGCAAGGTTCTGCGTCCTTGGCTCTCTGCCTGTTTTCCTCGACTCTGCTGAAAACCTGATTATACACGCGCCCGGGGCCAATCGAGTCCCCGGCCCCGCCCTTCAGGCCATCACTCATGGAAACTGCCGGGATGGAGCTTGGCGCTACCAGATCACAAGGGGGGGCGCGGGTATGGGCGATTCAACCTCGAGTGGTTTCCCCACGCACTGCCCACATACGCGACGGAAGAGTGAAGGTTCCTCGAGGTTCACCAAGTCGCTTTCGCACCTCCTCGCGAAGAGCTGAGATTCGCGGTTTCGGCAGGCTCTTCACGTATGCCCCCGCTGGTCCCTGGCCGAGCAGGAAAGGGTCCCAGTAATCGTCGAAGTTCTCAAATTTCATCGTGATTTCGAGCGGCAACTCCCCGACCTTCTGAAGTCCTCCGCGCGCCCAAAGTTCAGACAGTTCGCCCTTGCGACAAAGTGGCATGTACTTTTCGTCGAGCCGCTCGGCTGAGGGATCGAGTGCTCCTGCGGCATCCCAGAAGATGCGCAACATTCGCATGCCTTCTCCGTAGTCCCATACAGCGGCCGAAACTGACCCACCCGGTCGCGTCACGCGCCGCGCTTCTGACAGCGCTCTTGCCGGGTTGGGAATGAAGTTGAAGACCAGCAGAGACACCGCCGCATCGAATGTTCCTGTTGCGAAGGGAAGTTTCTGTGCGTCACCCGTCTGGAATCGTACATGCGAGTTCTTCGTGCGGGTGCGGGCGAAAGCTATATACTCGCGCGAAAGATCAATACCCTCGACTTGGCAAAGGGGACATGAACCGGAGATTGCCAGCGCAAGCGAGCCAGTCCCGCAGCCGATGTCCAGCACCTTGCCACGATCCGGGATGCCCGCGAATTTGGCGAACAGAGGTGCGGCCACTTCACTCCAACGCCCCATAAAGCGTTCGTAGTTGTGCGCGTCTCCGAACATTACGGAGCCAACTTGTCTCAGGATGGATCTGAGGCCGGAAATAAGGATCGTTCTCCTCGACAACATAATGAGCACAGTCGTGCAAAGTTTCCGGTTCTTGAAACTTTGCTGGCGTTCCTCAAATTCCCTGAAAACCTGATTATACACGCGAGCGGGGCTCGGTATGTCCTTGCCTGCCCGTCACTCGATGCAGGACGGGTCCTCTTATCCCAAAATTGGCAGAGGCTGGGATTAGCAGTTCTATTTGGGAGGAGGGACAGCCAAATCGCGGCAGATTTTGCGGGCTAGAAAGTCATCGACCTCTCGGTGCCTCGGAACTGTGGATGTGAAGTTGTTTCGGGGGTTTACATATACAGAGTGCCTGGCACCTTCCCGATGTAGTTTGCAGCCGTGGTCTGCAAGGTGCCGGATCAGGTCTCGTCTCTTCACTTAGCCCCTAGACCTCGACCGTGATGGGCTCGCGACGTGCACCGGACAATGGCAGTTCCGCACTTAGTTCACGGTTAGCTTCAAGGACCAGTTGCAGGGCCTCCCGAAGATTCTCCCGAACTTCGGCGAGCGTTTTCCCCTGGGTATTCACACCTGGAATTTCTTCAATATAGGCGACGTACCAACGCCCTCTTTTGTTGATGACCGCGGTGAATTCCCGTTCCATATAAACCTTCTCCGGATTGAGTATACCAGATCGTACACGACGTTATAGCGGGATGTTGCCGTGCTTCTTGGGGGGGGTGGTGTCGCGCTTGTTTTCGAGCATTCGAAGGGCATGAATCAATCGTGGACGGGTATCGCGCGGAGCGATAACAGCATCCACGTAGCCGCGCTCGGCTGCAATGTAGGGATTGGCGAAGCGGTTGCGGTACTCCTCGGCTTTTTCCTTGCGGACCTTTTCCGGCTCCTTGGCCCGTTGCAGCTCCCGCCGGTTGACGATGTTGACGGCGCCCTCCGGCCCCATAACGGCGATTTCGGCTGTGGGGTAGGCGAGGTTTACGTCCGTGCGGATATGCTTGGACGACATCACGCAATAGGCCCCGCCGTAGGCTTTGCGCGTGATGACGGTGAGCTTGGGCACGGTGGCCTCGGCAAAGGCGTAGAGCAGCTTGGCGCCGTGGCGGATGATGCCGCCGAATTCCTGCTGGGTGCCGGGAAGGAAACCCGGGACATCCTCGAAAGTGATCAGCGGAATGTTGAAGGCGTCGCAGAACCGCACAAAGCGGGCTCCCTTCACAGAGGCGTCAATGTCGAGGCATCCAGCCAGAACGGCAGGCTGGTTGGCCACGATACCCACGCTGTAGCCGCCCAGGCGCGCAAAACCCACCACCAGGTTCCCTGCAAACCGCTCGTGGACCTCCAGGAAGTAGCCTTCATCCACAACGCGGTGGATGACGTCCTTGATGTCGTAAGGCTTGTCGGATTCCGCGGGAATCAGAGTGTCGAGTTCGGGATCGCGGCGGTCCACGGAATCGTTTGATTCGACAAAAGGCGCGTCCTCGCGGTTGTTTTGGGGCATGAAGGAAAGCATCTCGCGCACCAGCGCCAGGCACTCGGGATCGTCGCGGGTGACAAAATGGGAAACGCCACTGGTGGAGCTGTGAGTGCGCGGCCCGCCCAGGTCCTCCTTGGTGACGTCCTCGTGCATCACGGTTCGGATGACGTCGGGGCCGGTAACAAACATGTAGCTGGAATTTTCAACCATCAGGACGAAATCGGTGATGGCGGGTGAATAGACCGCGCCGCCGGCGCATGGTCCCATGATGGCGGATATCTGCGGCACCACGCCCGAAGCCAGCGTATTGCGCAGAAAAATGTCTGCATAGCCTGCGAGCGAGGCAACTCCTTCCTGGATGCGCGCGCCGCCAGAATCGTTGAGGCCGATGAGCGGGGCCCCCACTTTCAGCGACAGGTCCATAATCTTGCAGATCTTGGCGGCATTGGCTTCGCTGAGCGAGCCTCCGAAAACCGTGAAATCCTGGGCAAAGGCGTAGGCCAGGCGGTTGTTGATGAGGCCGTAACCGGTAACGACACCATCGCCCGGGATGCGCTGGGCTTCCATGCCGAAGTCGCGGCAGTTGTGTTCAACGAATTCGCCGACCTCTTCAAACGTGCCTTCGTCAAACAGAAGCTCCAGGCGCTCGCGGGCTGAAAGCTTGCCTTCCGCGTGCTGTTTGGCACGGCGCTCGTCTCCGCCTCCGGCTTCTGCCAGCGCGCGACGCCTGCGCAGTTCTTCAAGCTTTTCTTCAAGTTTCAAATGATAACCCTCTGAATTCAAGGTCGCAAAGGCGCCCTCGGGGTTTCGACATTTACTTAGAGAAGAACCGGTGTTCGCAGTCCGCCGCCAGGTTCTTCCTCACGGCTTCTTCGTCGTCGCAGTAGAAGCCGTAAGTGTGCGATCGCCTTCCGGCTCGCCGACGGTGATGCTACGTATTCCCGACCACACCTCGCATGCGGCGATGGAGTTGCTGGGATGCTTCATTTCATACTTCACGTTGATACCTTTCCCGATCAGGTGACGGGCGGCAGCGGCAACCGTGGGCATTGTAGAAACATCCTGCGTCACTTCATAAGTGACGCCAGCAATGTCATAGCGGTAAACCAGCAACAGCGCGGTGTTGCCACGTTCCGGCTCAACCAGCCCGGTGACCTCTCCGGTGGTGATGCGACCGGTGCGGCCCAGCCACAATCGGCGGAGCCTTTCAATTTCCGCGGGATCCTTTTTTCGGCGAAACCGGAAATAAGCGAAGGCAACGGCACTGATGAGAACCACCACCGCGCCTGCCGCCAGTCCGATCTCAAGTGGCGACCAGGTCTTCACCGCCGATTTGACCTCTTCCAGTGCCGGTATGCTTTCCCCAGCAAGAACTTTACTCCCAAAATCCTACGGGGGCGGATGCCGCTCCTCGTTCCGGCGGAATTATACCATTTTGTGTTCAGCGGCGCGTTCCAGCCTGATCACTGGGTGCCGGGAGGAGGCGTGGTGACGCTCGCCGGCGCCGAGCGTTCGCTCTCATTGCCCGTAAGATCGACCGCCGTCACTGCGTATTCGTAGCCACGCCCGGGAGAAACCGTGGCGTCATGGTAAATCGGCGTGGGTGCAAGTTCCTTGTTGATGCGTTCGAAGGGCCCGCCGTCGGTGGCGCGGTAAACGTTGTAGCCGGCCAGGTCGTTACCCGAACTTGCGTTCCACAACAGATCGACTGCGCCCGCGGTATTCACCGCAGCGAGGCCCGTGGGGACGGGCGGCGGGAAAACATCGCGCGGCGTGATGCTGACCGGCGCGGAAGGCTCGCTTTCCGCGGCTTCCGTGCCAAGAGTTGTTACGGAACGGACGCGGAAAAAGTATTCCCGGCCAAATTCGAAATTCATGTCCTCGAAGTGGTTTGAAGAGGGCTCGCCGAGCAGTTCGAAGGAACCCGGCTTGCCGGAGGCGCTGTGATACACCCGATAGCCGGAAACGTGCGAGGGTGGAGCACCGGTGAGCGTTTCGCCCGGTTTGTCCCAGGTGAGCAGCAAGGCGTCCTGGGTGGGTTTCACAACGAGGTTCTCGACCGGGGCGGCAACATCCAGCAGAGTCGCCTGGGCGATGTTTGAAGGCACGCTCCTGCGCGGGTGTCCTCGGAAGCCGCGCGTCAGCCCAATCACTGAAAAGGAGAAAGTTGAGCCAACCTGCTGCTGAAAGTCCTGGGAAGGAATCTGGAGAGGGTAATCCACCTTTCCGGCGTGCGTGTAGGTGGTAAGTTCCTTCGGGGTGAGCGATATCCAGGGCTTGCCACTCGAGTCGGGAGGTGCGGGTTGCTGCGCGGCCGAAATGGTGCGAAAAATGTCAACTTCCACTGCCTTGTTGAGAAGTTCGCCGTCTGTAGCGAGCGTAGGCATTGTGAAAGTGAGGTGGAGCGTCCGGCCGACCTGATCTGTGGCGAGATCCTTGATCTGCTGGGGGACCTCAACCCGTGGAGGCTCGGGCGGCGACTGCACACCGCATGCTGCAAAAACCAACGCTACTGCCAGCGGCGATATCGCACGAAAGAGACTGAACCACCGCTGCCGAAGAAGCGGTCTGATTGTACAGATTATGTTTGGGGCGGGGTCACCGCCGGAATCGGGCGTTCGCAATTGAAAGTTCACAGAATGTAGCGGCTGAGGTCCTGGTCCTTCACAATTTCGGCGAGCTGCTTTTTGACGTAAGCGCCATCGATCCGCATGGTCTTCTTTTTCAGGTCAGGGCCCTCAAATGAGATCTCGTCCAGAAGCCTTTCCATGATGGTGTGCAACCGCCGCGCCCCGATGTTTTCCGTCTGGTCATTCACCTTGGCGGCGAAATTGGCGATTTCGTCAAGCGCGTCGTCGGTGAATGAAAGCTTGATGCCCTCGGTTTCAAGCAGCGCCACGTACTGTTTGACCAGCGCGCTCTTCGGTTCCTTCAGGATGCGGACAAAATCGTCCACGTTCAGCGATTTGAGTTCGACGCGGATGGGGAAGCGGCCCTGAAGTTCGGGAATCAGGTCCGACGGCTTGCTGACGTGAAAAGCTCCGGCGGCGATAAACAGAATGTGGTCCGTGCGCACCATGCCGTATCGCGTGTTGACCGTGGTGCCTTCCACGATGGGCAGGATGTCGCGCTGCACGCCTTCGCGGCTGACGTCCGGGCCAGCCCCGCGCTCGCGCCCGGCGATTTTGTCAATTTCATCGAGAAAGATGATGCCGGATTGCTCGGCTCGCTCCACAGCGGTGCGCGTTACCTGGTCCATGTCGATGAGCCTGTTCTCCTCTTCCTGGATCAGGTATTCCATGGCTTCCGAGACTGGCATGCGGCGCTTCTTGCTGCGCTGGCCGAACAGTCCGGGGAGCATGTCCTTGATGTTGATGTCCATCTCCTCAATGCCCTGCGAGGAGATGATTTCAAAAGCGGGGAAGCTCTTTTCCCGGGTTTCGATCTCCACCTGGCGATCATCCAGCTTGCCTTCGCGGAGCTGCGCCCGCAGCTTTTCGCGGGTGCGCTTGAACTGCTCCAGGGCCGTTCGGTAGCCATCATCGGGCTGGGTTTTGTCACCGCGCGGAGGCGTGGGCGGCGGCAGCAGAAGGTCCAGCAGGCGTTCTTCGGCGTTGGTTTCGGCCTTTTCCGCGACTTCGTCAATCTTTTCCTCCCGCACCATGTCGATGGAAATTTCGACCAGGTCGCGGACCATCGACTCCACATCGCGGCCGACGTAGCCCACTTCTGTGAAACGCGAAGCTTCCACCTTGATGAAGGGGGAATTAGCCAGGCGCGCCAGCCGGCGTGCGATTTCGGTCTTGCCCACTCCTGTAGGCCCGATCATAATGATGTTCTTGGGCAGGATCTCTTCCGCCAGTTCGGCCGAAAGTTTCTGGCGCCGCATGCGGTTGCGCAGGGCTATGGCCACGGCACGCTTGGCGTCTTTCTGTCCCACCACGTGCTTGTCGAGTTCCCCAACAATCTGGCGCGGCGTCAACTCGTCGAGCATGGTGGCCGTTTCAATATTTTCAGGCAAATAGAAAACCATTCCAAAGTCCCCAGAGTCCGGGAGCACTATAGCTCCTCGATGGTGCTTTCTTCGTTGGTGAAAATGCAGATCTGCCCTGCGATTTGCATCGCTTCCTCAACGATTTCCCGGGCGGTCATCTTGGTGTGTCTCGCAAGGGCGCGGGCAGCAGAGACCGCATAGGGTCCGCCCGAGCCGATGGCAACAATGCCGTCATCAGGCTCGATGACGTCGCCATTGCCGCTGACTAGATAAGTGGCCTTCTTGTCCGCAACCACCAGCAGGGCTTCCAGATGGCGCAGGGCGCGGTCCGTTCTCCATTCCTTGGCCAGTTCCACAACTGCCCGGCTGAGGTTGCCGTGGTACTCTTCGAGCTTTTGTTCGAAGCGCGAAAACAGCGAGAGCGCGTCTGCCGTGCTGCCGGCAAACCCGGCCAGCACCTTGTCGCTGTAGAGCCTGCGGATCTTCTTGGCCTTATGCTTGATCACGCTTTCACCCATCGTGACCTGGCCGTCACCGCCCATCACCAGGCTGCCGTTGCGGCGAATGCAAAGAATTGTGGTGGATCTGATTGCCCGTTGGCGTGCCAAATGTCCTCCGTTCGTCATTATAGCAGAAGGGGATGTCTCTCATTGGGAGGGCTGGAAATAGTTTGTGGGGATGGTCACGTTGTAGCTGGCCTTGTTCCTGTAGACCGCTCCGATCCGCTCGCCATTCAGGCTTCGGCCAATATTCATGGGGGTCATAATGCCGTCGAAGCGCTGGTAGTCGCTGTAATCGTCGACATAATCGTCCCAGTCCTGTGTGCGGGAGTTCTGAACGCGGTACGTGACGCGCAGAGGAAGGTAATTGTCCTTGCGAAGATAGAGGTGGAGCTGGACGTTCTGGGCGTCAGTAATGTCGATGACGTAAGCAGGCTGATTGGCGATGAAATCCACTCCATGGTCCAGGACCAGCACACCGCTCTCCTTGACGATTGAACGCAGAAGGTTGTCCAGACTGTAATGGTTGGCGATTTTCCACTGCCGGACCTGCTCGGGAAGTTGGTGAACCAGGCCGTACTGGTCGAGTTCCCAGGCCTCATCACCGTTGTTGATCAGCGTCACGGGCTTGCTCTTGCCGTAGGAGAAGCGGCGCTTGTCCGGTGGCTCGTAGATGCTCTTGTAAGGCTGGACGCCGGCCATCTCGCCACGGGTGAAGCCGAACACGCGCCCCGAACTCGAAATATTCTTGTAGTTCATGAACGCCGGGCCTCCCAGCGCCTGGATCGCCTGGTCGAGGAGTTGCTGTGCCTTGGGGCTGATGCGCGAAGGCAACGCGGTTGACGATGTCTGTGCCGGGGCCTGCTGCGCGCTTAATAGGCTGGTCGGCGTTGATAGGGCGAGAGTGTAAATGAAGGCCGCGCAGACGATGGTTGCCAGAACAACTCTATCTTTCTTACCCACAGAGGACGTTCCCTCCATTGATATTGATGATTTCTCCTGTCATATAGGTTGACATATCTGAGGCCAGAAAGAGAATTGGCATGGCGATTTCTTCCGGCCTCCCGAAACGGCGAAGCGGAATTGAATTTGTCGCTTTACGCTTCTCCGAGGATTTGCGAAGGACCGGCTTTGCCATGTCAGTAATAACCCAGCCGGGCGCCACGGCGTTCACCAGAATGTTGTGCGGGGCCAGTTCAGCAGAAAGGCCTTTAACCAGGCTGATCACGCCGCCCTTGGCTGCTCCGTAGTGCGTGTGGAAGGCTTCGCCGCGTTGCCCGGCGGTGGAAGAGACCGCGATGATGCGCCCTCTGTTTTGTGAAATCATATGTGGCACGGCGCAGCGGATGACCGCATAAACACCTTTCAGATTGACGGCCACCATCTTGTCCCATTCGCGCTCGGTTATTTTGTCGATCCGCTGCGGATCGGCTGTCCAGATGCCGGCGTTCGCCACCAGGATGTCAAGCCGTCCGAGGCGATGGGCCGCGGTATCGATCAGCCTTCTGGCGTCTGCCATTTTCGAAACGTCGGCGCGGACTGACGTCACGGAACCTGGCATCTTAGTGCAAGCCTTCTCGAGTTCATGCGCTGCTTTGGTTGATAGCAGATAATTGAACACCACGTTGCAGCCGGCTTCAGCAAACAGCTTGACGGTGGCCGCGCCAATTCCGCGCGAGCCTCCTGTGACCACCGCAACCTGATTCTCAAGACTGATTCTCATTGCAGGTTTGATGCTTGCGTAGCATCTATAGTTATTTTAGACGAAGCCAAAACTCATACCCACACTGCCGCAGGGGGTACTTGCAACTATGAGAAGGTTTTCTTATCCGCATCTTTTCTCTGTGTTCTATGTGAATAAAAAGCTTTCACACAGATTGCGCAGAGTTCCTCTTAGCCTCTGTGTTGATGCTTTTCGGGATCCAGAGGGGCGCAGGTCTGTCGTCGCCCCCAGTTCAGAATCATGATATGGCCCAGACTGCCTCGGCGCCGCTAATCCTTTGCACCCTCCAACCCCGATACAATCACTTCCCGTACGCGCTTCGAGAGATCGCTTGCATCGTGAACTGTGAGGCCGGAGGTTGAAACGGCCTTGTGGATGATTACTCGCACACGACCGGGTCGGATGTGAAGAGAGTCTGGTTCCAGTACTTCCCGGGAACCGATCAGCGTGATGGGCACGAGTGGGACTCCGGAAAGGATAGCCAGGTAGAACGTTCCACTCTTGAAGGGAAGCATTTCGCTGGTACGGCTGCGGCTGCCTTCAGGAAACACCACCACCGGACGGCCTTCCTTGATCCTTTTGGCGGCCTGGTCGAATCCCTTCAGCGCCTCGCGCGGGCGTCCACGGTCAACGGGAATGTGCCCGGAGCGCCGCAGGTGCCAGCCGAGAAACGGGACGTGGAACAGCACGCGCTTGGCCAGGAAGCGGAACTGCACGGGCAGGCTGGCGAAAAGAATGGGAATATCCATAGCGCTTGGATGGTTGGAGCAGAAGATGACCGTCTGATGAGGATCGACGTTGTCGAGGCCCTCCACTCTGAGGCGAACCCTGCTGGTCTTGAGGATCAGCCATGACCACGTGCGGGCGCATCCGTGCTGCCATCGGCCGTGGGCGTCAAAGAAGGAGCCGCAGATGGAGAAAGTTCCACAAACCGCCGTGTAAAGATAGATCAGAAGGTCTGTGAACACCAGCGAGCGGGCATAGCTGAGAAAATTCCGCAGCCGCCCTTCGCTGGACGATTCGAGAACGGGCGTCGGCGAACTGGAATCCATGATGAGATCAGTAGAGTTCCGAAAGGACTTCCGGCGGCGCCAGATTTTCCGGCGCGAGCCGTCTGTCAAGAACTGCTTTCTTGACGGCGCCCACCAGGAACAGGGATCCGGCCACCACGACCACGTCTTCGGGCAGGGAAGAATAGACTGCCTGCTCGAGGGCGCGCACCGGGTCCGGCTCGATCACAGTTTGGCGGGGCAAGGCTACTGCCGCCTCAAGAATCGCTTCCGGCGGGGCGGCACGATCAAGCCCGGGCCGGGTGAGATACACAGCGTGCGCCAGCGGGAAAAGGAGGCTGCTGATTTCGCCGATGGCTTTGTCACGCATACTGGCATAAACCAGGCGGACAGTTCGCCCCTCAAAATGCCGGCGGACAAATTCGGCCACTTCGCGGGCAGCGGCTGGATTGTGAGCGCCATCCAACACAATGAGCGGGCGCTGCCGTATGGTTTCCAGACGGCCGGGCCAGGCGGAGGCCTGCAAGCCCTCGCTGATAGCTTCCGGAGGAACCCTAAAGCCCGCGCGGGCCAGTTGCCAGGCTGCGGTCGCGGCCGTGACAGCATTTTTCACCTGGAATCTTCCCGACATCTGAAGCGAGACCCCCGGAAGACGAAGTCCGTCCAATTGCAGATCGAAACTGTAGCGGCCATCCAGATGGAAAAGATTATGTGCGGCCTCAATGCCTCCGGTTTCAATCAGTTCAACTCCGGCATCCTGGCATTTCTGCCGGATGACTTCGCGCACCTCAGGATGCTCACACCCCGAGACCACCGGCCTGCCCGGCTTGATGACGCCTGCCTTTTCCGCGGCAATGGCTGCAAGCGTGTTTCCCAGAAATTCCTGGTGGTCCAGATCGACGTTGGTGATGATGGCGACGGAGGCGTCTGTGACGTTGGTCGCATCAAGGCGGCCTCCCATTCCGACTTCGAGGACGGCAAAATCCGCCGCCGCTTGCGCAAAGTGCTGGAAAGCCACTGCTGTCAGATATTCAAAGAAGCTGGGGTACTGGGACAATACCCCGGCCCCGATCAGTTTTTCCACAACGTAGTGAACCCCGGTAAAAGCGGCCGCAAACTCGTCGTCTGAAATCTCCTGACTGTTGATGCGAATTCGCTCATTGACGCGAATGAGATGCGGCGAAGTGTAGATCCCGGTGCGGTAGCCGGCACTCCGGAGAATGGCCGCAAGCATGGCGGAAGTTGACCCTTTGCCGTTGGTTCCCGCCACGATGGCGGTGGGATAGCGGCGTTCCGGATTGCCCAGGGCGGCAAGGATCACGCGGATGGCGTCCAGGTCAAACTTTCTGCCGTGCAGTTCTTGGCCGCGATCCCAGAGGATTCTCAGGCATTCGTCAAAAGGAATGGCGACTTGGGATGAGATCGGCTCGATCATTTGCGGGGTGTGGAGGAATTCCATGCTCCCATAAAATCCAGTGTCTTTGCGAGGTATGCCTTCATCTCGGTTCGCGGAACGATGGCGTCGAGCATTCCGTGTTCCAGCAGAAACTCGGCTGTCTGGAAACCGTCGGGCAGTTTCTGGCGGATGGTCTGCTCAATCACGCGTGGGCCTGCGAAACCGATCAGCGCGCCTGGCTCAGCGATGTTCAGGTCGCCGAGCATGGCAAAACTGGCCGTGGTGCCGCCGGTAGTGGGGTTGGTCAGAACAGAGATGAAAGGTTTCTGCACCTCATCAAAGCGGGCAAGCGCGGCACTGATTTTTGCCAGTTGCATCAGGCTGATGGTGCCTTCCATCATACGTGCCCCACCGGAGCAGGATACGATCACCAGCGGCAGCTTTTTCTCGATACACCGGTCGATGGCCCGCGTGATTTTTTCTCCCACCACCGCGCCCATGCTTCCGCCGATAAAGCGGAACTCCATGGCGCAGGCGATCAACGGCCTGCCATCCAGGCTGCCCTCGCCGACGCGGACAGCGTCCTTGGCGCCGGTCACAATTTGAGCGGCTGTCAGGCGGTCACGATAGGTTTTTCTGTCCACAAATTCCAGCGGGTCGGGTGAGCTCATGGCCTCGTCGTGCTCAATGTACTTGCCGTTGTCAAACAGCATTGCCAGGCGGGCCTCAGATGTCATTTTGAAGTGGAAGTTGCATTTGGGGCAGCAGAGCAGGTTCTGTTCGATATCCTTTTTCCAGAGGATGCGCTTGCAAGACTCGC
>OBLQ010000718.1_pt1 | contig 12696 bp, 9 predicted proteins | sample 1519881 | NCBI WGS metagenome assembly OBLQ01 (sample SAMN01911456, study PRJEB22533) | soil metagenome | biome: Soil | place: Malaysia | collected 2012-04-30 | depth DG_metagenome m | reverse complement strand
GCCTGTTTCTGTAGGTTGAGCACATCGCGCGAACCTTCGTGCAGGTTGGCGGTATCCGGTCCGTACTGCTGAATGAGCTGGCAAGTATAGACCTTCACACGCGGCACCTCGATGACCTCGTCGCTATCGAGATTCATCTCGGAAAAGCCGGCGTGGAGGCCATGCTCGACTCCTCGCTTCTTGGCCATTTCGATTTTCCACGGCGTGGGCGCCGTCACGGTGCCGCACACATTCTTCGTATCGACGAGGCGCTCAGCCCCGAGCGCGTCGCCATATCGGACGAGAAGGTCCATGGCTTTCTGGACCGCGTGGCCTTCCTTTCCGTCCAGCATTGCCTTTTCGGAATCGGTCAGTTTCATGTCTCGCTCGGAACTACGGTGAGCCTCGTTATCGGCGCCGGTGGTTAACCCGATCTTAGCCTTCGATATTGCGCGCGAGCCGCTTTCGCAGCGCGGCCGTGTCGATCGCATGCACGCTGCCGCTTCCGGCTAGGTCAAGCGCATGCGCCGCGGCCGCGCCCATTGCGATGCACGGCCCCATCACGCGAACACTGGAAAGCGCGGCCGCATCTCCGTCAATGCACCGCCCGACAGCCACGAGATTGTCCGCTTCGGTCGGAGTCATGCTCCGCAGCGGCACGTAATGGACGTGGTCGGCCGAAAAGGGCTCCCATACGTAGCCTTGTGGCTGGCCATGCAACTCGATCGGCCAGGCCGTTCGCGCCACCGCATCCTCAAAATGCGTACCCGCACGTACCTCGTCGGCCGTCAGTTGGTGCCGGCCCACGATCCAGCGCGTCTGTCGAATTCCCGGCAGGCCATAGGCGCGGACGCTCGCGTTGGCAAATGCGCCCGGGAATTCTTTCTTGAGAAAGCCGACCACGCGGTCCGCCTGCTCCTTGCCTTCGAGCGCCTTTTCGCTGGCGCCGATCGGGTCGAGCGGCGTTTGCACGTGGGTCATGTTGATCACCGCCGTGCCCCGCTTCGGGAAGAAGAACGCAAACCCATCCTGCCGCACGAGGCCGTATTCGCTGCCCCGCTCGCGCAGAAGCCGGCTGTAGTCGTCCGGGGTGGGTTTGTGCTCCTCGTTCAGATTTTCGAGCACGACGATCTGCGTTCCGTAGATCGGCACATCCGGCTGTCGGCAGGGAAGGCCAGCCAGCCACGCCAGCGCCGCATCTCCGGTGGCGTCGACGAAGCCCGTGGCCTCGATCGATAGATCGCCATAACGCGTCGCAAGCGAAAGTTCCGTGATCCGGCGATTTTCCATTTTCGCATGCCGCAGCACGGCGCCGAGCACGACTTTGATCCCGGCCCCCTGCACCTGGGTCTCGACCCAGCGCCCGAGAGCCACTTCGTCGTAATAGACCGTGGTCGTCATCGCGCCCGGTATTAGGTGGGCCATTCCCTGCGCGCCGAGGTCGCGAATGATATCGTCCGCGATTCCGTGAGTCAGTTGCCGCCGTGACGGTGCATTCGAGAAGAGGCCGCAGATCGTGCCGATGATCGAGTTGACCGCCTGGCCCCCGAGGCTCGGCTGGCCATCGACGAGAAGCACCTTGCGTCCGAGCCGGGCTGCCTCGATTGCCGCCGAAACTCCGGAAATCCCGGAGCCGACTATGCAAATGTCCGCTGCGACACGTGTGACGGAGGAATCCTTTGGTCTGACGGCTACTCTGATCGGGAGTTTGCTTGACGCTCCTTCAAGCATTGGTGACCCTTTGACTTTTCTGGTACTTGCAGCAGATGCTCGCGGGCACACCGGGAACGAACGCCTCGCGTGCCAGCCGCGAACGTGGGATTGTACCATCAACAGAATTTCGGACGGCCGAGTTCTTGCTCGCCGATGGCGCCTGAGCCGCGTGTGCCATCGATTGCGTAACCGAGAATCCGCCGTCGCGAGTGACGCCCGCTTATGGACATGCTCCGATCATGTGGGTTAGACTCCGCCCGGATTTCGACGGGCCGGCGTCGGAAGGCACGGAATACTCGTTTGGAAGCCGGAAGTCCGGGGGGCGGGATGAAACCAGGGAGTTGGGGCTCGATCTGGCTCGTCTACTTCTATTCGATCCTGTGCATGGCTTCGATCGGCAAGCTGGTCCCGATCGAAGCGGATATCGAGCGCGCCTTCGACACGACACCAGCGGGCGTTGGCTTCGCGATTTCGATCGTGGCAGTTTCCTCCGCGGTTGGAGCCACGATCGGTGGAGGCATCATCGACCGAGTGGGCCCTCGCCTCGCGATCATCGTCACCAGCGTGATCATCGTCGGCTGCAATCTCGTTAGTTTTTTCGCCACGTCGATGTTCGTCCTCGATGCGGCGCGCCTGGTCGAAGGCATCGAATTCATCGGAATAATAGTCGCGGCGCCCGCGTTGATCATGGCGACCACGACCGGGCCGCGCCAGGTTCGGGCCATGACGCTGTGGTCCACGTACACGCCCACGGGTTACACGCTCGGTCTCCTTCTCGCGGTGCCGTTCGCCGGAACATTGGCGTGGCGCTGGACATTCATCGTCCACGGCGCGCTCTTCGCGGTGGCCGCGCTCCTCGGAGGCATGCTGCCGGAGATTCCGAGATCGGCCGCTGAGAAAGGGCGAAGTTCCCGAAGGGCGCGGCTTGCGGACCTCTTTTCAATCTACCGCGAGGCCCAACCGTGGAAGCTGTCGATTTCCAACGCGCTGCTGGTCAGCATCGGCCTCGGCACGAGCACGGTCGTGCCGGCCTACTTCGCTCGCACGCATCATATTTCCGTGGCTACGTCTTCGACCATTCTCGCCGTCTCGAATGTCGCGATGATAGTGGGAGCTCTCGGTGCGGGATATTTGCTTACGCGCGGCAGGCGAGCCATCCATCTGTACATCGCCATTACGTTCGGCGGAATGGCATCCGGGTTTCTGCTCTACGCGCCGTGGCTCACTTTTTCATTCGCGATCTCGGCGCTCGTGGTCTGGCTGCTAACCACGGGGGCCGCTGTGGCGATCCTCATGGCCTTGTTGCCGAAAGTAGTTAAGGACCCGACCAAGGGCGGAGCCGCCGCTGGCTTGCTGGGGCAGGTGATGGCGTTCACGAATTTCGTCACGCCACCGCTCTATCTCTCGATGCTGGCGAAGCAGAGCCCGCTGCCGCTTGTCGCGCTGGTTCTCAGCGGGTGGATCCTCAGCCTTGTGTTTCTGCCTGCCTGGAGAGGGACCCGAGCTGTTCCGGAAACGGCCTCCGCTGTCAGGTAGCAGACGTCAAGTCGGCTGGCTGAGTTGTGTTGGTGAGGAAGGCCTGCTTCCGCAGAAAGCGAGTAATCGAGCCTGGGCCTGTGCGCGCGCCTCCCATCCCGGAAAAATTGAAAGCGTTCGATTCGACGTCGCGAGTCTTGGCGAGCGTCAGGAAAGTGTCTTGTAAGGTGATTGTGCCCGCCTTGATCTGCTTGCCGATCCTGCGCGCTTCTTCCTCGGTGCCGGCAATCACGGCGGCCGACAGGCCGTAGATCGTATCGTTGGCCAGGCGCACCGCTTCTTCTTCGGTCTTGTATTTCATCACAGGCATCACAGGGCCGAAGGTCTCCTCCTTCATGATTTTCATGCCGTGAGTGACGTTGGTCAGCACGGTGGGACGCATATAGAGACCACCGCCCAGATTCTGGCTCTTGCCGCCGGTGAGGATCGTCGCGCCTTTCTGTACGGCGTCGTCCAAATGCGCGTCTACGATCTCCGCCTGCCGGGCAAAGACAAACGGCCCGATGTGGCCCCTTGCAATGTCGGGATAATTTAGAACGACCTGTTCTGCTTTTTTCACGAGGCGATCGACGAAGGCGTCGTGCACTTTTTCGTGCACGTAAATACGTTCGACCGAGAAACAGACTTGCCCGGTACCGAATACGGCTCCGCGCAGGACCGCGGTGGCCGCACGGTCGAGGTCGGCCGTCTCCGTGACGATGACGGGATCTTTTCCGCCAAGTTCGAGGAAGACGGGGATAAATCTCTTCGCGCAAGCTTCCGCTACTTTGCGCCCGTTGGGAACGCTGCCCGTAAAACAAAGAATGTCTACGTTCTCGATGATCTCCTGTCCCGTTTGTGCGTCACCGACCACGTAGCTGAGCACGCTCGCAAGCTCGGGCACCTCGGCAATCGAGCGCATCAGGGGCTCCACGAAGCGGGGCGTCACCTCACTCGGCTTGATGATCACCGCGCAACCCGCGAAAAGAGCAGGAACGGCATCGATCAGAGATAGCATCAACGGCGCATTCCACGGGCTGATCACGCCGAGAAGGGGATACGGCCTCAGCTCCGTGGAGAAGGCGATGTTGGGCATGATCGAGGATCTTCCCTCGAGCCGGGCACGCTCGAGAATGTTGGGGGCCGCACTGCTCCAGCCCAGGACATTGCCGATGACGATTCCGGGGCTCATGCGCGAGATGGCGCAATAGCCCGTGTCAACCGAATCCGCTTCGGCCAGTTCCGCGCTATGCGCCTTCAGCCTCTCCACCCACTGCCGCATCACCTGGATGCGATGTTCGAGCGACGCGGCGCCCCAAGCCTTCTGGCCCTCGCGCAGTCGGCGGCAGATATCAAGCAGTTCGGCTGCGGTCGGCGGTGTGATTTGATAGTCGGCCTGACCCGTTCGGGGATTGCGGATCGGCAGAACCCTGCGTTCGACTGATGCGGCCACGCCCATGGTTCAACTCCTTGCCCGGCAGCTACGCGCGAGGTGTGATTCACGGCCGGCTCGCGCCGAGCGTCCCACATATAGTGGCTTTGCGATCTGCGGTCAAGCGAATCGGAGGTAGATGACTCTGTTGCAATGGCCGCCCGCCGCGCATACTATCGCGGTCAGCCAGAGACAACTCAAAGTGTCGAATGGCCCGCCAAAATTTGAGATAGGAAGGTGCCGCCATGTCAGATCCGAGCTTGAAACTCCCCGTGGAAGACCGGCTGGATATTCAGGAGCTGTTCGCCAGGTACGCTTGGGCGATCAACACGGGCGACCTCGACGGTGTTGTGGCCTGTTTCGCGGAAGACGGTTATCTCGACCACTTGTGGCAAGGAAAGTTGCAGGGACGAGAGAACATACGCCGGGCATTTCAGGAGTTGTGGTACGACCGTCCGAGCTGGTGGCCCGGGCGGCAGCACCTGGCCAATCATTTCCTTATCACGCGAGAAGGAGAAGGCGCGCGGGTGAAAGCTTTCTTCTCAATTCTGCAATTCAACGTGGAATACCGAACGAACTTCGTCTTCGGTGTCGGCACTTGGGACAACTACTGCGTCAAGCGAGACGGCGTGTGGGTCTTCAAATCGGTTTGCGTCAAGGCGTGGCGGGACCGGCAGAGCATTCCGTGGGTCGGCGACGAGAAGGCGTTTTCGGTCGGCCCGAGAGTGGTGGCCGGCGCCGAGGCCCAAGCGCCGTCGATTCGTTGAAGGGTACGGCGCAAGTGCGTTCGTTTGCGACACAGACAATCGTTTCGTTTCCGATGCGAATCCAGCGCGACGGATGTTGAGCTGCGTTTGCAGCGGTCTTCAACTGTTGAGCGAGCCGCCGTCCACGATGATGGTTTGTCCGGTGATGAAATCGCTGCCGGGCGACGCAAGAAAGACTACGGTGCCCACCAGATCTTCCGGCATTTCGTCGCGCTGGATGGCGCGAGTCTTGTTTGTGGGAGCGCGGACGGCCTCGAGGAATTGAGGCTGCGTGGCCACGACCGTGTCGCTGAGCGTCAATCCCGGAGCGATCGTGTTGACGCGAATGCCGAACGGCCCGACCTCGCGCGACAGGCACCGCGTGATCGAAAGCACTGCACCTTTCGATGCTACGTAGTGGAGCATTCCCGGGACGCCGCGCATGGCCATGCCCGTGCTGATGTTGATGATCTTACCGTAGCCCTGCGATTTCATCTGTGGGATCACATGCTTGGCCATCAAGAAGGGTCCGCGTGCGTTCACGGCCATCACGCGGTCCCATAGCGCCACGTCCATCTCCGTGGTGGGAATGGGATGGAGCGCCGCGCACAGGGCGGCGTTGTTCACCAAAATATCGATCCGCCCGAAGCGCTCGACGACGCGTCCCACGAAGGATTTGATGGAGGCCTCGTCGCTGACGTCGAGCGGGAAGCCAGCGCACGTCTGAGGTCCGTGTTTCTTATTGACCTCGCCGACGGCCGGCGCGCTATCGGCAACGTCGCCGATGGCGACTCTCGCGCCCTCGGCGGCAAGGCCCAGGGCGTAGTGGCGGCCGATGCCCTGCGCGCCGCCGGTCACGATCGCGACCCGTCCATCAAGTTGTGCCATCCCGCTCCTTGCCCGGCGTGGCCGGCGACCGTCGCATGTTGGGTTACTCGCTACTGCTTGTCGAAGACCATCTTGGAGTCGAAATCGCCCATGGAAGTGCCGGCGTGAGACGTGACGTGCAGCGTCTTGCCATCTTCACCGAGCGTGTACGTGTCCTTGATCGTGACGTCGCTGCCTTGAAAACTCGTTTTCGCATTGACGACCAGTGTGTTGCCCTCCCACTGCGCGGTGCCCTTCACTTCACTGCCGCCCATGCCGGACCACGTTGATTCCTTGCCATCGGTGGTGAAGGACTCCGCGTAGGTGGTGTCGCCCATGAAGCCGCCCTTCTGGTCTGTGGTGACCTTACACGAGACTCCGTTCATTTCGATTGTGTCCACCTGGCTGGCAGGAGGCTGGCCGGCGCCGAAATCGCTTTTCGCGATATCAAGCTTCCAGGTCCCGCTCAGGTTCGGATGGGGACCGGCGGAAGCCGCGGCAGCGGCACTCGCCGATGCACCGCCGGCGGCCGGGGAGGCCGCTGCGGAGGCTTCGGTTCTGTCGTAGACCATTTTTCGGTCCGCGTTCATCATCGCTGAGGTGATGTGCGAGGTGAGCGTCATGGCGTTTCCGTCGTCCGAGACCGAGAAGGTGAGCTTGTCCGTCAAATCCGATCCCTGCATCTTGGCGCCTTCGGTGACGACCAGCGAGCCGCCGTCCCAGCCGCACTGAATTTTGTCGAGAAGCACCGGCCCGATGTGCGCGTTGGGATTATCCGGCGAGAGGACGGTTTCCTTGCCGTCGATGGTGCAGGCACGCGTGTATTGGGAAGTGCCGCGCGACGATTCGCTGGTCACGTGCTGCTTGAAGTCCGTGCCGTTGATGGTGATGACATCGGTTTCGCCGGCCGGGGGCGGGAACTGGCCGAAGTCGCTCTTCGATACGTTCAGCTTCCATGTGCCGTTCAGCTTCGAGTTCTGCGCCACGCTGGGCAACGCGAATATAGCTACCGCGAACAACAGTACAGAAATCTTTCGGTGCATCGAAATCCTCCTTGCCGCTTTGCGAATCTCTCTTGTCGGAGCCGTTTCCACCCGAGGGCGGCGCGATTATACACCCGACCCCGCCCCGGTTTATTACGCAAGATGTTGGCGCAAAATAACCAGCATGCGGCGAAGAGGCTCGGCGGCTCCCCAGAGAAGCTGGTCGCCGACGGTGAAAGCGCCGAGGAATTCCGGGCCGAGGCGCATTTTGCGCAGGCGGCCAACCGGAACGTTGAGCGTCCCTGAAACGGCCGTGGGTGTGAGGCAGCGAAGCGTCGATTCCTTGTTGTTGGGGATCACGCGCACCCAAGGATTCCCGCCGGCCAGGATCTGTTCGATTTCGCCGAGCGGAACGTCTTTCTTGAGCTTGATTGTGAGCGCCTGACTATGGCAGCGCATGGTGCCGATGCGCACGCAGATTCCGTCGATGGGCACGGGGGGATTGAGACCGAGAATCTTGTTGCCTTCGGCCATGCCCTTCCATTCCTCACGTGTCTGGCCGCCGGGCATCTCTCGATCAATCCAGGGAATCAGGCTTCCGGCGAGCGGCACGCCGAACTCCTGCACCGGAAGCGAGCGCGCCCGCTGCGCGCCGATCACCATGCGATCAACCTCCAGGGCGTTTTCAGACGGAGTCTTGCGCGTTGAATCGGTGAGGAACTCCATCTGCTTCACGAGCTCGAGCATTTTGGCGGCGCCCGAGCCGGATGCAGCCTGGTAAGTCATGGTGGTCATCCACTCGACCAGGCCTGTCTGAAAGAGGGAACTAACAGCCATGAGCATCAAGCTCACGGTGCAATTTCCGCCCGCAAAGGTGCGCAGCCCGCGCGAGAGTCCCTGCTCGATGACGTTGGCGTTGACCGGATCGAGGACGATGACGGCGTCGTCGCTCATGCGCAACGTGGAAGCGGCGTCGATCCAGTAGCCCTGCCAGCCGCTCTTGCGCAGCGGAGCGTAGATTTCGGTGGTGTATTCTCCGCCCTGGCAACTGACGAGGATCTCGCACGCGGCGAGTTCGCGGAGATTTCGCGCGTCCTCGAGCACGGCGCTGTCGCCCGCTTCCTTGGGCGCGGCGCCGCCGACATTCGAGGTCGAGAAAAAGATGGGCTCGAGGCCGGCGAAGTCGCCTTCCTGGCGCATCCTTTCGAGAAGAACGCTGCCGACCATGCCTCGCCAGCCAATCAATCCTACCCGCAACATGTAGCCTCCGAAGCGGCTAGTGTACCTTGTTTGGTTCGAATTTGGCGGGAGCCAAATGGAGCACGTGCGGCCATTTTGGCATTCGGATTCTGATTGCGGCCGACTGCAAAAGTGTAGCGATTAGGATTGTACCCGGCCCTTTGTTTGCAAGGATTTAGCGCGAATTCGGTTTCCGGAGTTGTAGCGATCTGGAAGGTGACGGCCGGAGTGAACAGAGGCGGGTAGCGGGCCGGTAAGCGTCCAAGTATTCCCGCGAAACCGAGCGTTGATTCCCGGATCATCGCCGCTGCTTTGCCTCCTTCCCTTCGCTACCGCAATTCCGCTGCAACCGCACATTTCAGGCTGGCATATTGCCGCGCGGAATTCAAACGGTTGTTCGCGTAGACAATCGGAGGCGGCGTCGCGCTTGCCGCGGACCGCGCGTGCGTTCACCATCGGGCGCAACTGCGCCGCGGACGGGACGAGATAGATTTGAGGTGGGCGGAAACGCGGGAATAGAATGGATCGAAATGACGAGGAGCGATTGAATGAGCACGCGAATCGAGGATTATGCACTGATCGGCAATACGTGCACGGCGGCTCTGGTGGCGAAGGACGGTTCCCTGGATTGGCTGTGCGTGCCGCGGTTCGATTCGGCGGCGTGTTTTGCCGCGCTGCTGGGCGACGAAAACAACGGCCGTTGGCAGATCGCGCCGGCCGGCGGGGTGAAGCGCGTGCGGCGGAAGTACCGGGAGAACACGCTGGTGCTCGAGACGGAATTCGATACCGCGGATGGCACCGTGGCGCTGATCGATTTCATGCCCATTCGAGAGCGTCCGCGGCAAGTGGACGTCGTGCGGATTGTGGAGGGGCGCAAGGGCCGCGTGCCGATGCGGATGCAAGTGAAGTTTCGGTTCGATTACGGCAGTCTCGTGCCGTGGGTCACTGCGGACCGAGGCGGGCTGCGGGCGGTCGCCGGACCGGACGCGCTGAAACTGAGGACTCCGGTGCGACTGTATAGCCAAGACTTCAGCACACTTGCCGAGTTCAACGTCGGAGAAGGCCAGAAGGTGCCGTTCACGCTGACCTACTATCCCTCCCACGAAGCCGAGCCCAGGAACGAGCGCCCGGAGCGCATGCTGAGCGAGACGGAGTCAGGGTGGCGCGCGTGGGTGGGTCGCTACGACGTGCCCGTGCCGTGGCATGAGGCGGTGGTCCGCTCGCTCATCACGCTGAAGGCGCTGACGTATCGTTACACCGGCGGCATCGTCGCCGCCCCAACCACTTCATTGCCCGAGCGGCTAGGAGGCAACCGCAACTGGGATTATCGCTACGCTTGGCTGAGGGATTCGACCTTCACGCTGTGGGCGCTGTACATCACCGGCCACAAAGAAGAGGCAGCGGCGTGGCGCGAATGGCTGCTGCGAGCGGTGGCGGGAGAACCGCACAAGATCCGGATCATGTATGGAGTCGCAGGCGAGCGGTGGCTGCCGGAACTCGAAGTGCCGTGGCTGTCCGGATATGAAAAGAGCGCGCCTGTGAAGATCGGCAACGCGGCACACCAGCAGTTCCAGCTCGACGTCTTCGGCGAGGTGATGGACACGCTGTACGCCGCGCACAAGCAGCTGGGGGGCGATGGCGAGACCTGGAACCTGCAGCAAGTGCTGATGGATTACCTGGAAGGCGCGTGGAGAGAGCCCGATGACGGTATCTGGGAGGTGCGCGGACCGCGCAGGCATTTCACGCACTCGAAGACGATGGCGTGGGTGGCCGCGGACCGCGCGGTGCGGTGCATCGAGAGGTTCGGCTGCGACGGGCCCCTCGAGAGGTGGAAGGCCCTGCGGGAAGAGATCCGCGCGGAGGTGCTGAAAAACGGTTACAACGAAAGGCGCAAAGCGTTCGTCCAATCGTATGGGTCGGACCATCTGGACGCTTCGGTGCTGATGATGCCGATGGTCGGATTCATCGAGGCTTCCGACCCGCGGATGGAGTCGACAGTGGCAGCGATCGAGCGCGAGTTGATGCACGAGGGATTGCTGCTCCGCTACCAGACGGAGAATCAAGTGGACGGTCTAGCGCCCGGCGAGGGAGCGTTCCTGGCCTGCACGTTCTGGTATGCGGACAATCTCGCGATGATGGGCCGGCGGGACGAGGCGCGCGCTACTTTCGAGCGTTTGCTGAGCCTGCGCAACGATGTGGGCCTGCTCTCGGAAGAGTACGATCCGAGGAACAAGCGAATGCTGGGAAATTTTCCGCAGGCATTTTCCCACGTGGCGGTGATCAACACAGCGCACAATCTAGCCCTGGCCAAGGGACCGGCAGTCCATCGCGCCGGGTAAGCCGTGAGGGCCGGGACAAGGAGATATCTCAAACGATGATCGACAAGCCATTGGCAGGACAGGCGGCGCTGGTTACCGGCGCGAATTCAGGTATCGGAGAGGCGGTGGCGCGAAGCTTCGCCGAGGCGGGCGCGCGGGTGGCCGTCAACTATGTGGTCCATCCGGAAGCGGCGACGGCGATCGTGGAGGACATTCGGCGCAAGGGCGGAGAAGCGATCGCGGTGAAGGCCGACGTGTCGAGCGAGAGCGAGGTGCAGGCGATGTACGCCGCGTTGTTCCGCGAGTTTGGGACGATCGATATATTGTGCGCCAACGCCGGCCTGCAGGACGACTCGCCGTTCGTCGAGATGTCGCTTCAGAAATGGAACCACGTCCTGAGCGTCAACCTGACCGGACAGTTTTTGTGCGCGCGAGAAGCTGCGCGCGAATTCATCCGGCGCGGAGTGCGCCCGGAGGTCTCGGCTGCTGCCGGAAAAATTATCTGCATGAGCTCGGTGCATCAAGAAATTCCGTGGGCCGGTCACGCGAACTACGCGACGAGCAAGGGCGGAGTCGACATGCTGATGCGGACGATGGCGCAGGAACTCGCTCCGCACAAGATCCGGGTGAACGCAATCGCGCCGGGCGCGATCCAGACTCCGATCAATCGCAACGCGTGGGGCACGCCGCAGGCGCTGAACAAGTTGCTCACTCTGGTGCCCGACAAGCGCATCGGGCAGCCGGAGGACATCGGCCGTGCGGCGGTTTGGCTCGCGTCGGACGCCGCGGACTACGTGCAGGGAACCACGCTCTACGTCGACGGCGGGATGACGCTGTATCCGGGATTTGCCACCGGCGGATGAACGGGGCGTTAGCCGGCAGCGCCATTCGACAGATGAATCTCGCCGAGGTTCTGCGCGAGAGCAGTTAACACCGGCGCCAAACATCCGTCTGGCGCCGCACGCCCTTCGTCGAGAAATCTAAAGACACGCGCAAACTCAGGGGAGGGGTGCGTCAGCGCCAGAGGGAATTGAGGAGAGCGGCGAGGCGGACGCCGGCCTTGACCAACTGCTCATCGACGACCGGCGCGGCGGCGGACTGGTAGCGGGGGCCGAGATCTTCGTGAAGGCGAAACATGCGGGAAGAAATGTGGTTGTCGTCGGCGCACGTCGCCACGTCGCGCGGCGGCTCGATCGGAATTTCGCGCGAGAGTCGGCCGAAAGCGATCGTGTTCGCCAGAGCCTGAGTCTCCCAGGCCCACTCAGCAAAATCCGGGCGTTGAGTTTTCCATGCGGACATGCGGCCGCGGAATTTCCGCTCGAGTGCGCGTGCTAGCTGTTGCGGCGTTTCGCCGCGCGAAGAACGCTCCACGATCTCAACGTCCCAGACTTCGTGAAGATTGGGACTGTAGTTCTCGCGGATCGGATCGGTTTGCTGCGGGGAGCGACCGAAAAAGGAAACCGGGACACAGTTGCCGCCGCGGTCGTTATTGGTGACGGCGTGCATGGGCTGATGGAGGTCGCCGACGAGATGAATGACGAAGCGGAGGGCATCCGCTCGATCTGTCGCGTCAGCGCGAGGATTTTTGAGGACGCGAAGTTGCGCGGCGAGGGCAGACGTGAGGCAGCCGTCGGCAGGCCGGCAATAGCGAGCGAGGTTGCCGCGGCGCGCGCCGCGGGGGATGTCAATGAAATGCCAGGGCGCGGTATTGGGCCGGAGGCTGCGGATGTCGTCGGCCCAAGTCGAGGAATCGACGAATGGATCGAGGCCGCTCTCGCGGCAGTAGCGGGAAAGGCTCGGACTGATGGGGCTGGCGGAGAGGATCTGAGACACCATCGAGCGCGCGCGAGGGGTGAGATGAGCTTCGGCGATGAGGGCGATGATCTGATGGCCTTTGCATCCCC
>OBLQ010000717.1_pt1 | contig 12696 bp, 14 predicted proteins | sample 1519881 | NCBI WGS metagenome assembly OBLQ01 (sample SAMN01911456, study PRJEB22533) | soil metagenome | biome: Soil | place: Malaysia | collected 2012-04-30 | depth DG_metagenome m | reverse complement strand
TGCCGGCGCTGAAGCGGCCCACCATCTCCGACCTCACCGATTCGGATTGGGTTGCTGTGAATACGGTGATTGAAGAGAAGACTGCGCGCGAAATTATTCCGCGGCTCAAGGCCGCGAACGCGCAGGGTATTGTGGAGTACCCATTAAACAAGATCGTCCTCTAGTGTTGCGTGTCCGGCCGTGACAGCCAGACCGAGAGAGATGTCTTATGGAAAACCGGAAAGTCTGCGTTTATTGTGGTTCAAGCCGCCAGTGTGATGCCGCCTATCTCAGGGCGGCCGAGCAAGTGGGCCGTGAGCTGGCGCGCAATAATTTTACTGTTGTCTACGGCGGCGGCGCGGCCGGTTCCATGAAGAGCCTCGCCGACGGCGTGATCGCCGAGGGCGGCCGTGTGGTGAGCGTGATTCCGGAATTCATGGTCAAGCTGGAGTGGGTTGATCCGCGCCTGCCTGAAACCATAGTGGTCCGCGACATGCACGAGCGTAAGAAGCGGATGATCGACGGCGTGGATGCCGTAATTGCCCTTCCTGGCGGGTGCGGCACGCTGGAAGAACTGATGGAAGCCATCACCTGGAAGCGGCTGGGCCTTTATCTGGGAGCCATCGTGATCCTGAACACGCAATCTTTTTACCAGCCGTTGATCCGCCTGCTCGACCGGTGCATCGACGAACGCTTTATGGATTCCCGGCACGCGCAAATGTGGAGCGTCGTGGGAGAGCCGGATGAAGTGCCGCAGGCGATTTCCGTCGCGGCGCCCTGGAGCGAGGATTGCCGGAGCTTTGCGACGCTGAAGTGAACTGAAGTCGTCAGGAAGGCACCGCGTTGCCTAAAACCTGTTGTTGAAAAGGCCACCCGTCATGCTGATCCCGCGCGGCGGGAGAAGCATCTGCTGTATTTTACTGAAAATGAACAAAGCAGATCCTTCGCTTCGCTCAGGATGACATGACAAAGGGTTGTTCCAGCGACCTGCTAAAATTGAGACATCGTGATGATTCCAATCTTTCGCAGTACCGACACCAGGAACGTCAAGCGGGTTCTCCGCTCCGGCGAGACTCAGCTGAAGAAAGCAGAAGCCGCAGCCCGGCGCATCCTGAACGACGTCCGCCGCGAGGGCGACCGTGCGCTCAAGCGCTGGACGCTCCGACTGGACAAGATGGATCTTGCCCGGGAAGGCTTTACCGTCAGGCGAAGTGAAATCGTCAAAGCTTACCGCCAGGTGCCTGAAGGGTTTGTGGATGCCGTCCGGACTTCTGCGCGGAACATTCGCAAAGCCGCGCGAGAGCAGTTGCCGCGCGCCTGGCAGATCACGAACGGTTCAGGCGTTGAAGTCAGCCAGATTGTGAGGCCGCTCAGCCGCGTGGCGTGCTACGTGCCCGGCGGCCGCTTCCCGCTGCCCTCCACCGTGCTGATGAGCGTGATTCCGGCGCAGGTTGCGGGCGTCGAGGAGATTTTTGTCACTTCGCCGCGCCCGGCGCCTGCCGTGCTGGTCACGGCCGATATTCTGGGAATTAAAAATATCTTCCGCCTGGGCGGAGCACAGGCCATTGGCGCGTTTGCCTACGGCACGGAAAGCGTTCCGCGCGCTGACAAGATCGTGGGGCCCGGTAATCGATTTGTCGCTGCAGCAAAGAAGCTGGTGGCCGGCGATTGCGGAATCGACTTTGTCGCCGGGCCTTCGGAGCTGATGGTGGTCGCCTCTGAGGGCAACGCCGAGTGGATCGCATCCGACCTGGTGGCGCAGGCCGAACACGATCCCGACGCAGTTGCCATTTTCCTGACGCCGTCGCGCAAGCTGGCGCTTGAAGTTCAGGGGGCCGTGGAAGGAATTCTGGAACAGGTTTTCGCGCGGGAGACCGACGTGCCGGCAAAAGCACTTGACGGGCACGGTGCGGTGGTGGTGACGAAAGACCTGGAAGAGGCGATCGATCTCGTCAACGAATTTGCTCCCGAGCACCTCACGCTGCTCGATGGCGCTGCCCGCATGCTCCGCCGGGTTCGGTCTGCGGGTTCCATCTTTCTCGGCGAGACCAGTCCGGTCGCGGCGGGCGATTACGCTTCAGGAACCAATCACATTCTGCCCACCGCCGGAGCGGCCCGTCTACGAGGCGGACTAAGCGCGGCCGATTTCGTCAAAACCATTTCAGTGCAGGCGCTGACTCCGCAAGGGCTCGGGCGCATTCGGAAGACCATCACCACGCTGGCTCGCACCGAGGGCCTGAAGGCGCACGCCTATTCCATCGAAACGAGGTTTAAGGTTCATGCTTCGACCGCGAAAGGCCGTTGAGCGCCTGAAGGCTTACCACCCGCCTCGCGAGGGACGCGGCGGAAAGCTCCGGCTCGACTTTAACGAAAACACTGTGGGCTGCGCGCCGCAGGTGATCCGCGCTCTGCGCAAAAAGCTTGACGGTGACTGGCTCTCGCGCTATCCCGAATACGAAGAGGCGCGTGAAACGCTTGCCCGTTACTTTGGTGTGTCCGCGGATGAACTGCTGCTGGCCAACGGCACCGACGACGCCATCAAGATGGTGTGCGACACTTTTGTGGGTCCGGGCGATGAGCTGATTGTTCCCGCTCCGACGTTCCCCGTCTATGAGTTCTTCCACACCGTCGCCGGAGGGCGCACCACGCGCGTGCGGTATGACGATAAATTCCGTCTCACGGCGCGCATGCTGCTTTCTGCCGTTAACAAGCGTACGCGCTGGATGGCCATCGCCAATCCCAACAATCCCACGGGCACCGTTGTTTCGCAGCCAGACCTGCGCACGATTCTGCGCGAAGCTCCCGACGTGCTGGTCCTGGTGGACGAAGCCTACGTCGATTTTTCCGGCCAGACGGTCCTTCCCTGGATCAGGAAATATCCCAACCTTGTGGTCACGCGGACGTTTTCAAAGGCCTTTGGCCTGGCCGCCCTGCGACTGGGTTGCATCCTCACCAACGCCGAAATTGCCAATCCCATGCGCCGCGCACAAAATCCGTTTGCGGTGAACTCGCTGGCGCTGGCCTGCGCGCTTGAAGCCATCAAGCATGACAAGTTCGTCGCCCGCTACGCCCGGCAGGTTTGCGGCAACCGCAACAAGCTTTGCCATTTTCTCGACAAGACTGGCATCCCTTATGTACCAAGCTCCTCGAATTTCGTGCTGGCGCGCGTCGGCGCGCGGGCGTCGGAAATTGCGCTCAAGCTCCGCGACCAGGACATTCTGATCCGCGACTGGAGCTACGATCCGCGCCTGCAGGGTTACCTGCGTTTCACCGTCGGTTCGACCGAGCAGACTCGCCGGCTGATGCAAGGGCTCGCAGAGTTCCAACCCATGATGGAAACACGCAACGGGTCAGGTTCCAGGCGCAAGACTTCAAAAGGACGGTCTTCATGAAGTCGCGCACGGCATCGCTCAACCGCAAGACCACCGAAACTGACATTCGCATCCGGCTCAACCTTGATGGCCAGGGGAAGTATTCGGTTTCGACGGGTATCCGCTTTCTTGACCACATGCTGGAGCTCTTTGCGCGCCACGGCGGCTTCGATCTCGACCTCCAGGCGCGCGGCGACCTTGACGTGGACCAGCACCACACGGTTGAAGATGTGGGCATCGCGCTGGGCGAGGTGCTGCTGAAAGCGCTCGGGACAAAGAAAGGCATCAATCGGGCGGGCTATTTTGTCGTGCCCATGGACGAGACGCTGGCCCTGGCTTCGGTAGACCTGAGCGGTCGCCCTTACCTGGTGTTGCAGGCGCCCGTTCGCGCGCGGCTTGTGGGTGATCTTCAGTCGGAGCTGGTGGAAGATTTCTTCCATGGCTTTGCGACCAGCGCCAAAGCCAATGTGCATCTCAAGATCTTTTATGGTCGGTCCAGCCACCACGCGATTGAAGCGCTGTTCAAGGCGCTGGCGCGCGCGCTGCGTTATGCCTGCTCGCGCGACGCGCGGCTGAAAGACCAGCTTCCGTCAACCAAAGGACTCTTATGATCGGTGTCATCAACTACGGCGCCGGCAATGTCGGTTCCGTGCTCCGGGCAGTTCAAAATCTCGGCCACCCGGCGGAAGCCGTAGAAGACGCGGCCCGGCTGCAGGCTGCCGACCGGCTCATCTTGCCAGGCCAGGGGCATTTCGGCTCCATGATGGATGCGTTGGAATCGAAAAGCCTGATCGGCCCGTTGCGTGAGCAGATGTCCAGCGGCAAGCCCTTCCTGGGAATCTGCCTGGGACTTCAGGCGCTTTACGAAACGAGCGAAGAAGCTCCGGACCGTGTAGGCTTTGGACTGCTGCCGGGCGATGTGAAAAGGTTTGAGGGAATCTTCAAGATTCCGCATCTCGGCTGGAGCCAGTTGAAAATTCGCAGCCAGGACGCCCTTTTCGAAGGCGTCCCCGACGGCAGTTTCGCCTACTTCTGCCATTCCTATTACGGCCCCGTCACGGCGGAAACGACGGCCGTCACTGAATACGGGCAGAGCTTCGCCGCCGCCGTCAGGATGGGATCGGTTTTTGCCGTGCAGTTCCATCCGGAAAAGTCCGGCGACGTGGGATTGAAGGTCCTGGAGAATTTCCTGAAGTCGTGAAGCTGCAATAGAACGGGCAGGCCGCTTCATGCGGGCGTGAACGTTCTGCCGATTGAAAGAACCCTATGTTTGCCAAACGCATCATTCCGTGTCTCGACTGCAAAGACGGGCGCGTCGTCAAAGGAGTTCAGTTCGTCAACCTGCGCGACGCCGGCGACCCCGGTGAACTTGCCGCCATGTACAACACCGAAGGGGCCGACGAACTGGTGATGCTCGACATCTCCGCCTCGCGCGAGGGCCGTGCCACTCTCATGGACACCGTCAACCGCGTTGCGCGAAGACTTTTTATTCCACTCACCGTGGGCGGCGGTGTGCGAACCATTGAAGACGCCCGGCGGCTGCTTTCCGTGGGTACCGACAAAGTGGCCATCAACACCGCCGCGGTTGAAAATCCTGAAATCATTCAGCAACTCGCGGCACAGTTCGGACGCCAGGCGATTGTGGTGGCCATTGATGCCCGCCGCCAGCCCCGCCGCGAACAGGAGCCGACGCGCTGGACCGTGGTGACCTACGGCGGCACAAAAGACACGGGCATTGACGCGCTCGAGTGGGCGCGCCATGTGGACCAGCTGGGAGCTGGTGAAATCCTGCTGACCTCCATGGACGCCGACGGCACCCAGGCGGGATTCGATTGCGAACTGACGGCCACCATCGCCCGTGCCGTGCCCATTCCCGTGATTGCCTCCGGTGGCGCCGGAAACCTGCAGCACTTTGCCGACGTTTTTCTCGATGGAGCGGCGGACGCGGCGCTGGCTGCTTCCATTTTCCATTTCGGCACCCACACCATCCGTAGCCTCAAAACATTTCTTCGATCCAAAGGAGTCTCAGTCCGCCTGTGATTATTCCGTGCATCGATTTGATGGGCCGCAAAGTGGTCCAGTTGGTTCAGGGCAAGAGCAAAGCCCTCGAACTGCCCGACCCTTTTGCCGTACTTGAAAAGTTCAAAGAATATCCCCAGATTCAGGTGATCGATCTCGACGGCGCGATGGGACGCACCTCGCAGGCCGACATCGTTCGCGAACTGTGCCGGCGCAAGCCCTGCCGCGTGGGCGGCGGCATTCGTACACTCGATCGGGCTCTGCAGGTTGAGCAGGACGGCGCCTGCAAAATCATCGTGGGCAGTTCGGCGTTCACCTCTGAAGACATCAACAGCGATTTCCTCCGCACGCTTTCTGCACGCATCCCGCGCGAAAAGCTGATGATCGGCGTTGATTGCTTCGGGAACCGCGTTGCCATCCATGGCTGGAAGGAAACGCTTCCCATGACGCCTGCCGAGGTGCTTCCGAAACTCGAACCATACTGCTCGGAATTTCTCTGCACCTATATCGATGCGGAAGGAAAGCTGCAGGGTACCGACCTGGAATATTTCCGCGCCCTGCGCGCTGTAACCAATCTGCCCATTACCGCCGCCGGCGGCATTACCACCGACGATGAAATTCGCGCGCTTGAAGAAATGGGTATGAACGCGGCGCTGGGGATGTCGATCTATCGCAAAACATTTCCGGAATTGTTTGCGGAAGCGGGGAAAAGCTAACAGCCGGTTCACATTCACGGTCTAAAATAGAACCCTGGTTCCTGATCGGGGCATTACGCCGCCTGTCACCGGGGCGCACCATCAGACGAAATTTGAGGTGCTATGCGTTGGACCAGGTCGTGGATCTTATGCGCGGCTTTCTACTATCCGGCCCTGTGGCTGGCGGTGTCGTGCATCTGGGCACTTCCCGGGCTTGCGCGCAGCACCTTCCTGGGTGAACACATCGTCGAGCTTCGCCCGACTGTCTTTGGCCTGATCCTCTGGAGCGCTCCCGCCAATCCCGCCGCTCAGTCCGGCGCCAGCCGCGCGTTCTTCGTTTCTTCGCCTTCCTGGTGGATTTTGGTCCCGCTGGCTGCGGCGGCTGCAGTTGCGCTGGTTCGGCCAGGTTTCATCCGGCGCATTCTTGGCGGCCTGTTGGTTTCCGTGCTAGCGGATGTCGCTTTGGTGCTGCCTTTCTCAGGTCTCCGTGGGTCCGGCTACGCCAGCGTGCCGCTCATCTTTTCTTCCGTCTTCTTTTTCGCCCTGCTCTGCCTTGGCCTTTACTGGATGTCATCCGCGTGGGCTGGCTGCCCCTATTGGGAGCGGTTGGCCGGCCTGTGGGCTTGCGCGGCATTCATGCCGTTGTGGCTCTGGTTCTTGCTCCGGCTTCTTCAGGCGTCACGGTTCGGGAATTTCATCTGGATGCTCGCTCCGCCGGCAGCCGTTGCTGCGGTACTGGCCAGCTTGCGGGCTCCCGGTGGTTCTGCCGCATACTCGCAACCAGTCAGCGCACGGGCAATCATCTCTGGTCTGGCCACCACAGTCCTGCTGGCCGCAAGTGTCATATGGGGCGGCCCAATGGTCTTTCATGCCTTCCAGCAGCGGCAACTACGGACCAATCAGGAAGCGGTAGCGGCGCTTCCCCCCATTCCCATCAACGCTCCCTACCCCAAAATCTTCTTCCAGAAAGGCGTCAGCTTTTCCGCCGAGTTTCCAAACCCATACGCCAGCGCGGGCGCGCGGCAGATGCTCCTCACGCTGCGCGAGGACGGCGTGAATGCCGTGGCGCTGGTCCCGTACGGCGGCATGCAGCTTGGCTCGCCTGAAGTGCGCGGTTTTGGCGAGCACAGTTGGGAAAGCGACGAAGGACTGCGCGAACTTTCGCGTCTGTCCCATGCCATCGGAATGAACGTGATGCTCAAGCCCGGCATCTGGATTCGCGGACACTTTGGCGGTGACATCGATTTTGCCTCCGAGGCCGACCGTGAAAAGTGGTTTGAAAATTACAGCGGGTTTATCGAGCGCTACGCGAAGTTGGCCGCCGAAATCCACGCCGACCTGTTTTGCGTGGGCGGAGAGTTCGTCCGTATGTCACGCTACGGCCAGGAGTGGCGAAAGATCATTGCGAACGTTCGCAGGGTTTATCCCGGCCCCGTGACCTACGCCGCCAATTTCGGGGATGAGTTTCAGAACCTCAAGTTCTGGGACGCGCTCGATTATATCGGCCTGCAGGAGTACTACCCGCTTCCGAATGACCTTTCAACCACCCGCCTGGTCGAAAAGGTTGAAGCGGTCCAGAAGCGATTCCACAAGCCCGTCATCTTCACCGAAGTCGGCTTCCCCAGCGTGACGGGCGGAAATCGCCGGCCGTGGGCAGACGGGAAACGCGGTGAGTCCGATCTCGAGCTCCAAGCCCGCTGCTATCAGGCAATCTTCCAGGCCTTCTACGACAAGCCGTGGTTCCAAGGAATGTACTGGTGGAAAGTGGGAAGCAACGGGTTTGGCGGCCCCGGCGACACCTCACTCACGCCGTGGGGCAAGCCGGCCATGCAGGTTATCAGAGACTGGTATCAGGACGGAAGCAGGCGAAACGCAAGCGTAAGCAGCCAGTTGAAGGAACAGGCCTCGCCCTAGGAGTCCACATAGATCCGGGGTACACGCTTGCCAATCGAGCAGAGAACTTCATAGGGAACGGTGCCCACCATTTCAGCAATCTCAAGCGCCGTAACCGAGCAATGGTCCGCCTGCCCCAGCAGGATGATTTCATCGCCGATATCCACGCCCGGCACGTCCGTAACGTCCAGCAGCGTCAGGTCCATGCTGATGTTGCCCACAATGCGGGCAACGCGGCCTCGCACCAGCGCCCGCCCGCGGTTGGAAAGCGCGCGGCTCAAGCCGTCGGCATAGCCCACCGGCACGGTGGCGATTCGCGACCGGCGACGAGTGTGGAAAGCTGCTCCATAGCCGAGCGGGGTTCCGCTGGGCACATCTTTCAGGTAAACCACGCGCGACTTCAGCGTCAGGATTGGCTCAACCTGTGGTAGCCTGGGCGCTTCCCTGCCGGGCTGCGGCATCAGCGGCAGGCAGTAACCGTAAAGAAGTGCGCCGATGCGGACCAGGTTTTCAGGAAAGGGCCAGCCAGCCACCAACGCGGAGCTGTTTCCCACATGAATCCATTCCGGCTCAATGCCAAGCTCCCGCACCAGGCTGAGAGCCTTTTGAAAGCCGGCCGCCTGGTCTTCTGTTTGCGAGGCAACCAGGTCCTCGGCAGAGGCAAGATGGGTGAACAGGCCTTTCATCTCCAGGCCTGGAAGTTCACGGTAGTGCTCAACAAATGCTTTCAGCCGGTCGGGCGGCAATCCCAGACGTCCCATCCCGGTGTCCACTTTCAAATGGAACTGGATGGGTTTGCCAAAGCGTTGGGCGCACTCGGAATAAGTATCGAGGCGCGCCGTCGATGACAAAGTGGGGGTAAGTCCATATTCAATCAGGTGGGCCGGATCGCTCATGTAGAGCCCGCCGAGCAACAGGATGGGTTGCTCGACACCGGCGGCCCGAAGCTCGAGGGCTTCCTCCACGGTGGCCACACCGAACCAGTCAGCTCCGGCTTCGGCCAGAGTTTTGGCAATGGTTACGAGGCCGTGCCCGTAGGCGTCCGCCTTCACCACGGCCATCACGCGGCGCGGACCCGCCATCCGGCGCACGGACTCGAAGTTGCGGCGAAGACGGGGCAGCGAAATTTCCGCCCAGGTCGGTCGCAACAGATTTTGGGTGTTTGGTTTCACTCGACTTTACAATGACCCGGCAGCGCGAAGGGGCGATGGATTATCACTTTCTGGCAATCGTACCACTCCGCCGGGGCTTCCGAGGCAATCTCAGTCGCTGCGATAGAGGGGGTCATATTCCGAGCACTTTGCCCATGGACTTCGTTTCCACAGTTTGATCTTGTGGACCCCGAGATTGGCGGTCGGCCGGGATGTACAGGCATCTTTCCGCGTCGTGCTTCCTGGTACATTCAACGCAGAGCGTTATTTTGTGCCTCTTGCAATAGAGCATGGCATGGGGCCGCTTGCACGAGTCACAGACAATACCCGTTGACGCATTATCCCAGGCAATCGATTCAGGCGACTCTGTCGGAGTCGTCAGCTGCGACTCCATCTTTTTGAACAGCTCGGCCAGCACTTCGAACGTTATTGCGGCCTGGGTTCGACCCGTGCGATGCGCCACCCAGATCATCCCGAAGATTGACGCCCAAACCATAAATAATCCGATGGTTATGGTCGCCCAAGCCAAAAAGATTGCCAGCATCCATGGCTTCATGAAGAAACCGGGCGACAGGGCAACTCCCACGCCGAGCAAAGTGGCCGAAACGAGTGTTACCACCCCGGTCAATCGCAACCACCACGGCTTGTCCATCGTTCTCCCTTCGTTTCCAAAGAGTTTTCTACAACGATGATATACGAGAGCTCTGGAACTAAAGGCTAATAGTTATCGTCTTCCCGGCTGGTCGCCATGTTTTCAAAACGGACATACGACTTCATAAAAACGATGGGAATTTCTCCAGTAGGTCCGTTGCGCTGCTTTCCGATGATGAGCTTGGTTTCTTCTCCCGCAATCTCCTCACCGTCTTCGGCTGACCGCCGCTCGCGGAAGATGAAGATTACGACGTCAGCATCCTGTTCAATGGAGCCCGACTCGCGCAGGTCGGAAAGCATTGGCTTCTGCCCCGGGCGCTGCTCGGGGGCGCGGCTCAACTGCGAAAGGGCCAGGACAGGCACATTCAGCTCTTTGGCAATGCTCTTCAATCCGCGTGAAATGTAGCTGACTTCCTGAGTTCGGTTTTCGTATCGCCCGTGCCCGGTGGCGAGCTGAAGGTAGTCAATAACCAGCAGGTCCAGCCCTTTTTCTGCCTTCAGCCTGCGTGCCTTGGCCCGAATCTGCATTATGCTCAATGCCGGTGTGTCCTCAATGTAGAGAGGCGCCTCCGCCAGGCGGCCGAGCGCCTGCGTCATCTTGGGCCAATCCTCCCGCGTGGTGAAGCCGGAACGGAGCTTGTGGCTGTCAATGCGCGCCTCTGAGCAGAGGAGGCGGAGCGCCAGGGACTCTTTGCTCATTTCAAGCGAGAATACGCCGACTTTCCTGGCGCAGTTGATGCACGCGTGAGAGGCAATGTTCAAGGCCAGGGCCGTCTTCCCCAGGGAGGGTCGGGCAGCAAGAACTATCAGTTCGCCCGGCTGGAACCCCGAGGTCATGTTGTCCAGCTCGATAAACCCGGTCTCAATCCCGGTAACTCGATTGCCGCGGTCGAGCAGCTTGTCGAGGTCCCCAAAACTGGTCTTCACAATCTGCCGAATGTCGAGAAAGCCGGACTGTGTTCTCTTCTCGGCGATTTCAAAAATCTGACCCTGGGCCAGGTCGATCAGCGTTTCAGGATCATCAACCCCCTCAAAGCAGCGGATGATGACATTGTTCGAGGCGTTGATGAGGCGGCGGACCAGCGATTTCTCTTTGATGATTCGGGAATATTCTTCAATGCTGGCAGAGACACCGATGGGAATCCCGTCCGTCAGGGCCGCCAGGTATCCGGCTCCGCCCACTTTTTCCAGCAGGCCTTCACGCGAGAGGTCTTCGGACAGGGTCACCAGGTCAATGGTGCGGTTCTTCTCAGAGAGCAGCATCATCTTCTCAAAGATGGTGCGGTGCCCGTCTGAGAAGAAGTCATTTGTATCGATAATTTCCAGCACCTGATTCAGCGCGCCGTTGTCCAGAAGGATGGAGCCCAGCAATGCGCGTTCGGCCTCAAGGTTGTGGGGAAAAGCTCTCTCGCTGAGGGTGGTACTTGCCATGAAGATCGGATCCCAAGAAGACGAATGAGGAGATTATACCAGCGCGGGGGAAAAACAAAAACATCCTCTTTCGAACCCCGGCCCTACACCAAATCATCTCCGCAATGCCAGGGTTTCGCGGGGCTCAGGAAGCACTAGGATTTTGACGATGCGCCATCGTTTTCGCTTTGAGTTTCGGCTTCAGCACCGGCTTCGGGCGTGTTCGCGGGTTCAGCCGCGGCGGTTTCAACAGCAGCTTCGCTTTCTGGTGCGACTTCGGGTTCGCCTTCCGTTTCAACCCGAACCTTAACCGTGAAGGTAACATCGCGGTGCAGCCTGACCGGCACATCAAACTCACCCACAGACTTGAGCGGCGCGCCCAACTGGATCTTGCGTCGGCTGATCTTGTAGCCCTGGGCCGCAAGGCCTTCCTCGATATCCATTGCGGTGACGGACCCGAATAACTGTCCCTTTTCGCCGGAGCGCCGGGTGGCCACCACCGTGACGCCTTCCATGAGCTTGGCGAGATCTTCGGCTTCGCCGCGTTCCTTGGCTTCTATCTTCAAAAAGCGTACCCGTTGCTGCTCAACCCACTTGCGGTTCTGCGGTGTCGCGGCGACCGCCATCTTTCTTGGCAACAGATAATTCCGGCCGTAGCCGTTCGCCACCTTGACAATCTGCCCGCGCGATCCGAGCGTTTCCACATTTTCAAGAAGAATGACTTCCATGTCCTGCCTCTCTCATTCCCAATTTTTTCGTAGCCGCCCCTCAGGTTGCCTTCCAGTTTCACTTTCGGCTTGCGGGACGGAAGCTAGACCTCCGCCGCGAAAGGAAGCAGCGCGATGTTGCGAGCTTGCTTGATGGCCCGTGTCAGCGCCCGTTGGTGCGGCGAACAGGTTCCCGTCAGACGCCGGGGAAGAATCTTTCCCCGCTCCGCGACAAATGGCCCGATCAGCCTGAGGTCCTTGTAGTCGATAAAATCGATCTTCTCCACACAAAACTTGCAGACCTTACGGCGGCGGAAGTATTGCCTGCGTCCTCCGCCTCCACCTGCCGGACGCCTTCCGGCATTGCCTTCTGCCGACTTTGATCGATCATATGCCATAGGTGTTACTCTCCCTTAATCCTGAGATGCTGTTTCTGTTCCGGTCTGGGCTTCAGAAGCGGCGGGCGGCCTTGTGTGCCGCTCCGCTGAAGGTTTCGCTTCCGTCGCCGGCTTGACGCGCTCGTCAACACGTACGGTCAGGTACTTGATCACCGAGTCAGTGACCTTCAGCCTCCGCTCGAATTCCCGCACGGTGTCGCCGCTCCCCTCAAAAGTGAAGAGGATATAAAAACCTTCGCGCTGCTTCTTCACGCGGTAGGCCAGGCGCCGGCGGCCCATCTTGTCGATCTTTTCGGTCTTTCCGCCCGCGCCTGACACCACTGTGTCCATCTGGGCGGTCAGCTTGTCAATTTCTTCCTCGGGAACATCCGTCCGAGCGATAAACATCATTTCATATTTCGCCATAAATCCTCACTGCTCCT
>OBLQ010000715.1_pt1 | contig 12706 bp, 17 predicted proteins | sample 1519881 | NCBI WGS metagenome assembly OBLQ01 (sample SAMN01911456, study PRJEB22533) | soil metagenome | biome: Soil | place: Malaysia | collected 2012-04-30 | depth DG_metagenome m | reverse complement strand
AGCGTCCCGCGAAAATCGAGGTCGCCCTCCGCGTGGATGCGCGCGTCGGCGAGCCGCATGCCGAGTGCCGTGGCGACGGCAGCGAGCGTCACGCCCGAGCAAGCGATGAGCGCCTGGAGCAACAGATCGCCCGAGAGATCTCGCTCGAGCAGGCTGACGGCAAGATCAAACTATCACGCCCGAACAACGCGCGGCGCAATCGGGCACAGCACGGCCTCGCGCGCTCGCTCATCAACAACATGGTCGTCGGAGTCACCGAGGGCCACTCCAAGGTCCTCGAGATCCACGGCGTCGGCTTCCGAGCCCAGGCGCAAGGCAACACACTCGTCCTCAACGTCGGCTACTCCCACGAGGTGAAGATGGCCGCGCCGAAGGGCATCCAGTTCGAAGTCAGCGCCGAAGAGCGCGGAAAGCAGACCGAGATCAAGGTCAGCGGCATCGACAAGGCGCTCGTCGGGCAGATCGCCGCCGACGTCAGAAAGGTCCGCAGGCCAGACCCCTACAAAGGCAAGGGCCTGCGCTACAAAGGCGAACGCGTCAAGTTGCGACCTGGCAAGAGGGCCGCGGGCACCTAGAGGTTTAGAAAGCAATGCCTACCAGTTCAAGAAACGACAAGAGGTCGATCCGCCACAAACGGATCAGAAAGCACCTCGCGGGCACCGCGGAGCGGCCGCGGCTCGCCGTCTACCGCAGTTCGCGGCACGTCTCGGCACAGATCATCGACGACGTCGCTGGCGCGACGATCGCCGCCGCGAGCAGCCAGGAGAAGGCGCTCAAGGCCGGCGACGACAAGGCCGGCGCCAAGATCGTTGGCCAGGCCGTCGCCAAGCGCGCCAAGGAGAAGGGTGTCAAATCGGTCGTGTTCGACCGCGGAGGCTTCAAGTACCACGGCGTGATCGCGAGCCTCGCAGAGGGCGCTAGGGAAGAGGGGTTGGAGTTCTAACATGGCACGTGGACCAAGACTTATCGGAAGAAGGCAGTCCTCCCGGCGCGACCAGGAAGGGCCGCAGTACGACGTCCGGATCATCAACTCGAACAAGGTCTTCAAGACCACCAAGGGCGGCAAGACCGCCTCGTGGTCGATCCTTGTGGTCGTAGGCGACAACAAAGGCATGGTCGGCATCGGCCACGGCAAGGCGCGCGGCATTCCCGACGCCATCACAAAGGCCGAGGACACCGCGCGCAAGAACATGTTCAAGGTCGAACTGCTCGGCGACACCATCCCGCACGAAGTGCGCTCGACAAGCGGAGCGGCGACGGTCGTCCTCAAGCCCGCCTCGCCCGGTACAGGCGTCAAGGCTGGCAGCGCCCTGCGCCACTGCCTAGAAGCGGCCGGCGTCCACAACGTGCTGGCCAAGTGCCTCGGTAGCCGCAACCCGACCAACATCGCCCACGCGACTCTCAAGGCCTTCAAGTCTCTTCGCGCTCCCGAGCAGATCGCCGCGCGCCGCGGCGCAGACGTGAAGGAACTCGTCCCCTGGCTCGCAAAGGCGCGCAAGGAGGAGGCCGACAGTGCTTAAGATCACGCTCGTCAAGAGCGCCATCGCCAACACGCCGATCAATCGCCGCACCGTCAAGGCGCTCGGCCTCAAGAAGACCGGCAGGACCGTCTACCGCGAGGACTCCCCGTCCATCCGCGGCATGGTCCGCAACGTCGCCCATCTGCTCAAGGTCGAGACCGTCGACACCGCGCCCGAGCAAAAGAAGAAGGCCAAGCCCGCAAAGGCGGTCGCCGCCGAACCCAAGGCGGCGCCAAAGTCCGTGCCCGAACCCAAGGCGGAACCGAAGGCAAAGACGCAAGCCAAGCCGGCACAGGACAAGCCGAAGCCGAAGAAGGCTCCCGCCAAGAAGCCCGCCGCAGCCAAGGCCGCGCCCAAGAAGACCGGGCCGAAAAAACCTGCAAAGAAGTTCGCCGACCTCGGAAAGCCCGCCAAGAAGTCCAGCAAGAAGAAGGAATCGTAAGCCATGAAAATCCACGAACTCAGACCCCCGAAGGGATCGGTCAAGCGCAAGAAGCGCATCGCTCGCGGCATCGGCAGCGGCAAAGGCAAGACCGCTGGCCGTGGCACGAAGGGCCAGAAGGCGCGGCGTCAGATCAACCCTGTCTTCGAGGGTGGCCAGACGCCGATCCATAGGCGCCTCCCGGTCAAGAAGGGCTTCCGCAACGTGAACCACGTCGAGTTCGCGATCGTAAACCTCGACGACCTAGAGAAGAACTTCAAGGCCGGTGAGGAGGTCACGCCTGAAGCGCTCATGGCCAAGGGCGTCATCGACAAACTCAAAGACGGCGTCAAAGTCCTCGCCTTCGGCGAGGTTTCCAAGAAACTCAAGGTCAAGGCCACCAAGTTCAGCAAGGCCGCCGAGGCGAAGATCAAGGCCGCCGGCGGAGAGGTAGTGACGCTGTGAGCCTCGGCGGCGGGACAGACGTCAGGGGCCTCAAACTTAGCCTCGGCGACACCTTCCGTCTTGCGTGGGCCGATCCCGACCTGCGCAGCCGCCTCATGTTCGTGCTCGGCATCTTTCTGATCTACACCCTCGGAATCCAGATCAGGATCCCCGTTCCCGGCTTCAACCCGGACGCGCTCGCCTCACTTCTCAAGGACAGCCCCTTCTTCCAACTCATCGGCGTCATGGGCGGCGGCGCGATCAAGCGCCTGTCCGTCTTCGCGCTCGGCCTCGGCCCGTACATCAGCGCCTCCATCATCATGCAGGTGCTGACCATGACAACGCCCTCATGGAAAAAGGAGATGCAGGAGGGCGGTGAGTACGCACGAAAGCAGCAGAACCGACGCACTCGGTGGCTCACCGTTGCGCTCTGCGTCATGCAGTCGCTCGCGTTTCTCCAATACATGGGTCCCGGCGTGACGGGTGCCCTCAGGGGCTTCGATAAGGCGTCCAACACAGTCTTCTGGACCGCCGGCGCTATGTTCCTCCTTTGGCTCGGTGAGCAGGTCAGCGAACGTGGCATCGGCAACGGCGTCTCGCTCCTCATCTTCGCCGGTATCGCGATCTCGCTGCCGAGCGTCGTCATGCAGGTCTTCGATAGCGTCCAGACCGGCGTTGCCTCCTGGTTCCAGGTCGGCGTCGTCATGATCCTGTTCCTTGCGGTGACTTGGTTCATCGTGCTCTTCACGATCTCGCAGCGCCGCATACCGGTTCAGCACATGAGGCGGAACTTCGGCACCCAGGCGATGGGTGGCAGGACCAGTTACCTGCCGATCTCGGTCAACATGGCCGGCGTCATTCCGATCATCTTCGCCATCGCGCTCGTCTACATGCCTGCGCAGTTGAAGATCCTCTTCCCGTCGGGAAGCGACATGTTTCTCTTCTTCGACCGCATCAGCAGGTTCTTCTATCCCGACTTTACGAGTTGGCAGGGCTGGATCGGCGCGCTCGTGTACATGGCGCTCATCTTCTTCTTCACCTATTTCTGGAACGCGATGATGTACAACGTCGAAGACATCGCGGACAACCTGAAGAAGTCCGGCTCGTACATTCCCGGCGTGCGTCCGGGCAAGCAGACCAAGGACTTCCTCGACCGCGTCGTCTCGAACGTGACCTTCGTCGGCGCGTTGTTCCTGTCGATCGCGGCGCTGACCCAGTTCATCTTCCCCGTCATCGTCAACGTCCGCAACCTGGGCCTCATCGGCGGCACGTCCCTGCTCATCCTCGTCGCGGTCGCCCTGGAGACGATGCGGCAGATCGAAGCGAGCATCCTGATCAGACAGTACGAGTCGTAACGTGCCCCTCAACCTGTTGCTCATCGGTCCGCCGGGCGTGGGAAAAGGAACCCAGGCCGCGCTCCTGACCGACAGGCTGGGCCTCTTGCACCTCGCCTCCGGCGACGTCTTCAGGCTCGAGATCGCGACCGGCACCAAACTCGGCATTCGCGCCAAAAGGTACATCGACAAGGGGCAGTTGGTGCCCGACGACGTCACCATCGCCATGATGGAGTCGCGCTTCACGAGCCAAGAGGCCAAGGTCGCCGGCTTCGTGCTCGACGGGTTTCCGCGGACCGTCGCCCAGGCCGCGGCGCTCGACGCAAAACTCGAATCGCTCGGCATCGAACTCGCTCGCGTCGTCTCGCTGGAGATTGACGACGAGACCGTCGTCCAGCGCCTGGGCGGTCGCCGTGTCTGCACCAACTGTGGCGCCGTCTACCACGTCGTCTCCCACCCGCCGCAGCAAGAAGGAGTCTGCGACAAGTGCGGAGCGCACTTGCAAATCCGGTCGGACGACGTCGAGGAGACGATCCGCAAGAGGCTCGCGGTCTTTCGCGAGTCCACCAAGCCCGTGCTCGACCACTACGACAAGAAGGGGCTCCTCCAGCGCGTCGACGGCACGCGCCCGACCGAAGAGGTCTTCTCAGACATGATCGGAGGGCTGGTCGTCTGATCATCTTGAAGAAAGAGTCCGAAATCGCCCTGATGCGCGAGGCGGGCAAGGTGCTTGCCCGCACCATGAAGGAGGTCTCCGGCACGATCGTCGCCGGCAAGAGCACCCTCATCGGGCTCGACCAACTGGCCGAGAGGCTGATCGTCGAAGCGGGATGCGTCCCAAGTTTCAAGGGCTATCGCGGCTACCCGGCTGCGACCTGCATCAGCGTCAACGAGGTCGTCATCCACGGCATCCCCAACGACTACGTCCTCAAAGAGGGCGACATCGTCGACCTCGACTTCGGCGTCATCAAGGACGGCTGGCACGCCGACAGCGCCTGGACTTTCGCCGTAGGAGAGGCGAGCGACTCGGCCAAGCGGCTGATGAACGTCGCCAGAGAGAGCCTCTTCCAAGGCATCGCTAAGGCCAAGGTCGGCAACCGCCTCGGCGACATCGGATCGACGATCCAAAAGTACGTCGAGGGCAGCGGCTATTCCGTCGTCCGCGAGATGGTTGGGCACGGCATCGGTCAGAGCCTCCACGAGGAGCCCAACGTCCCCAACTTCGGCAGGCCTGGCACCGGCCTCAGGCTCAAAGAGGGCATGACCTTCTGCATCGAGCCCATGGTCAACGAGGGCACGCACAAGGTCAAGACCCTGGCGGACGGCTGGACCCTCGTTACCGCAGACGGTAGACTCTCCGCACACTATGAGCACACGGTGGCGGTCACCAAGGGCGGCCCCGTGCTCCTGACGGTCGAGTGACCGTCCCGGACCAAGAAGATTTATGGCAGGATATCGAGGAGGCGGCGGTAGGCGCGGCGGACGAGGGGGAAACCGCGGTTATCGCGGCCAGAAGTCCAAGAACGACACGGGTGCCGAGAAGGAAGAAGGCATCGAACTGGAGGGTGTCGTCGTCGAGAAACTCCCGAACACCCAGTTCAAGGTCAAACTCGACGAGACCGATACCGAGATCCTCGCCTACCTGAGCGGAAAAATGCGCAAGCACTGGATCCGCATCCTAACTGGAGACCGTGTCAAGGTCCTCGTCTCTCCCTACGATCTGACCCGTGCCAGGATCGTCTACAGGTTCAAAAACTAGCCCCCAAGGCCAGCCGGGGCAGGTTCAAGGGCCGAGTCTGAGGGGACCAGGGTCCTCTGGTGGACTTGCAGGGGTCTCCCTTGGTATAATTCGACCTTGCGCCAGGCAAGTTCGCGCCTGGCCCCATCGAGCCTGTGTCTAGGTTAGAGACGCCGTTGTGGACGACAAAGATTCGCCCAGCCTTGGAGCCAAAGAAAATGAAAGTACGAGCCAGTGTCAAGAAGATTTGCGATAAGTGCAAGATCATCAAGCGCAAAGGCGTCGTGCGCGTCCTTTGCACCAACCCCAAGCACAAGCAGCGGCAAGGCTAGGAGAACAGACGATTTATGGCGCGTATTGCCGGTGTAGACCTTCCTAGGGACAAACAAGTCCTCTATGCGATCCAGAGCATCTTCGGGGTCGGCCCTAAGACGGCGGCCGAGATCGTCGAGAAGTCGGGGATCGACCCGACCGTCAGGATCAAGGACCTGAGCGAGGAGCAGATCGGCCAGTTGCGCTCGATCATTGACGCCGACTACCAGGTCGAGGGCGACCTGCGGCGAGAGATCTACTCCAACGTCCGCAGGCTCATGGAGATCGGCTCGTACCGCGGACTTCGCCACAGGCGCGGGCTCCCCACGCGGGGCCAACGCACCCGAAGCAACGCGCGAACCCGAAAGGGCAAGCCGAAGACCGTCGCCGGGAAGAAGAAGGCCGCCAAGTAAGGACTCTCAATGGCTAGGAAGTCGACAACCCGAGGAAAACAGAAGGAAAAGCGCCAGGTCGCGCACGGCCAGGCCCACATCCACGCCACCTTCAATAACACGATCATCTCCATTTGCGACGGGCAGGGGAACGTGCTGTGCTGGTCGAGCGCGGGCCACGTCAACTTCAAGGGAAGCCGCAAGGGCACGCCGTTCGCCGCGCAGCTCGCCGCCGAGGACTGCGCCAAGAAGGCGAGCGCCCACGGCGTCAGCAGCATCGACGTCTACATCACCGGGCCAGGAGCGGGCAGGGAGACCGCAGTCCGGTCCCTCAGCGCCAACGGCCTCAACGTCAAGTCGATCCGCGACGTGACCCCAGTGCCGCACAACGGGTGTCGCCCGCCCAAGAAGCGCCGAGTCTAGAGCCCACCAAACAAAACCATGCCTTATATCCAGACCCTAGAATCGTCGACTGAATATTCCAAGTTCGTCTTGGAGCCGCTGGAGCGCGGGTTCGGCCAGACGATCGGCAACGCGCTGCGCCGCGTCATGCTCAGTTCCATCTACGGCGCCGCCCCCGTCGCCGTCAAGATAGACAAGGTCCTCCACGAGTTCGCGCCCATCCCCGGCGCCAAGGAGGACACTACCGAGTTTCTGCTCAACCTGAAAGACCTCTCCATCAAGATGGACTTCGAGGACACCCCGCCCGAAGAGGTCGTTCTGAAGATCGACGTCAACGGCCCCGGCCGAGTCACCGGCGCCGACGTCGTATGCCCTGAGGGCATCGAGATCGTCAACCCCGAGTGCTACCTCGCCACCCTCAGCAACAAGTCCTCTTCGCTCAATGCGGAGGTCTACGTCGGCTTCGGCACAGGCTACGTCCTGCCAGAGCGGCAGGAGAAGTACAAGGGAATGATCGGGATCATCCCGACCGGCTCGCAGTTCACGCCCGTGCGCAAGGTCAACTACATCGTCGAGCAGACGCGCGTCGGCATGCGGACCGACTACGAGCGGCTCGTGATCGAGGTCTGGACCAACGGCGCGGTAGGGCCCAACGACGCGGTCACCCAGGCAGCCCACATCCTCGACAAGTACTTCAAGATGTTCTTCGACCTCGGCCGCGCCGGGATCATGATGGAGACCGAGGAGGAAGAGGCGCTCCCCGCCGAACTCGCCCACATCCCCGAGACCAAGATTGAGGAGATGGAGTTCTCGCAGCGCACCTTCAACTGCCTGCGCAGGGCCGGCATCCTCAACCTTCGGCAGCTCGCCGTCGCCAACGAGGCCGAACTCAACAGCATCCGCGGCTTTGGCAAGAAGTCGCTCAACGAGGTCCGCGACAAACTTGCGGAATACGACATCGAACTCAAGTCCGCCAAAGGCAGCTTCGTCGGAGTCGACCTGCTCGATGACGACATGGGCGACGAGGATTTTTGACGGAGTAACTCATGAGGCACAAAGTCGACCGTAGAAAACTGGGTCTGCCCAGCGACCAGCGCAAGGCGCTGCTCACCAACCTGGCACGCCAGTTCGTGCGCCACGGATACGTGCACACCACGCTCGGCAGGGCCAAGGATCTGCGCCGCATCGTTGAAAAACTCATCACGCTCGGCAAACAGGATTCCGTCCAGTCTAGGCGCGAGGCGCGCAAGATTCTCGTCGGGCACTCGGGCAGCACTTCGCAGCCGCGCGAACTCGCCGGAAAGTCCACGATCGAGAAGATGGATATCCTCCAGGCGCGCAGCCTCATCAACGGCGAGGACCTCGTCGCGCACCTTTTCGACAACGTCGCGCCGAGGTTCGCCGATCGAAACGGCGGCTATACGAGGCTGACCAGGACCGGTGTCCGCCGCGGGGACGCCGCGCCGACGGCAGTCCTGGAACTTGTCGACTAAAAACAGAATCAAGTTCGTCGTCGCGTACGACGGTTCAGAGTTTCGCGGCTGGGCGCCGCAGCGTGGACAGAGGACTGTCCACGGCACATTGACAGAGGCAGTTCGCCAGGTCTCGGGCGAGGATTGCGAGATCTACGGTGCAAGCCGGACAGACAGCGGGGCGAACGCCCTCGGCCAAGTCTGCCACTTCGACTGCGAGGCGCCGATCCCAGTGGAGCGGTGGCCGAAGGCGGTCAACCAGGTGCTCCCAAAGGACGTGAGCGTACTGAGCGCACGCCAGGTGCCAGGCGACTTCAACAGCCGCTTCTGGGCCGACAGGAGGTGGTACCGGTACAGGATCATGACCGGCGAGCGAGATCCGCTCAGATCGCGCTACGCGTTCCACTATTCGGCGGTCAAACTCGACGTGGCGGCCATGCAGAGAGCGGCCAAGGACTTCGTGGGGACCCACGACTTCCTCGCCTTCAGCCAACTCGTCCGGCCGGGGACGAACACCGTGCGGCAGATCCACGAGTTCACGGTCCGAAACGTCAAGGACGAGGTCTGGATCGACGTCACGGGAAGCGCGTTCGTCCGGGGAATGATGCGCCGTATGAGCGGCGCGCTCTGGGAGATAGGGCGCGGCGCGAGAGGGCCAGAGGACGTCGCCAGACTCTTGCAAAAGCGCAAGAAGAGCGAGATCAAATGGCCGACGGTTCTGCCCGCTTGCGGGCTGAGCCTGATGAAGGTCTTCTACGGCCGGCACCCCAGCGACCACAGGGGCCGCCACGAAGACGACGACGAATAACGAGATTTGAACGACAGGACAACGGAATGAACAGAACGACCACGGCAAAGCCGGATACGATAACGCGGGAGTGGCATCTAGTCGATGCCACGAACCAGCCCATTGGTCGCCTCGCCGCACAGGTGGCGCAGGTGATCAGGGGCAAGCACAAGCCCACGTTCACACCGAACATGGACTGTGGCGACTTTGTGGTCGTCGTCAACGCGTCCAAGGCGGTCTGGACCGGCACCAAGGGCAAAGAACTCGTCTACCGGCACTCAGGATGGCCCGGGGGCCTCAAGAGTACGTCGCGCGAGGACTTCCTGGCCGAACAGCCCGAGGAACTCATTCGCAAGGTCGTCTGGGGGATGCTGCCCAAGGGCGCGCTCGGAAAGGACATGATCAAGAAACTGAAGGTTTACGCGGGTGAGGAGCACCCGCACGCCGCTCAGGGCCCCAAGCCCATGAGCGTCTCAAAGAAGTAGGACTAGCATGGCGAGAAAGAAGGTTTCCACCAACTACGCGACCGGCCGACGCAAGTGCGCCGTCGCTCGCGTGTGGCTCGAGCCCGGCGAGGGCAAGATCCTGGTCAACGGGCGGGAGTTCCGCGACTACTTCCGCAGGCCCGTTCTAGAGATACTCGTCGAAAGCCCGATCAAGCACATCGCCATGGAAGGCAAGTACGACGTCAACGCAAAGGTGGTCGGCGGAGGGATGAGCGGCCAGGCCGGTGCCGTCAAACTCGGCATCTCTCGCGCGTTCCTGCAGGTCGACGAGGCCTTCCGTAAGCAACTGCGCAGCGGCGGCTTTCTCACCCGCGACGCCAGGGTCAAAGAGCGCAAGAAGTACGGCCGCAAGAAGGCGCGCCGCGGCTTCCAGTTCGTCAAGCGCTGATCCGTCAGTCTTAAGTTCCCTCCCCCCTGGGGGAGGGTGAGGGAGGGGGTGGCCGCCCGAATCCGGCAATGAGAGGATGCCGGCCCTTGCATCCTAGCCGACCGACTTTCAGTAGACTCAACACGCGACTGGCTATGAGTAAGACCGCCGAGACTCCGCTCTGGAGGCAGCCTGGACTTGTCAGCCTGCTGGCGATCGCACTGCTCGCCGAGCTCGCCTACGCAGTCCTCAACATCTCGGCGATGCCGGTCTATCTCAAGAACGACCGGGGCTTCCCAGAAGGCACGATCGCCCTCATCGTCGCGACCTTCCTTTTCAGCGAAGCGGTGTTCAAGGGTCCGATGGGATGGATGGCAGACCGCTTCGGCCGCAAGCGCATGGTCGTCCTCGGCCCAGTGCTCACCGTCTTCACTGCCGTTGGATCGCTCTTCGTGCCCCGCGGCATCGGCGACCTCGAGGTCTACGTCTTCTTCGCACTGCGCGTTGTCGACGGGCTGGCCGTCGCCATGATTTGGCCTGCCGCCTTCGCCCTCGTCGGCGAAACGGTCGGCGAGTCGCAGAAGCAGGAGGCGATGTCCCTGCTCAACATGTGCTACCTGGGCGGAGTGGCGCTCGCGCTCCTCGTCGGCGGAATCGCCGACGACCTCTTCGGCCAGTTCACCCAGGCGACCACCGGCCACCACGCGCCCAGCCTCTACCTCGCGTCGTTCCTCTGCGCCGGGATCGCCATATTCTCCTACATCAAACTTCCGTCCGGCCGGGCAATGCGTGAGGCCGCAAGAACTGCCGAGCACGCCACGCTTCGCAAGTGGAGTTTCAAGTCGCAATGGGAGACGGCCAAAAAGATCCCCGGCTACCTCGTTCTCGGCGCAGTCACCTTCATGGGCGTCGGCTTCCCGATCGCCGTCGTCAAACTCTTCGCCCAGGACGAGTTCGACATGAGCGGAACGAAGTTCGGCAGCCTCGTCCTGCCAGCGATGATCGCCATGGCCGCCCTCTCACCGTTCATGAGCAAGTACGGCGAGCGGATCGGCAAGCACAGGGCGGTTCATCTAGGTCTTGCGCTGTGCTCCGTCGGGATGGCCGTGATCGGGCTCGCCGCGTTCCTGCCTGGCTTTCGCAACCTGTTGCTGATCGGCCTCGCAGGCATCCCTGTCGGGCTTGGGTTCCTCCTCACGATCCCAGCTTGGTACGCCAGCGTCAGTGAGATCGACGAGGCCAGCAGGGCCTCCAACATCGGTGCCGTCATGACGTCGCAGGGGCTCGGCGCGATCGTCGGCTCCCTCATTGGTGGCCAGGCCTACCAGCGGTTCCATGGGATCGGGAAGTTCGCGGGAATCAAGGTCGACGCGTCCTTCGCGCACTATTCGCCGTTCGTCGGCTGTGCCGTCTGCGTCATCGCCGGATGGCTGCTCAGTTACTGGCTCCTGCGGCGCTAGTTCGGCGCGTCTCAGGCCCCCAAATGGGCCAAGGTAACCTCGGCTCGGCATGGCGACACGCATTGGAATCAACGGTTTCGGCAGGATCGGCCGTCTCTCCCTCCGCACCATCCTCGAGCGGCACGCCGACAATCTCGAAGTCGTCGCAGTCAACGATCTCGTGCCAGCGGACGTCAACGCCCACCTCTTCAAATACGACACGGTCTATGGCGAGTTCAAAGGTGACGTCGCCGCCAAGGACGGCGCGATCTCCGTTCGGGGCAAGGACGTCAAGGTCTTCGCCGAGCCCGACCCCGCCCAGATTCCATGGGACAGCGTCGGAGCCGAGATCGTCATCGAGAGCACCGGAAGGTTCACAGACGCGACCAAGGCAGTCGCCCACAAGCACGGCTCGGTCAAGAAGGTTCTCATCTCTGCCCCCGCCAAGAACGAGGACGTGACGCTCGTTCTCGGCGTCAACGACGAGATGTACGACCCGAAGAGCCACCACGTCGTCTCAAACGCGAGTTGCACCACCAATGGCCTCGCGCCTGTCGCCAAAGTGCTCCATGAGACCTTCGGGATCGAGAAGGGCCTGCTCACCACGGTCCACGCCTACACCAACAGCCAGGCGACCGTCGATACCGCGAAGAAGGGCCTGCGCGACTCTCGCGCCGCGGCCGAAAACGTTGTGCCCGCCTCCACCGGCGCTGCCAAGGCCGTCGGTCTCGTCATTCCAGAACTCAAGGGCAAGTTCACCGGCATGGCCTTCCGCGTCCCAGTTCCGACCGTGAGCGTCGTCGACTTCACCGCCACGCTCAGCCGCGCCGTGACCGTCGACGAGGTCAACGCCGCGATGAAAAAGTACGCCGACGGGCCCATGAAAGGGATCATGGAGTACTGCGAGATCCCGCTCGTTTCCAGCGACCTCAAAGGGAACGAGCACAGCAGCATCTTCAGCGCCGTGGACACTGTGGTGCTCGACGAAATGGTCAAGGCCGTCGCGTGGTACGACAACGAGTGGGGTTACAGTTGCCGGGTGGCCGACCTTTGTCACTTCATGGTCCAAAAGGGGCTGTAGGCAACTTGCCACCCGTCCGCGACGTATCGCAGTCTGACGAAACACGATGCAAGACGGGACGCAGGGCACCGATGAACGGCTGGAGAAGAAGGCGCCGAGAAAGGCCGACATGGACTCCAGGTTCCTCGCCGGGTGCCTGACGATCGCCCTGTTCAGCATCGGCTTCTACATTCTTGCGATCTGGCCGTTCTTCGAGTTCCCCGCACACCTCAGATCGGGGCTCCTTTCCGTCGGCCTCTTCGGCGCCCTCCCGACGCTCCTCGTGGGGGTCGCGGCCGTGCGCAAGTTCGGACTCGAGGGTGCGACCGCCCTGGTCGGGGGCTCCTTGGCGGCTGCGGTCTTCGCCTATCTCCGCATGGACAGCATGATGCTGGGCAAGTACGACACGAACGGCCAACTCCCCGCGCCTGACTACCCCGACTCGTGGGCCTGGATCGTTCCCTTGGGCTGGTGCCTGACTGTCGTCGCGATAGTGTTTTTCAGCCTGCCTA
>OBLQ010000714.1_pt1 | contig 12706 bp, 9 predicted proteins | sample 1519881 | NCBI WGS metagenome assembly OBLQ01 (sample SAMN01911456, study PRJEB22533) | soil metagenome | biome: Soil | place: Malaysia | collected 2012-04-30 | depth DG_metagenome m | reverse complement strand
CCTACGGCAGCTCCTCCAACGGCGAGAACGTGGATGAGTTGCTGGCCTCCATGGGCGACGAAGCCGATGTGGAGCTCCAGGCCGAGCAGGATGAGATGGACCTGGCCGAACTGGAGAAGTCGGCCGACGAAGCGCCCATCGTCAAGCTGGTCAACATTATTCTTTCCGACGCGGTCAAGAAGGGCGCCAGCGATATCCACATTGAGCCTTACGAAAAAGAGTACCGCGTACGCTTCCGTATTGACGGAGTTCTGCAGCACATCATGTCACCGCCGATGAAGCTGAAAGACGCCATCACGTCGCGCATCAAGATCATGGCCAAGATGGACATCAGCGAAAAACGCCTGCCCCAGGACGGGCGCATCATGCTGAGAATGCTGTTGGGCGGCAGGAAGAAACAGCTCGATTTCCGCGTCAACTGCCTGCCCACACTGTGGGGCGAAAAAGTCGTGATGCGGCTGCTCGACAAGGAAAACCTGCGGCTGGACATGACCAAGCTCGGCTTTGAACCGGAGTCGCTGGAGAAATTCCAGCGCGCCGTGCTCAAGCCCTACGGCATGGTGCTGGTCACCGGTCCCACCGGATCGGGCAAGACCAACACGCTGTATTCTTCCGTTTCACTGCTGAACAAGCCGGACACCAACATCATGACCGCGGAAGATCCGGTGGAGTTCCAGCTGCACGGCGTGAACCAGGTGCAGATGAAGGAATCCATTGGCCTGAACTTCGCCGCTTCCCTGCGCTCTTTCCTGCGCCAGGACCCCAATGTGATTCTGGTGGGCGAGATCCGCGACTTCGAGACGGCGGAAATCGCCATCAAAGCCGCGCTCACCGGTCACCTTGTCCTCTCGACTCTGCATACCAACGGCGCGCCTGAAACCATCAGCCGCCTGATGAACATGGGCATTGAGCCTTTTCTGGTGGCCACGGCCGTGCACCTGATCTGCGCCCAGCGCCTGGTGCGCCGCATTTGCGCGGACTGCCGTGAAGAGGTGCCTTTGCCGCCGCAGGCCAAGATCGAGGCCGGCTATACGCCGGAAGAGTCCAAATACGTGAAGATCTACAAGGGCCGCGGCTGCTCCGTGTGCCACAACACCGGGTACAAAGGCCGCACCGGCCTGTATGAAGTCATGGAAATTGACGACGAAATTCGCGAACTGGTGCTGGTGGGCGCCTCCGCCGTGGAACTGAAGAAGAAATCCATCGAGCGGGGCATGCTGACTCTGCGCCGCAGCGGCCTGATCAAGGTGAAGGAAGGTTTGACCACGCTGGAAGAAGTTGCGCGCGAAACGCTCTGCACTAGGACGAAGAGGAAAACTTGCAGTCTGAAAAATACGAGAGCTCGAAGAATGAATAAGGAAAACGGGGCCAAGCAATGAACGTTACACTGAGCGATTTGCTGAGGAAGATGCTGGACATGGGAGGCAGCGACCTCCACATCACCACCAACTCGCCGCCGCAGGTGCGCGTCCACGGCCACCTGCAGCCGCTGGATATGCCGCCGATGACTCCGTCGGAAACCAAGCAACTCGCTTACAGCGTGCTGACGGACGCGCAGAAACACCGCTTTGAGGAGAATCTGGAACTGGACTTTTCCTTCGGATTGAAAGGTCTGGCCCGTTTCCGCGGCAACTGCTTCAACCAGCGTGGCGCGGTTGGCGCGGTCTATCGCGTGATTCCCTTCGAGATCAAGACCTTCCAGCAGCTCAACCTGCCCGCCATCGTGGGCAAGCTGTGCGAAAAACCGCGCGGCCTGGTCCTGGTAACCGGGCCAACCGGTTCAGGGAAGTCCACCACGCTGGCGGCCATGCTGGACAAGGTGAACACCGAGCGGCATGACCATATCATCACCATTGAGGATCCCATCGAGTTCGTTCACCAGAACAAGGGATGCCTGGTCAACCAGCGCGAGGTTCACTCTGACACCAAGTCGTTCAGTGATGCGTTGCGCGCCGCGCTGCGCGAAGACCCTGATGTGGTGCTGATCGGCGAAATGCGCGACCTGGAGACCGTCGAGTCCGCTCTGCGCATCGCGGAGACCGGCCACTTGACCTTCGGCACGTTGCACACCAATTCGGCCGCCTCAACCATCAACCGTATCATTGACGTTTTTCCGTCACACCAGCAGTCGCAGATTCGCGCCCAGCTTTCACTGGTGCTGGAAGGCATTCTCTGCCAGGCGCTGTTACCGCGGGCCGGCGGAAACGGCCGCGTGATGGCCATGGAAATCCTGGTTCCCAATGCCGCGGTGCGCAACCTGATCCGTGAAGACAAGATTCACCAGGTCTATTCCGCCATGCAATCAGGACAGGACCGGTTCGGCATGCAGACTTTCAACCAGTCGCTGGCCATGCTGTATTCCCAGAGACAGATCAGTCTGGAAACAGCTTTACAGCGCTCTTCCATGCCGGACGAGTTGCAGGACATTATCAACCGCGGGGTGGTCGCCTCCAGAGCAGCGGCGCCGACTCGGCGGTAAAACACAGCAGCCCGGTCCCTGTTGGTAGGCAACAAGGACGAGAGGAGTCATCAGTATGCCGGTATTTACGTTCACAGGAACTGACGCCCGGGGGAAGCGGATTTCCGGGGAGCGCCTGGCGGACAGCAAAGCTGCGGTCACCATGCAGCTGCGCCGGGAACGCATTACCCCCGGCGCCATCAAGGAGAAAGGCAAGGAGTTCGCCTTGCCCAAGCTTGGCCCCACCAAGGTGCCGGTGAAGGACCTCGCCGTCTTCTTCCGCCAGTTCTCCGTCATGATCGACGCCGGTCTTCCTCTGGTGCAATGCCTGGAAATCCTTGCCGCCAACCAGGAAAACATGTTTTTTCAGAAGTGTCTGACTGGCGTTCGCACCTCGGTGGAAGGCGGTTCCACTCTTTCGAATGCCATGCGGCAGTACCCCAAGGTTTTTGACGATCTCACCACAAACATGATCGAAGCCGGCGAAGCGGGCGGTATTCTCGACACGATTTTGCAGCGGCTGGCCCTGTATGTGGAAAAGGCCGTCAAGCTGAAGTCGGCCGTGAAGTCCGCGCTCATCTATCCGGTTTCTGTTATCAGCATCGCCTGTCTGGTGGTGGGCGCGCTCTTGAAATTTGTGGTGCCCATCTTCGCGAACATGTTCAACAGCATGGGCGTGGATCTGCCGCTCCCCACCAAGATCGTGATCCGGCTCAGCAACTTTGTCGGCCGCTTCTGGTGGCTGGTCCTGGCCGCCCTTGTCGCGGTGTTTCTCGCCATTCGTCAGATCAGAAAGGACCCCCAGGGCCGCTACGCTCTGGATAAGTTCATCCTCAATCTGCCCGTGCTGGGACCGGTGCTGCGCAAGATTGCCGTAGCCAGGTTTACGCGTACCCTTGGGACCCTGATTACTTCAGGCGTTCCTATTCTTGAAGGCCTGGCAATCACCGCAAAAACTTCAGGCAATGCCGTTCTGGAACAGGCGCTGATGAAGGTCCGCAAAGCCGTGGAAGAAGGCCGGACCATCGTGGACCCCCTCAAGGAAAGCGGGGTGTTCCCCAACATGGTGACGCAGATGATCGGCGTTGGCGAAGCCACCGGCGCCATGGACGCAATGTTGCAGAAGATCGCGGACTTCTACGAGGACGAAGTCGACGCCGCTACCAAGAACCTGTTGACATTGCTGGAGCCTTTGCTGATCGGCTTCCTCGGCGTTGTGGTCGGCGGCATCGTTATTTCGCTCTATTTGCCGCTGTTCTCGATGATCTCGAAGCTGTCCGGGTAAGAATCAAGGCAGGGCCGCTCGGTCTCTACTGCGGCTGCAACGAAACATTTGAGAACAGGCGGAATGGGCGATACAAGGTTCAACGAGCGGGCATGGCTGGCATGGCTGGTCAAGGTCCGGGTTGTCATTATCTCGTTTCTGCTCGCCGTGGAACTGGTCATTGTCAATTTCACGGCGAACAACGTTCCCCTCCGCCTGTTTGAAACCATTATCGTCGCCTGGTTCACCGTCTCTTTTTTCTTTTTTGTCCTGCAGTCTCTCTGGGACGAATACCGCCTGCAGGCAGTCACCCAGATCTTTACCGATCTGGTGTTCGTGACCGCCGTGGTCTACGTCACGGGCGGAATCGACACGTTTTTCAACTTTCTGTATGCCCTGGTGATCATTGTCGCCAGCATCCTCCTTCCGCGCTACTGGGCGTACCTTACCGCCGCAGTTTCGTTCATTTTGTTTGGCGCGGTCGTGGAACTGACGTATTTCGAGAAGATTCCCACCTTCCAGGTTTCTCCGCGCGGCGATTCGACCTCCCTACAAGTAGTCATCCTGGTCAATTTCTTTGCCTATCTTGCTGTGGCGCATCTCTCCAGTTTTCTGGCAGCCAAGCTGCGCCAGGCGGGAAGGGAACTGCAGGACAAGAGCGGCGAATTGCTCAGCCTGCAGGCCCTCCATGAGAACGTGGTGCATTCGATCCGCAGCGGGCTGATCACCACCGATCTCGACGGGCGCATTACGCTGCTGAATACTCCCGGGCAGAAGCTGTTGGAACGCACGGCTTCCGCGGTCTACGGAAGGCACGTTTCGGAACTCTTTCTGGATCGTCTTCCTCATCTGGAGGCATTTCCAGAACAGGGTGAGGTGCGGGGGCTGACTCCGGCCGGCGGGGAAAAAACATTTGGCGTCACCGTGACCGCTCTGACGGTGCCTGAGCACGGGACCATCGGTTACGTGTATACCTTTGAAGACCGCACGGAACTCCGCCGTCTGGAGCGTGAAGTGCGCATGCGCGACCGTCTTGCAGCCGTCGGCAGGCTGGCTGCGGGCATCGCTCACGAAATCCGCAATCCTCTGGCTTCCATAGCCGGGTCCATCAAAGTACTGGCCCAGGTTTCACCCTTCAACGAGGAGCAGAAGACGCTCGTGGACATCATCCTCCGCGAGTCCACCCGTCTCAACGCCATCATCTCTGATTTTCTCGTCTACTCCCGCGAGAAAAGCTACAAGCTTTCCCGCATGGACCTGATGCCCTTGTTGGAAGACGCTCTGGTCCTGCTGGAGAACCGGTCGCATTCCACCGAACTGAAAATTGTCCGCCAATTTGAAACTACGCAGGCTTTTGCCACTGTGGATCCCGACCGTATCAAGCAGGTTTTCTGGAACCTGCTGGAGAACGCGGTGCGGGCCATGAGCCAGAAGGGAACCATTACGGTTTCGGTCCGCGCGGAGGGCGATTACTGGCGCATTGGGGTGCGCGACACGGGGCCGGGAATTCCTGCGTCGCTGGTCGACAAGATTTTCGAGCCCTTCCAGTCGCAGTTCGAAGGGGGCACCGGGCTCGGGCTGGCTATTGTGTATCAGATCGTGCAGGCGCACGGCGCAAGGATTTCTGCCCAATCCCCGCCGGGCAACGGGGCCGAGTTTGTCCTGGAAATCCTGCATGCCCGCGCCGCGCAGGCTGAATCGCCGGCCGAGATGGCGAACGCGGAGGTTTCTCATGGCTAGCATCTTGGTCTGCGATGACCAGCGCTCCATCTGCGAAATGCTGGACATTTCCCTACGCAAGGAAGGCCATCGCGTTGAAACGGTGAACGCCGGCGAGGCCGCAAAAAAGAAACTGAGCTCCGCCAACTATGAGGTGCTGATCACCGATATCAAGATGCCGCAGACGGACGGCATCGAAGTCCTTCATTTCGCGCGGCAATCGTCACCGGAAACCTCGGTCATCCTCATCACGGCTGTGGAAGACTACGAAGCTGCCGTACAGGCCGTTCGGGGCGGCGCTTTCGACTACATCCACAAGGGGCCAGGGCTGCTTGAAGAACTCAAGATCTCCGTGGGCCGCGCTCTTGAAACCATGGTCCTGCAGCGCCAGAACTTTGCCTTGCGGCGTGACGCCGCCAGCCGGAATTCCCTGGACCACATCATCGGCAAAAGTCCCGCCATCGAGAAGCTGAAGGCTACCATCCGCACCGTGGCTTCCACTGCCAGCACGGTCTTGATCTATGGCGAAAGCGGAACGGGAAAGGAACTGGTCGCGCGCGCCATTCATGCCTGCTCACCGCGCTCAGACGAACCGTTTGTGTCCGTCAACTGCGGCGCTTTTCCTGAGACCCTGCTGGAAAGCGAATTGTTCGGCTACGTCAAAGGCGCATTTACCGGCGCCAGCCAGAACAAACGGGGCCTGCTGGAAGTCGCCAGTGGCGGTACGATCTTCCTGGATGAAATCAGCGAGATGAGCCTCTCCATGCAGGTGAAGCTGTTGCGCGTCCTGCAGGAACGCAGCATCCGGCCGGTGGGCGGCACGCAGGAGACCGCAATCGACGTGCGCGTGATTGCCGCCACCAACAAGGACCTGCGGGAGATGGTGGACAAGAACGCTTTTCGTGAAGATCTCTACTATCGAGTAAGCGTGATTCCCATTCTGGTACCCCCGCTTCGCGAACGCCGCGATGATATCGAATTGCTGGCCAATCATTTCCTGAAGAAATATGCCGCTGCCGCCCGGAAAAGCATCTTGCGCATCCGTCAAGATTCTCTGGTCGCCCTGCGGTCGCATGAATGGCCCGGGAACGTGCGCCAGCTGGAAAATGCCATCGAGCGTGCCGTGGCCCTTGAGGCAGGAGAGGAGCTGACCGTCGAACTTGACGCCGCTCACCCCCGCAGCCAGGCGACCGCTTCAACCAACGGCCACCACGCGGTTCCTGCCGGTGGTCTGGACTTTGAAGATTATGTCGCCAATATAGAGCGCAATCTCATCGAACAAGCCTTGCAGCAGGCTGGTGGCGTCCAGACGCGCGCAGCGGAGCTGTTGAAAGTCTCCTATCGCTCGTTCCGGCATTTATTAAAGAAATATAAGATTTGAGCTTGCCCGGTCATTGGATCTCCGGCTTTCCTCTCGAAATTCTCAGCGAAGAGAGCAGCCCCTGTCGTGCTGGCATTTATTAAAGAAATATAAGATTCGAGCCGGCCCGGTCATTCGGTCTCGGCTTCCCTCTCGAAAATTCCCAGCGAAGGGAGGAGCCCCTGCTTACCTCTGTTCTGTTTCCAGGATTTTTGCGTGACGTTCTTGTGTGACCGCAAACACCCGCGCTCAGAGTTCATCTTCGTTCATCTTTGAAGCGATGGCGATTCGTGGCGACAGTTCCGGACTCCGGAAGGGAATGAACGCGGCTGATGGCTAGGGATTTTTCGGCTTTGGCCGGGCATAGTTGTCCATCTCTGTGGTCCATTTCAGGAATCGGATCAGTTGCTTGCGTTCCCGGATCAGGAACCCCCAGAACTCGAGAAATCCGATTTTATCCATCTTGAGGCCTGAGTATGTTTCCATGCGCCAGCGCAGGTAGGGGCTGCGCCATGGAGCGAGGCGGTGGCCGCGGGTTGCCGTCCAGAGGAAGCGGATGAGACGTCGCATACGCTGCTAGTGCGCCGCGCCCGCAGGTCCGGCAAGAACCAGGGAAACTTCGCTACCTTTATCCGCGCCTGCCAACCGTGAGGCCGCGCCTTTGTTGCAGGAGATTTCCAGGAACCCCGTGCTGCCCAGAATAGCAAAGATTTCGCCCTTGGCCCCGGCAGCATAGCTTGTGTGGATCTGGGTCACCTCGGCCTTGCCGATGTTGATCTTGAACGGCGGAGGCGAACCGTCAAAAATCTGAGGCACGTCACTGGGGGTAATGTTTGTGATCATGTTTCCGAATTTGTCCGTCTTGAGCACAACGGCCTTCCACGCGTTCGGCGCCGATTGTTTAGGCCTGGGCGCCGCGAAGCGGACATAATCGGTGATTTCGTCACCGAACTTCGTGGGATCCACACCCTTGCACAGATAGGCAGCTACCGGGGCGAAAACGTCGCGGCCGTGAAAAGTGTTGCTGACGGGTTGGCGGAAATAATGTTCGGCCGTGATGTGGCGTACCGTGATGCGTTCCTCGCGTTCATAGACCAGTGACAGCACGCCGTTGTCAGGGGCCACAAAGTAATATTGCCCCACCTGGGCCAGAATTGGCCGTCGCGGGCTGCCCACGCCGGGGTCCACCACCACCGTGTGGATCGTGTCCTTGGGGAAAAAGCTATAAGCCTGAGATATGGCCAGGGCGCCATCCAGGATATCGAAAGACTGCACCGTGTTGGTGATGTCCACGACGTGCGCGGATGGATAAATGCTGTAGATCACACCTTTCATGGCTCCGACGTAGTGTTCGCTCAAGCCAAAATCAGTGGTGAATGTAATCAGTCGTTGAGTGGGCAATATGGGCTCTCCAATGGTGCATGGCTGCTGACTGGCGAAGTTAGCGCGTGGCTTCGCTCTAAGTCAAGTCGGCATGAGGGAAAAGGACTCTCGTGCCCTTGCCCGGAAGACCACTGGTCTCTTTTGTCCAGGTGGCGGTGTACGACAAGGTGTTCTGAATACGGAAATTTTCAGGAGGGCTTGCCACAAAGTTCCTGCGGTCGTTTAAGGTAATCCGATCAAGAAGGGCAGTGTGCAGGCATACTGCTCGGTCGAAAACTTTCAGCGCAGCTTGCCGGGCCGAGACCAAGCCTGAAGTAACTTGGATGCAAATGAGTTACTGGCTGATTCCGGGCGGATTGTCTGGCAGATTATGGCTGCTCAATCAGGGTGGATGACGTGGGTTGCCACCAAAACACTTCCATTTTTGCGGCCAGCGGTGCCGGGAAGTCGAAAAACTGACTGAACGTAGAAAGTCGTACGCGAGCCGGAATGGGACCTTTATGCCTGGGCCAATTCAGCCTAATCTACAAGCCAATTTAGGAAATCTCTCTGTACTGATCGTCGAAGAAGAACGAGTCAGCCGTGAAGCCTCCAAGCAGGTGGCAGAGCAGCTTGGTTCGATGGTTGCTGCTGCTGAAAACTTTACTGCAGCTATGCACTATCTTTCGATCCATGCTGTGGATCTTCTGTTACTGCAAACCAGCCAGTCCGCCTCGGAAACGCAGGACATGGTTTCCGCAATCAAGGCCGTGCAGCCGCAAACGGACATCATCGTGGCCAGCCGCACGCCAAATCAACTGCAAACCGTTCGCGGTGTTTCCCAGCTTTTGCCCAAGCCCATCAATGGAGAGGAGCTCATGGGAGTGCTGCATCGGGCCGCCGCGCGCCGCTCCGAGCGGCCGGCAAAACGGATCGACAGCGATTCGCCGGTTGGCAGCGACATGATCGGCCAGTCGCCGGAGATGCGCAGGCTCTACCGCATCATTCAGAGAACTGCGTCAAGCAAACACCCCATCCTGATTCTCGGGGAAGAAGGCACCGGCAAGACGAAACTGGCCCGCATGATTCACGCAAGCGGCGCACTCCGTGACCGCCCGTTTGTGGTTGTTGACTGTGCATCTGCGACGCCTTCTTTGTTGGAAAACCACCTGTTCGGTTCCGCCTCAATCCAGGGGACGGAGCAGCCCGCTCTCGCTTCTGGTGGAACAGTCCTGCTGGACGCGGTCGGCGAGTTGCCGCTCACGATCCAGGGCAAGCTTTTTCGGGCCTTGCAGGAGAAAGAATTCCGGAACCCGTCCGGTAAAGCAGTGCCGGTAGATGCCCGTGTGATTGCAGCGTCGGTCCGCGATCTGGACACTGCCGTGCATCAGGGTAACTTTCGGCGTGATCTGTATCTGCGCCTGAACGTCGTGGCCTTGCGTCTTCCGCCATTGCGTGAGCGCCGTGAAGACATTGCCGCTCTTGCCCAGCAATTCCTGCAGAACCTGGGACAGGAGAAGGGTGCTCAGTATTCCCTGGGCCCGGACGCAATGAAAACGATTCTCACGTACGATTGGCCGGGAAATGTGCGCGAGTTGAAAGACGCGCTGCACCATGCTGTTGCCGCCGCAGGCGGTCCAGTTCTTTCCCATGTTCATCTGCCGCCTGAAATTCGAGAGTCCGGGACCAAGGCAGCCCCCGCAAGCTCCGATTCGCGCAGGATTCTGCCCCTTGCCGAGGTGGAGAGAAAAGCCATTCTGGAAACGCTCCACCAGCTCAATGGCAACAAACAGATGGCGGCGCAGGTCCTCGGCATCGGCAAAACAACTCTATATCGCAAATTGAAGGAGTACGGGATCAACCAGCGGCCGCTGGATGGCCAGCCCCGGCCCTGAGGGCTTTTCCTGGAAGGAACCAGGAAAAGCCCCGGGCAAGACAACTCAAGTCCCGAGCAGCTGACTCTCATTCCATGAAGAGAGAGACTCGAGTTTCTAAGGTGGCTGTATGCTTTGGACAATTTTTGCAATCCTCATCATTCTCTGGCTGCTTGGCTGGGGATTCCATGTGGCAGGAGGGCTGATTCACATCCTGTTGGTCATCGCTCTGGTGGTCGCGATCATCAACCTCATGAGCGGCCGCAGGACCGTCTGAATTCTTCGCGCAGCAACGCCAGGTCTGGGGCAGAGCCGGAGGTGCGGGCCTGACCCTGGGCCTGCATGTGCTGCGAAGCGAGCCAGGCAACTCTGGCTTGTCCGCCCGCCTGAAGAACGCCGGAAATTGGAAGTAATTGAGGCGCTAGGACATCCCATGTACCTTGTGCAGAGTCTAATCCTCTAAATTCCACTTGGGATGGTGGAACATTCTCCGAGTTGCGAAATGGCGACCACGCGAACCGACCTCATTCACGACGTTAACGACGCCGTAAGCGAAAGCCTCACTGAACAGGATGAACTTGCGCGGCGCATATCCGAAATGGGGGAATGGTTTCACAACATTGATTTGAAAGGCGTTGCCACTGCTCCCAGCCATTTCCTGGGCGATTTCCCGCGGGTGAAATGGAAGCTGATTGCTCCCGCCCTGCCTGAGGACCTTGCGGGAGCATCGGTCCTGGATGTGGGGTGCAACGCTGGTTTTTATCTTCTGGAATTCAAGAAGCGCGGGGCCGGGCGCGTACTGGGCGTTGACGTGGATGACCACTATTTGGACCAGGCCCGGTTCGTTGCAGCCATTCTGGACGCCGATATCGAGTTTGAAAAACTCTCCGTTTATGACGTCGACCGCATTCCCGGTCAGTTCGATTATGTGCTCTTCATGGGCGTTTTCTATCACCTCCGTTACCCGCTCTACGCACTGGACAAACTCATCAAAAAAGTCCGCGGACACTTGATCTTCCAGACGATGGTTCGCGGCTCCACGGCGAGTCCGGAGGTCATGGACGACTACCACTTCTGGAACAAGGAGGTTTTCAACAGCCCTGACTTCCCGCGTATGTATTTCATTGAAAAAAGCTACGCCGGGGACCCGACGAACTGGTGGATACCCAACCACGGCGCAGTGGAGGCCATGCTGCGCAGCTCGGGTCTGGAGATTGAGGCTCATCCCGAAGCGGAAACGTGGATTTGCCGTCCCGCCGGCGTCATGCGGGACGGCAAGTACATTTTTGACCACGAAGTTGCGGGCACATTGTAGGTCCGCCCGGCTTTCTGCAAGGTGCTCGAATGGTTGAAGCAGTCATGCTGTGGAACGAACCGAACAACCTCTCCCACTGGGATTTCAAGGCGGATCCGGAGTGGAAGATGTTTGCCGAGATGGTGAAGGTGGCCAGCGGGGCCATTCGTCGCGAGCGTCCCGGCCTGCCGCTGGTTCTGGGCGGGATTTCTCCCATCGATCCTCATTTCATCGAACTGATGGGGTCGCTGGGCGTGCTGGATGCCGTGGAGGTCGTGGCTGTCCATGGATTCCCCCTGGATTGGAACCACTGGAAAATCCATGACTGGCCGAAGAAGATCGACGAGATTCGCGCGGTGACTCGCAAGCCTGTGTGGGTTTCAGAGGCGGGCGTTTCATCTTTCGGCGCCGATGAAGTCCAGGTCTTTGGCATCAAGCGGACGGCTGAGTTGTTGCTCCCGGTCGTGGAACGCGTGCACTGGTACAGCCTGCTCGACCTTCCCGCAACCTGGACGGCGACCACGCGCCACAAGGAAGCCGAAGGCAGCGCCTATTACCGGCACTATTACATGGGGTTGTTGCGGGAAGACGGCACACCCAAGCCTGCCGCCGCCTGCTTCCCGGAGGGACTGGGAATCTGTCAGTGGTTCCATTTTGACGACCCCCGGCTTGACATGGCAGTGGACTGGATGAAGCGACTGGGCGTGAAGCACCTGCGCACCGGCATCAGTTGGGCAGACTGGTTCCGGCAGAATTCCGAAGCATGGTTTGACCGCCAGATGGAGGCTCTGGAGCCGTTTACTACCACTCTCACTCTCTGCTTCACCCCTGAGCATCTGGGACAGTCGCCGCATTACACCAGCCCGCCCAGGCGCGTGGAAGACTTTGCCGAATTCGCCCTGTGGGCGGTCCGCAGATATGCTTCGGCGCCGGCCGGAAAATCAGACCCGGTTCTTGTAGGAGCGAGTTGACCATGGCGATGAGCGTTCTCGTGACCGGCGGAGCAGGATTTGTAGGGTCGCATCTGGTGGACGCCCTGGCAGCAGCAGGCCACAACGTGCGTGTGTTTGACAACTTCACCGCGCAGGTCCATGGCGGATCGTTGCCGGATTATCTCTGTACCGAATCGGAACTGGTTCGTGGCGACATGCGAGACCCTCGCGCCGTTCGCCAAGCGCTGGAAGGGATTGATGTTGTCTTCCATCTGGCTGCGGCCGTGGGCGTGGGCCAGTCCATGTATGAAATCGCCCGCTACACTGAGGTCAACACGCAAGGAACGGCGGTGCTGTTGCAGGAGTTGCTCAACCGCCGGACCCGGGTGCAGAAGCTCGTGCTCGCTTCTTCCATGTCGATTTATGGGGAAGGCAAGTATTTG
>OBLQ010000713.1_pt1 | contig 12712 bp, 11 predicted proteins | sample 1519881 | NCBI WGS metagenome assembly OBLQ01 (sample SAMN01911456, study PRJEB22533) | soil metagenome | biome: Soil | place: Malaysia | collected 2012-04-30 | depth DG_metagenome m | reverse complement strand
CGACGCCGCGGACGATCCGCTGGAGGCCGAGGCCGCGAGGAGCGGCATCGCTTACGTGCGGCTCGGTGGAGACATCGGGATCATCGGTAACGGCGCGGGGCTTGTGATGTGCTCGTTGGACGAAGTGAGCGCGGCGGGCGGCAAGCCCGCTAACTTCTTGGACGTCGGTGGCGGAGCGCAGGCAGAGCGCGTCAAGCAGTGCGTCGAGATCGTTTTGAAAGACAGCAACGTGACAGGGCTGCTGATCAACATCTTCGGCGGCATCACGCGTTGCGATGAAGTTGCGAAGGGCATCTTAGCGGCGTTCTCCGAGTTGAACGTCAATATCCCTGTCGTCGCGCGGATCGAGGGCACGGCCGCAGAGGAGGGCCTACGGCTGCTCGAAGGCTCGTCGATCGTCGGCGCGCACACGATGCAAGAGGCCGCAAAGAAGGTCGTCGAACTGGCTTACGCGTAACGGGGCCTAAGTCATCACGTACACGTTGGGGGAGAAAGCCACTTGTTACTTCTTGTAAGTGTAGTCGCCGTTGTGGGCGTCGGCGATATAGCGCGCCATGATGTCGATCGAGGCTTTTAGATCTTTCTTATGGATCGTCTCGTTGACGGTATGGACGTATCGCGTGGGGACTGACAGGGTGAAGGACGGAGTTCCGCCGTTCTGCCTTTGCACGCCGCCCGCGTCGGTGCCGCCCATCGGCAGGACTTCGATCTGGTAGGGGATCTTGTGCTTCTTGGCAAGGGTGATGAAGTGCTGGTAGACCTTAGGATGGCAGATGAGCGACGAGTCCATGAACTTGATCGCCGTGCCTGAGCCGAGCCGCGTGACCGCGAGTTCGTCCGGAATGCCCGGGATGTCGTTGGCGAGGGTGATGTCGATGGCGATGCAGATGTCAGGCTTGATGCCACCGCCAGCAGCGATCGCACCTCGCAGGCCGACCTCTTCCTGGACGGTCGCGATGCCATAGACATCGACGGAGTGCGTTTTTGCGGCCTTCATTGCCTCGATCATGACGAAGACGGCGACGCGGTCGTCCATCGCCTTGCACGTGAAGAGATCCCCCATCTCGTGCATGGATCGATCCATCGTGACCATGTCGCCGAGTTGGATCGTGCGCTTGACCTTTGCGGGCGCCATGCCGAGGTCGACGAAGTAGTCGTCGGTGGTGAGCGGCTTTGCGGCGTCCATCGGTGAGAGCAGGTGCTTTGGCTTGACGCCTGGCATGAGTACGCCGTTGAGCGGGCCAGACTGCGCGTGGACGATCACCCGCTGTGCTGCCATCATTCGGGGGTCCCAGCCGCCGAGGGTCTGGATGCGGAGGAAGCCCTTGCCGTCGATGTACTTGACGACGAAACCGATCTCGTCCATGTGGGCGGCGATCATTAGTTTTTTCGGCTGGCCCTTGGCTGGCTTCTTGGTCGCTCGCTTGACACAGTGCATGTTGCCGAGGACGTCGACGCTGATGTCGCAGATGCCCTTGAGTTCTTCTCGTACGATGTCGCGGATGGCGGCTTCTTGGCCGGGTACGCCGTGGGCCTCGGTGAGCCGCTTGAGCAGTTGGACGTTCATGGGTCTGGGGGTTTTACCTTCCTGCCTCTAGTGCCTTGTGCCGCCAAGCGCTTGGACGGTCCGTATAATGTGGTTGAGAGGGCGACATGGCCTCCGACGAACTCAGCGAACTGCGGGCCCGGCTGGAGAGGCTCGAAAGGGAGGTCGATCAACTGCGTTACCAGCAAGGCTTGGTAGAGGGATCACCAGTAGAGCAGGGGCCGCCACCCGTCATCGAGTCTCCCGTGCGGCCGAGAGAACAGTATGCGTGGGCCCCGGAGCCCTCACAGCGCGCGTCCGCGCCTCCGCCAAGAGAGCCCGTGGCGCCGAAAGAGGCGGAACCCGCCCCTGTCCGTGAGAAGGTCGACCAGGAGTTCAAGTTCGGCAGCCAGGTGCTGCCTCGCGCCGGGATCGCCCTCATTCTCATCGCGATTTTCACCTTTGTCGCGCTTGCAATCCAGAACGGATGGATCACGCCGCTCGTGCAGTACATCGGTGAGATCGCGCTGTGCGGCGCGCTCATCGGCTTCGGCGTTTGGAAACTCAACGAGAAGGAGGACTTCGGGCAGGTGCTTGTCGGCGGCGGATCGTGCGGCCTTTACTTGAGTTTCGTTGGGGGCAACGTCTACAAGAACCTTTACGGCGGGGAGGTCGTGGTCGTGCTGTTCCTTGCGCTCAGCCTCGCGAACCTAGGGTTCAGTTGGTGGCGCTCGTCGAAGTCGTTCTGGGCGATCGGTTTCATCGGCGGCCTGGTCGCCGCCGGGCTCCCGATGGAGAGGCACGACTTTGCTTCTACCCTCGTGCTTGCCGCGATCATTGTCGTGGCCGCGACTTTGCTCGCAGCAATGCGCAGGTGGCTGCGGGCCATCGAGGTGCTCTGGGCCATCACGATCCTGTTCGTGATCGTCACTCTTTGGGACGCTCTTGGCCGTTCAGGGATGAGCACTCTGAGTGCGATCTGGGTGCTCTATGGGTTTTCGATCGTGCCGATCTTTGCCCATGCGCTTCGGTTTGAACCGACGAAGTTCGATCCGAGCGAATGGTTCGTCGCGATCGCAGGCACACTGACCGCGCTTGCAACCTTCTTGCTCCATCGACCTGCCGAACCCGTGCCGCACTCGATCTCCATCGTCGGGTTCTCTGCACTGTTGGCGTTTGTCGCATGGACCGTTCGGAAGGAGAAGCATGCGGGGGCCCTCGTCGCCACCGCTCTCGTAGGCGCAACGATGGTCGCGCCGATGGGGCTCACGGCGTTCCAAGCGTGTCTGACTTACGCGGCGCTTGGGATCATCGCATCTCTGTTCACGTATGCGCGACGAAAGAGCCTCGAGAGGCCGGCAGTGCTGTTCTGTACGGCACACGTGGCGCTTTCGATCATTGCGTATGCGTTTGCTATGACAGGCACGGCAGTCCCGGCTCCGACTGAACTGGCGATGCTTGGCGCTGTGGGTCTAGGTATTTGCAACCTGGCTTTCGTCGCAGGAAGGATGGAATCGAAAATGGAGCAGGCTGTCACGTTGGGCTCCGTCCTCCTTTACTTCGCCCTTATCCGCGCCTCGTTCGTTTCGTTCTTCGAACTCGGCATTTACGCGACCATCTTCAGTACGGCGGCATATGCGATCGTGCTGTCGATAGTCTCTCTGCGGGCCAAGTGGCAAGGGCCAGCGATGGTCGGGCTGACCCTCATTGGGCTGACGACCTTCCTCTATTGGGCGGGCGGCACCGCAGGGGCGATGGGGGCGAGCGAGGGGCGGCAGATCGCCGCGCTCTCGCTGAGCACCGTTGCGCTTGTGGTTTCAACGATGGCGATCGGTCGCAACAAGTCAGAGAGCAGGACGGTGTCCGTCCTCAACTCTGCTCTTGGCATCTTCATCGTCGTACCGCTGTTCTGGCAGGCGCTGCAGGTGTTCGGTATGTACGACAATGCGGCGTTCGTGCTTGCGCTGTCCGTTTATGCGATCGTTTTGGCAGCCGTCTCCAGTTACTCGCGATGGAAGGGCAACGCGATGGTGGGCATGATCGTGGCTGCGGCCGGCGTTTTTGGGATCGCCTTTCTCGCGTACAGTTCCCCGCAGTTTGAGTCGAACTTTGCGCAAATGCCGCTCGTGATGATGTCTGGCGCCGCGCTCGCTGCCACCGCCTACTTCTCCGGACAAGACGCGAAGGAGCGCAGGACGTCATGGCTCATCGCCTCCGTCATCGGGTGGTACGTCGTGTCGAGACTTTTCTATTTGGTCCTGACGCTGCCCGCGGTCGGCACCGGCTATGAAGCCGCGTGGCAGACCTCGTGGTCGCTCTACGCCGTCGTTCTTTGCATCGTATCCCTGCGAACCAAATGGCAGCCTCTCGCCTTCGTGGCGTCCGTCTCCACACTTTTGGCGACCTTGGCCTACTGGGGCGCCGTGGTCATCGGGGACTTTGGCGATGTTCTCGGCCAGCAGATCCTCGTCACGGGCGTCACAGGCGCCGCCGTAGTGTTGTGTGCGCTCGGCATCGGCAAGCATGCCGCTGAGCGGAAGAGGCTTTCGGCCCTGGGTGCGATCGTCGGTTGGACGGTCATTGCCCGCTTCTTCGCCCTCTTGCTCATGGCAGTCGGGATGCTGGCGACCGCGTCCACGTCGTTCGCTTGGGCGCTTTACGCGGGAGCGCTGCTCGCTGCCGGGTTCGCGTTTGACGCCAAGCCCATGAGGATCACCAGCCTGGCGCTCTTTGGGCTGACGATCTGCAAAGTGATGATCTTCGACCTGAGCGAACTGGAGGCGTACATCCGCGTCCTCGTTCTGATCGTGCTGGGAGTCTTGCTGATCATCGGAGGCTATATGTATCTGCGTCGCCGAGAGCGTGCGAGCACGGCATGAGCCCTTGCACTGTAAGAGATCGGACACCTTAGGGCCCGGACGCCCTGCCTGACTGGAACCTGGGGCGTGGGTAAGATGATTCTCACTCAAATGGTCCAAAACGTCATTATCATTGGTTCCGGCCCTGCGGGCTACACGGCAGCCCTCTACGCCTCGAGAGCAGACCTGAGCCCACTGATGTTCGCAGGCGAGCAGCCGGGCGGGCAACTCATGATCACAACCGACGTCGAGAACTACCCTGGCTTCCCAGAGGGGATCATGGGGCCGGAGATGATGCAACTGTTCCGAAAACAGGCAGAGCGGTTCGGCACTACGGTGTATGACGAGATCGTGACAAGGGTGGACTTCTCAAGCGACATCAAAAAGGTATGGGTGGGCAACACGATGTACGAGGCGCACGCCGTCGTCATCGCGACCGGCGCGACCGCGAAGTGGCTTGGACTGGAGAGCGAAGTGACGTTCGGCGGTTATGGCGTCAGCGCGTGCGCGACGTGCGACGGATTCTTCTTCCGGGGCAAGGAGGTCGCGGTGGTCGGTGGCGGCGACACGGCGATGGAAGAGGCCAACTACCTGACCAAGCACGCGAGCAAGGTGTACCTCGTCCACCGGCGCGACGAGTTCCGTGCGAGCAAGATCATGCAGCAGCGGGTGCTGGACAATCCGAAAGTGGAGGTTCTTTACAACACGGTGATCGACGAGATCAAAGGCGACACTGACCCGCACAAGAAGGTCACGGGCGTTCGGCTCAAGGACACCCAGTCTGGCGAAACCCGGGAGATGCCCCTAGACGGCGTCTTTATCGCGATCGGGCACAAGCCGAACAGCGAACTATTCACGGGAGTCCTCGACATGGACGACGTGGGCTATTTGAAAGTAGAGCACGGGAGCACGCGGACCAAGATCAAGGGCGTCTTCGCCTGCGGCGATGTGACGGACCCCACCTATCGGCAAGCCGTCACAGCGGCCGGGACGGGGTGCATGGCGGCGATCGACGCCGAACACTATCTCGAGACCCTACCGATCCACGCGTGAACTGAACCGGCGTGTTTGCGGGTCGTTATAATAGGTTGAGGCCATGATCCTATCGCTCGCGCTTGCGTCTGCCCTTTTGCAACAGGATCGATTCAAAGTACTTCAGCCGGACTTTAGGACACTCACGCTGACGAGCATCGACAACGCGTCTGCCGGACTGATGCTCGAAGCACAACTGACGAAACTCGACCCTCCAAAGCGCGCCCCGCTCAACAAACTCGTCTTCGAGTACATCACGGCGGGATACGCCCGACTAGACGCAAAGGACGACTTCCACCTGCGCGTCCGAGTCTTCACCCAGTACAGGCCATCGAACGGGGATCCGACGGATTTGGTCGCGCAGATGCTGATGCGGTTGTGGGACTTCAACCGCTGGAGACTGGGTGTCGACCATTCGCCCGCAATCCACCAGAAGGCGGTCGACGTGTACTTATGCGCGGGAGGAGACCCTGGCGCAGAGCAGCGCGTACTCGAAGACCCCTTGGAGCCCACGCCGGACGGCCGCCCTTCGCGGGTGAACAACATCTACATCTATGCCGTGCAGAACATTCCCAACGCGCTGGAGTTCGCGCGTGAGGTCGCGCACGAATACGGCCACGCCTCATGGCCGCCGATCGGCGGCTACAAGGAGCCAGAGGACTGGGCCTCGGGAGACATGGGGGAGCGCGTGTTCATGACGTGGGTCATGCAGGGGATGGAGGCGAAGAAACTCGGCCCGCAGGACGCCATGAACGCTACGCTGACCGATTTGCAGCAGTACTACGCTGAGCGTGTGCTGCCCGACATGAAGCGCGTAGGTACGAAGATGCCGCAAGCGGGCGTGCTCAAGGGCGACGACAAGGGTGCGTACGCCGAACTTATGGGACTGACGAGTTATGCTGCGGCGATCCTTCCTTACAAGGTGTTCGGTCGGAGCCTGATGCTGAACCGGGACAGGACTGCCTTGGGACTGTACAACGCCGTCTTTGAGGCCTGTTCGGAAGTGGACGACTGGAACCTCACCGTGCCTCAGGGGATGGAGGGGCTCGCCCTCTGGGTTCCTTTGAAGTCGGGGACAGTGACGGGCGCCAAGGAACTTCGGCGCGAAGGGGACTGGCTGAAGATCCAGCCGACGAGCGCGAATGTGACCGTCCACAACGCGAAAACCTCGAGCAGTCCCTAAAGTTTCAGGCTCAAACCCTGCAGAAAATACTGGGAAGTCCGATAACCATACTGACAGCCCAGACCAGGCCGTTTCAACCTGGCTCGAGGCTGCGAGGTACGGACGTTGTCGGACATCCTGTCGCAAAGTGAAATCGAAGCGCTTCTGCAGTCCCTTGGTGGGGAGAGCGCGGGCGAGAACGCGTCGCAGGAGGGCGAGGAGGGCGCGAGCCCGGTCGTCAAGCAGACTTCGTCTCGGCCCGTCGCTGCGCTCTCTTACGAACTCTACGACTTCCGACGCCCCGACAAGTTCAGCAAGGAGCAACTGCGATCGCTGCAGATGCTTCACGAGACGTTCGGCCGCCTCGGCGGCACGGCGCTCTCGGCTTTCCTACGCAACACGGTCCACATCGACCTTATCTCGCTCGAGCAGGTTCCCTACGAGGAGTACCTGCGGAGCATCAACCAGTCGGTGTTCGTAATCACTTCGATGCCCCCGCTTTCGGGCCAGGCCGTGCTGGAGATCGAGTTCTCGCTTATCTTTGCGATGATCGACAAACTGCTGGGCGGCCCGGGACGAACGATCGACCGCACGGTGCTGACCGACCTCGAGGAGCCCCTGGTCAGGCAACTCGTGGAGCGGCTGTTCTCGTCGTTGAAGGGCGCGTGGGAGGGGATCGTCATCGTCAACCCGGGGATCGAGGGGTTGGAGACGAGCGCACAGTTCGTGCAGATTGCACCGCCCACAGACATCGTCGTCAGCCTCCTCTTCGAGGTGAAGGTCGGCGAGGTCCGCGGCGCGATGAGCCTCTGCATCCCGTACATGCTGCTCAAGCCGATCACCTCGAAACTGAGTTCTCAAAAGTGGTTCGCGACCGGGCACAGAAAGAGCTCGCCCGCCGCCAAACAGCAGTTGGTGGGGCACGTCGGGAACACGGAGGTCGAGTGCGCGATCCAACTCGGCACTGCAGACATCACAGTCCGCGACCTCATCAGTCTCAAGTGCGGCGACGTCGTCGTGCTCGACCAGAAGAAAGACAAAGACCTCCTGTTGAACGTGAGCGGCACGCCGAAGTTCGAAGGCAAGCCCGCGCTCGACGGGAAGAACGTCGTTTTTACCGTGACGGGAGTTCACGCATAGAGTCCAACCATGGCACACAACCCTGAAATCGCACACAAACTGAGTGGAATCCAGAACCAGATCTGGCAGACCGTCTCGCAGACGGTCGGCGAGGCTGTGCATTCACAGATCAGTTTCCTTGATCCGGAGTCGTCGGAGGTCTCTCCTGCGGAACTCGCTGCCGGCATCTCGGACCACCACCTCGTCATCCAGTTCGCCTTTTCCGGCGCGTCGGACTCTTCGATGGTCCTGATGCTGGACAAGGACGCGACGCTCGGCTTTCTCTCGATGGTCAAAGGCACCGACCTGACAGACGTCAATGAGGCGCTGATCAACGAGTGCAAGCAGCCGATCGAGTCGCTCGTGCAGGGGATTTGCCTGGCAGTGGGAATCCTCCGTGAGCAGACGATGGTCGCGAGCGGCCTCTCCGTCCGGTACCTCATTCCGACCCTGCCGCCGAGCCTGCAGACCGCAGGTTCGGTGTACAGGACGAAGGTGACGATGTCGGGCGACGCGTTTGCCGGAACGTTGACGTGGGTCGTCGACCCCGATTCGGCGATGGCCATTCTGGGTATCGAGCAGGTCGAGGAGCCGCAGAAGTCCGGCACCGCCGTCGTGACTCCCAAGTCCGAAGACAGCCTGGACATCCTCATGGACATACCGCTGCAGATCAGCGTCGAACTCGGCCGGGTGAAGATGGTCGTCAAGGACGTCGTGGAACTCGGTGCGGGGTCGATCATCGAGATCGACAAGGCGGCCGGCGAGCCCGTCGACGTGATGGTCAACGGGCGCACGGTGGCCAGGGGCGAGGTCGTCGTGATCGAAGACAACTTCGGCGTGAGGATCACCGAGATCCTCAGCCAGCAGGACCGGCTCGCGAGACTGAAAGAGGCCGCATAGAGTGAGGCTCTCCGCCATGACCGCGCTGCTCGCAACAGCCTCGATGGGGCTGGCGCAGAGCACGGCGATGGGCACCAAGCCCGACATCGTCGTGCAGCAGCCCGCCACTTCGATGGTGGGGCCGTGGGACATGGTGAAGATGCTCGTCGCGCTGCTTGTCGTGTTCGCGCTCCTCAAGTGGGCTCTGCCCAAGGTCGTTGCGCGGATGAACAAGAAACTCGTGACGAAGAGCGGAAGTTCGATCACGATCGAGGAGTCGGCAAGTTTTGGCGGGGGAAACCTGCAGATCATCACCGCGCGCGGTCGCACGCTGCTCATCTGCGTGACGCAAACAGGAGTCTCGTGCCTGGCGGACCTGACGGACTCGTCGGGCGACGGCCAGGAGGAGCCCGCCTTCTTCGAAATGGTCGATAAGGCGCTGGTCGACGTCGACGAGACCGCCCTCGACCGCTTGAACAGGCTGACGGGATAAGGAGGGGGACGATGCGTCAAAAGACACCACCGCCTCCGGGAAGAAACTTCGAGAAGTTTGTCAAGTTTCTCAAGCCCGCACTGATCATCGTGCTGGTTCTGGCGGCGGTCTTCGTGGTGGCGCAGCAGGTACCGGTGCCTTCGATCAACCTCGGGATCGACGGAAAGGGCGACAAGGAGCAGATGAGCGCCTCGCTCAAGATCCTCGCCCTGCTGACGGTTCTCAGTCTTGCACCGGCGATCCTGATCCTGACGACCGCGTTCACGAGGATTGTGATCGTCCTGAGTTTCGTGCGAACCGCATTGGGGACGCAGAACATCCCTCCCAACCAGGTGCTGATCGGCCTGAGCCTGTTCCTCAGTTTCTTCGTGATGGGGCCCACCTACCAGAAGATCAACGACCAGGCGATCCAGCCTTACATGGCCGCAGAAAACCCGATCTCCTTCGACGAGGCGGTGGACCGGGCGCAGAAGCCGCTGCGCGATTTCATGTTGAAGAACACCTATGAGAAGGACCTGAAGATGTTCCTCGACATGCGCCACCAGAACGTCAACACGCGCGAGGAGGTTCCGATCATGACGCTGATCCCCGCGTTCGTGATCAGCGAACTGAAGACTTCCTTCGTCATAGGGTTTTACATCTTTCTACCGTTCGTCGTTATCGACCTGATCGTCGCGAGCCTGTTGATGGGCATGGGCATGATGATGATGCCGCCCGTCGTCGTGTCTCTGCCTGCGAAGATCCTCGTGTTCGTGCTCGCTGACGGCTGGAGCATTCTGGTGAGGGCGCTGCTCTCGGGGTACGGGACGTGACAGAAGGCGTCGTGATGGACCTGGCGCGCCAGGGCGTGATGGTCGCGATGATGGTGTCGATGCCCATCCTCGCGGTGGCTCTTTTCTTCGGACTCGTTGTGAGCGTGTTCCAGGCGGTCACGCAGGTGCAGGAACTGACGCTGACGTTCGTGCCAAAGATCATCGGCGCGGCCGTGGTGCTGGTCACGATGGGATCGTGGATGCTGGGCACGCTCGTGACGTACGCGACAGTATGCTTTGAACAGGCGGCCAGGATCGGATGACGCTCGACGCCGTCTTCCTCATCACGTTCGTGAGCGCGTTCTGCCGCTGTACGGCGATGATGTTCGCCTCCCCGCTCTTCGGTTCGACTGTTCCGGTCAAGGTGCGCGTCCTGCTCAGCCTCGTGATCGCACTGGGGCTGGCGCCGGTACTCCGTGACCACATTGGGCCGGTGCCACAGGATCTGATGGGACTCACGCTGATGGTCGGGCACGACATCGTGATCGGGCTGATCATCGGTGGGTTCGTGCAGTTCCTCTTGGCGGGCTTTCAGATCGCGGGCTCGTTTCTCGACGTGCAGATCGGAATCGGTGCTGCGCAGGTGTTCAGTCCGATGACCGGGGGAACGTCGTCTCCGATCGGTCAGTTCAAGTTCATGCTCGGCCTGGTCCTTCTCTTCCTCTTGAACGGGCACCACTTCATGTTCCAGGCGTTCATGCACAGTTATGAGATGACAGGGCCGTCGTTTGCGAACATGGAGGTGATGCGGACGACGCTTGTCTCGTTCATCCAACAGGTCTCGCTGATGGCGCTCCAGATCGCCGCGCCGGTGGCGGCAGTCGCGGTCGTGATCGACGCGGCTGCGGGTTTCATCAACAAGGCCGTGCCGCAGACACAGCCGTTCCTGCTGGCCCTCCCGGCGAAGATGATGGTCGGCATCCTGGTGCTCGGGATAGGTCTCCCTGCGATGGTGGTCGCAACCGAGGCGGGCGTGAACTTCACGTTTTCCCACATGTCCAAGATGCTCGGAGGGCCGTAAGTGCCAGAGCAACCAGCCGGCGAAAGGACAGAAGAGGCCACCCCGCGCCGGAAACAGGACGCGCGCAAGAAGGGTACGGTCGCCAAGTCGACGGACCTGGCAGGAGCCGTGTCGCTATTCGTCGCAGCGCTGATGCTTCCCCACGCTGTGGACGGTCTGCGAGTGGGGATTTTCACGGCGCTCAACAGTTCGATCCTCCATGGCGTACCAGAGATGTCTTATGGCGCCCTGCTGCGGTTCATGTCGGCGCTGTTGGTGCCGACGATGATCGCGATCGCGCCGATGATCCTTGCGCTGATGGTCGCAGGACTTGCCACGAACTTCGCGCAGGTCGGTTTTGTGCTGAGCGGGGAGTCGCTCAAGCCCACGTGGGAGAAAGTGAGCCCTGCGTCTGGATTCAAGCGGTTGTTCTCTGCGCGCACCACGTTTGAGGGTCTGAAGGCAGTCTTCAAACTGTTCGTGTTCTCCTGGGTGACCTATGCGGTCGTCGCGTCGCAATGGTCTCAACTGAACGCACTCACCTTTCTGCCGCCTGCCCGTGCGGCTGCCGTGATCGGATCGGTCATCCACACGATCCTGCTGCGTCTTGCAGGGCTATGGCTGGCGCTAGCGATCGTCGACTACATCTTTCAGCGCAAGCAGACGGACAAGCAACTGCGCATGACGAAGGACGAACTGAAGCGAGAGATGAAGGAGCAGGAGGGCTCGCCAGAGATCAAAGCGGCACTGTTCCACAAGCGGCGCAAACTGCTGAAGGGCGGGCTTGCCACGCGGCTTTCGGAGGCGGACGTGATCCTGACGAACCCGACGCACTTTGCGGTGGCGCTGAAGTACAAGCGAAACGAGATGCACGCGCCGATGGTGGTCGCCAAGGGACAGGACTACCTCGCACTAAAGATGCGAGAGATCGGCGAGGGCCTCAAGGTGCCGATCGTCGAGAACCCGCCGCTCGCACGGCGGCTCTATAAGCAGTGCGAGGTCGGAGACTTCATCCCGCGCGACATGTTCGCGGCCGTCGCCGAAGTCCTCGCGTACGTCTACAAGAGCGTGAAGACTGCCCGCAGCACGAAGGGCAGTTTTGCCGCCTAACCCTTCAGCGACTTGATCGCCGCCGCGACGGCGGGGTCGGGATCGTCCGGAGTGGGGCGGCCGATCACTTCGACGTCTGGTTGGAGCGGGTGCCCCTCGATCCTCACGAACTTCGAAGTCACAAAGTCGCTGACGGGATACTGGATCGACCAGCCGTCTGGGAGCCTGCGGTAGGTCGATGCAAGCACCGCGCCAGCAGAGCGCGTCCCGACGAGTTTCGCTCCCACGTTGTCGCGAAGGGCGGCGGCTGCGATCTCAGAGGCGCTAGCCGACCCTCGGTTGATGAGGACGGCGATCTTGCCGGCGAACGGATCGTGACCACGGGAGAAGGTGCGCATGTGCCGGTCGGTCCACTTTGCAATTGCGACCGGGTCAGGGATCGCTCCCGGCAGTTCGGCCGTGTACCGGTCGGCTGTGCGTCGGCTGATGAAGGTGCCGATGTCTGTACGGTTTGGAAGCACGACGCTCAGAAAGTGCATGAGGTTGAAGATCGAGCCGCCCCCGTTTGAGCGAAGGTCGACGACGAGGTATTTCGCTTTGGCGGCCTCGTCCATGAGGTCCTCGACGTTAGTCCGGCCATACCCCGCGGAGAACGTGTTGATGCGGATGACGGCGGTGTCGGGCTCCGGCCACGAAATGGTCTCTTCCGTCACCGTCGAAAAACGTTTGATTTCGAGTTCGACGGTCTTGACCTCGCCACTTTTCTTCTTGATCTCGATGCT
>OBLQ010000712.1_pt1 | contig 12712 bp, 10 predicted proteins | sample 1519881 | NCBI WGS metagenome assembly OBLQ01 (sample SAMN01911456, study PRJEB22533) | soil metagenome | biome: Soil | place: Malaysia | collected 2012-04-30 | depth DG_metagenome m | reverse complement strand
TTGATCCATGCTCATGGCGGGGTTGTAGCTCATGTCGAATCCGCTGGAGAGATAAATCCACGTGCGATAGTTCTCGGGAAGACGAAGCTGGCCATCGGCGGTGTAGGAAGGATCGTGGCTTGTGACCGGGGATTGCCGAGAGCCGACGGAGATGAAAAACGCGACCACGGCAAGAATAGCGGCAAACGGTTTGGCAGCCATGGGCAGAGTGTGCCACGAAACGGACGATAAAGCCATGCGACCGGCTGGCCAGAAATGATGGCCGGAAGCCGGAGAGCAAGCGACAACGAGGTTCACCGTTGAGCGAACTGCTGATTATGGGATTTACCGAATGTTTGGTCTGGGCCGGGCAAATGTCCCGTACGCCCGTTACACGTCCAATTGGGGCAGCAGTTCAGATAACTTTCTGCGCAACCGCCGCGCCAGCCCGATGCAATTGCTGATCACTTTTCGTGGTGACTCATAATGCGAGCGATCTGCTCCATGGTGAACTTGTTCAGTCCAGTGATCCTGGCGCTATCGCGGAAGGTCGGCGGCACCACGTTGCGGGCTTCGAGCCTGCTGTCTGCCTCAACGATGAGCCACGCGTTGTGCACCCCGTCCAAACATCCCCAATCCGCGTGCGTCAGCAAATGGGAACCAGTTGCGAGAAAAACTTGAACCGCCCGAGAGCACACCTGTGCTTCCGGTTCGTGCGGAACTTCGATTAGATATCGTGCCATGTCCGAAATCCTCCTATCGAGTTCGGTATAAGGGGCAGGCCAACTAAGTTCTTGGGCAGGTGCTAGTCGAGAACAAGCACCTGCCCAGTTCATAACGCGACCTAGACTCAAGGCGCGTGGCGCTCACTACCTTGTCCCTGCGGCCAGCGCGTGAACGGCTTCGGCGGTCAGAGGTTTTCCGCCAACAGCCCATTCGCCGCCGCGTACGTCTTCGATCAGCACCAACGTGTACGGGCGTGTGTACTCGCCCTCGATGGACACGATAGCGTCGGTTAGTTTGGTGATCATCTGTCTCTTCTGCTCCGGCGTAAACACGTTCTCGATCACCTTGACTTGTAGTAACGGCATGTGTTGTCTCCTTCCGCGTTCGAGTTCGTTTGATGCGCTTATCGCATCTGCGAACGCTTCGGCGAGCCGTACTATGCGCCGCGTTGGCGGCCCATGCTTGCCCGCGCGTCTGGCTTTCTTGCCTGCGGCGCGGTACGATGTCACGCAATTGACTCAGCGTCCGGACAACTTTGCACAAAAATCGGACAATCGTGTGGTGACCCCGATGGATGTCCTCTCGACGGTCCTCAAGGCGGTGAAACTCGAAGGTGCCGTGTTCTACAACGCCGAGTATTCAGCGCCATGGAGCTTTCGCGCGCCGCCCTCTCGTCTCTTGGCGCCGTACCTGTCGCGCGAGCCAAAACACGTGATCATCTATCATCTGCTCACGAATGGGCGGGCCTACGCGAATGTCGAGGACGGCCAGCGAGTCTCACTCTCTACCGGAGACATTGTCGTCTTTCCGCACGGCGATTCGCACATCATGGGAAATGGTCGCGATGTTGAGCCGAAGGACCATGGCCCGATCCTTCAGCAGATCTTGTCGAATGGTCTCAAGGTGGCGCGCATGGGGGGCGGCGGCGAGATCACCAGAATCGTTTGCGGGTATCTGCTCTGCGATCCGCAGCTCAGCAAGGCTTTTTTGGGGGGGCTCCCTCCCATGTTCAAGGTCAACATTGGCAACGACAGCTCCGGCCAATGGCTGGAGAACTCGATCCGTTACTCTGTCGGGCAGGTACTTGCCTCACAGCCAGGGAGCGAAATCGTGATCGCAAAGCTCTCCGAAGTGTTGTTTGCGGAAACTTTGCGGCGCTACGTGGACCTTTTGCCGCCGGGACAGACCGGATGGCTCGCCGGGGCCCGCGACCCGGATGTCGGCCGCGCACTCGCACTCATGCACGGTAGCCCGTCCGACCCGTGGACGATCGCGGGCCTGGCCAGAAGGGTCGGAGTTTCACGCTCTGTGCTGGCCGAGCGCTTCCGGCATTTTCTCGGCGTGCCACCCATGGCCTATCTCACACGTTGGCGGCTTCAGGTGGGTGCACAGCTGCTCACGTCCACAAGCCGCAGCGTCGTGCAAGTCGCCGCTGAGGTCGGTTACGAATCTGAGTCGGCGTTCAACCGCGCCTTCAAGCGCGAATTCAGCTTACCGCCCGCGCGGTTTCGTATGAATTCCAAGGTCAGTGCCGTCTAAAGCCCGGCCTGTCCGAGCGGGGACTGAGTCTATCGGAGGGGACCGAGGAGTTGCTCCGGGGGGCGCTTTCCCTTCAGCACTGGGATTCCGTTTGGACGTGTAGTCGGGTAAGGGGACGTTTCAAGTACTGGAGCCAACTTGTCCGGTAAACCAGTCATTCAGGTGTCGGCGGTGGCGGAAGACGCGTTGCGTCGCCGTCGAAAAGCTGAGCCGCTCGGCGACAGCAATGAAACGGCTTAGTTGACGTAGTTCCACGACGGAGTGGCAACCTTTTAGTCTGAATCGGTAACAGAGACAATCAAATTAAGCAATGGACAGCGCCCCGCGTTTGGTTATTAGTGTGGCCGATATTCGGAGTGTTTTGTCTGATATTTCCAAGACAGTTGGTTATCAGGTATCACCGGTGGGTGAGGCGCGGGCTAACTTCAAGCAATGAGGGACGCGTTCGACACGGCGTTACGGTCTTGTGTTGCCGCGTGCGAGCTTCAAGAGGAGCCAGGACAGCGCCGCTTTGATATCAATCGTCGTGGCGGGCAAGACGATCTCGAAGACGTTCACCAGTGGGAAGCCGAACCAAGGGGGACAAAATGAGGGCACAATTGGCGGGACGCAAGTCGATTTTGTCTGTAATTGTCTGCGTGCTTGCGCTGCTTCTTGGTGGCAACTTATATGCGCAGGTCGAAAAAGCCACACTTTCCGGAACCGTCATGGATGCCAGCGGCGCGGTCATAGTCGGCGCCAAGATCCAGGCGAAGAACGTCAACACCGGCGTCACCTATTCCGGCGCTACCGACGCGGAGGGACGCTACATTCTCCCGGAAATGCAGGTTGGCACTTACCAGGTTTCGGCCCAGAAGGCCGGATTTCAGGAGATGGTGCAAAGCGGAGTCGTGCTGACGGTCGGCGCGCGGCCGCTCCTGGATTTCAAACTGCAAGTGGGAGAAGCTCAGCAAGTCGTCGAGGTGCAGAGCCAGGCTACCCGAGTCGATACCGAAACCGCGGCGGTGGGCCAACTGGTCTCGTCCAGTCAAATGGAAAATCTGCCGATCAACGGCCGCAATTTCGCGAGCCTCATCACCTTGGCGCCGGGTGTGGCGTCGGTGCCTCCCAGCGCCGGTGGCGGCGGCCAGTCGTCCACTGTTTACGGCAACCAAACCAACTACTCGGTCTCCGGGTCGCGCCCGGTGGGAACGGCTTACATGCTGGATAACGAGGATATCCGCGACTGGCTGGATCATGGCGCGGGCGTCAGCATCATGGGGACATCCCTCGGCATGGAGGCCATCCAGGAATTCCAGATTCTCACCAACACCTACGGCGCGCAATTCGGCGGTACCGGCGCGGCCGTCAACGCGGTCACCAAGTCCGGCACGAACTCCCTGCACGGCTCGCTCTACGAATACGTCCGCAACAGCGCCTTGGACTCCAAGAACTACTTCGACGTGAAGAAACCGAGTTTTTCGAGAAACCAGTTCGGCGGCTCGGTAGGAGGTCCAATCAAGAAGGACAAGGCCTTCTTCTTCTTTAACTACGAGGGGCTGCGGGCATCTTTGGCCGCCACCCAGCGCGCAGTGGTTCCTGTCTCGGCAGACGCTGTGTTCAACTACGGCGGCTTTCCTGGCGGCGTCGGGGTAAATCCGACGGTGGAAGCCATATTCAATGGCGGCTTCTACCCGGCGCCCCAAACCCCTGCCGAATGCCCCAATGTGTACAATACGCCGCTTACTGTCGGCGTCACCGGCCTCTACTGCTCAGCGAACCCCCAGACCGGCAGCGAGGACTATGTGCTGGGGCGCGTTGACTACAACTTGGGCGCGAAGGACAGCTTGTTCGGCCGTTACGTCCTGGAGCGCGCTAACCAGCTGATTCCGTATGCGAACACTCCTGTCCCGGGATTCCCGGAAGCCGACTTCGAGCGCAACCAGTACATCACCCTCGAAGAGCGGCATATCTTTTCGCCCAGGGTTGTCAACGAAATTCGTGTCGGCTACGTGCGATCGTTTATGGAAACGTCAAACCCCGGCGCCGCTTCCAACTCCGGCCCCTTGGCCCCGATTCCAGGCAGGCCGTCTATGTCGTTTATTACTCCTGGCCTGTTTCTTTCCAACTTGGGGCCCTCGGCTTCCAGTCCGAGCCGACCGGTCAACAACCGGTACAGCATCGGCGACGATGTCATCATGTCGCTGGGCGCGCATAGCCTCCGCTTTGGGGCCACCGTATCCCGCGCGCAGTTGAACCTGATCTGGAACCAATATTCCGGTGGCGCGTGGATCTTCAATAATTCCCTGGCATTGTCGTTGAGCGGCATTCCGTTGCTGTGCGTGTGTGCCGCCGACCCGAGTTACGCCTACACCGCCCCGGGTGGGAACGTCTATCCCTTCAGCGACCGCGCCCACTGGCGTCAGACATGGCTGGAACCGTACATCCAAGACGACTGGAAAATCACTAATAGACTTACCTTGAATATCGGTCTGCGCTACGAATGGGCCAGCAACCCGACAACGGTCGGTCAGCCCATCTTCGTGATCCCCAACTTGACCACGACGGCGACCCAACATGACTTCGTTACCGCGCCGCATCCCTTCACCAGCAATCCCAATCGCATGAACTTCGATCCGCGCATCGGTCTTGCTTGGGACGTGTTTGGAAATCACAAGACGGCGGTCCGCGCAGGCTTCGGCATATTCCACGAACCGGTCACCGCGCGCACCTACGCCCTCGACAACACTTCAATGCGCCCGAATGAACCGCTGTTCTTCATGTTCTTCGACGCTGGATTTTTCCCAAACGGTTTTCCCAATCTACCTAACGATCCCACCCAGGTGCTCCCCACCTGGATCGGTGGCGCTATCGGTCCTGGTCCTCAACAGGCAGAGAACACGATCGCCTGGTACTATGGGATCCTGCAGAATGTGGACACAGCGCCGTACGTAGTGCAGTACAACCTGAATGTTCAGCGCGAACTGGGTAAGGGGACCGTGCTCTCGGTGGGCTACAACGGTTCCTCGGGTGTACACCTCTTCTACTGGATTAACGCCAACCCCCCGCTTGCCTTCTCCGACCTGTCGCTGGCGGACCAGACGGCGGCACTCGCGACCGGAAACTATCCTGGCACCAGCGGGTCGGGAGCCGACGGGACGGGAGCACGGGGCACGCTGAACAATCCGTTTATGAATAGGTACACCAATCCGAACTTCGGAGCGTTTGAGTCGGTCCAACCCAAGGCGCACTCCAGTTACAACTCCTTGCAGGTCAACTTGACCCGGCAGATGGCCAAGGACTTGGTGGGCAATGCAAGCTTCACATGGTCCAAGTGCATAGATAACGCCTCGGCCACCATCAGTACGGAACAGGGCGAGTGGGCCGTCGTCAATCCCTACAACCCGGCGTGGGACCGTGGTCCTTGCAGCTTTAGCAGCAACCGCGTCTTTACCGCCAGTGCCCTATATCGGCTGCCCTTCAAGGGCAACCGGCTGGTGGACGGCTGGCAAGTCAGTCCCATCATCAACTACTCGCAAGGCCTGCCGTTGAACATCCAGAGCATGTTTGGCGGTCTCTATCAGTCCCAAACGGGCGGCGCAACCGAAGGCGAGCGTCCGCAGCGCGTCCCCGGCTGCAACCCCATGGTGAGGAAGGTCAGCCAGTGGTGGGATACACACTGCTATGTGTTTGCGCCCTTTGGCACCCTCGGCAATTCGGGCCGCGACTCGATCCTGAACCCGAATTACTCCAACATAGACTTCGCGATCTTCAAGGATACGAAGCTGACGGAGAAGCTCACCATGCAGATTCGGGCGGAGTTCTTCGATGTGTTGAACCACCCCAACTTCGTTGTGGGTCCTCAGGTCTACTTGATGAGCCCCGCTAATATCGTCTCACCCTCGAGTGCAGGCGCAAACTATTCGCTACTTAACACTCCGTCTGCCTATGAGCTCCCGAATCCAGCCATCGGCTACGGTGGTGGCCTTCTCTGCAACCCAGGGCAGGACCCCAACGCTACTACGCCCCCTGGCCCCTGCTATACGCCCTCGACCGCATTGACCACGACCGTGCCGGGGGATAGGGGCGGCCAACGGCAGATTCAATTCGCCGTGAGGTTTATGTTCTAGGCTTCAGGGCGCGTTTCCTCAACTTTGCCGGCGGCAACTCCAGGGTTGCCGCCGGAGGGTTGTTGTTCTTGGCTCGGAACTTCTGGTTCCCGGATTACAAACCAAAATGCATTTTGCCCCGCCGTGATCGCGCCCTATGGGCGACCGCCCACGATCGATCCAGAAACTGAAGCTGTGACCGACCCGGGAGCTACGGGCTTTGGCAATAACGGAGTCGGCGCCGCGTGCAACCGATTGTGCTGAACGGCATTACAGACTCAAGTCCCGTTATGTCGGGTAACCGGACGTTTGGTCTGAGCGGGGCAAATCTCCGGTAGCCCAGCTAAGCAGACATTCTCGCGCGACTCCCGTCTCACGTACGTCCGGTTTTTCTCGGGGCGGCGCTGCGGCAGGCGAGACTGGTCGGATTACAACTCGGAGGCGGAACGCCGCGATCTCGCCGGCGCCACGTCAGGGAGCAAATTCGTTGCGTCCTTGTGAGGACGAGCATACGATGCGCGAGATAGTACGTGTTGCAAAACGCAAACACCGGACAGTTTGGTTCAAAGGGATGGGAGTGTTCTTTGACGGCTGGGAACGACTTTGTTCTTCTTTCTTGAACGACGAGAACAGCGCATGAATTTCGATGAGGTGATCAACCGGCGGGTCTCGGAAAGTTATAAGTGGCGAGAATATCCTGAGGACGTACTACCGCTATTTGTTGCGGATATGGATTTCCGTTCGCCCGAACCGGTCGCCCGCGCGCTACGCGCATATATCGATGAAGGCGTGTTTGGGTATCCTCGTGGGCTACACACCCACGATCGGGTTCAAGTGCATGAACTCGTCCGCTTGGTCGTAGATCGCATGGCGCATCGCTACAGGTGGCGCATCACCCCCGACGAAGTGGTTCTCATCCCGGGTGTAGTGCCGGGCCTGAACATCGCCTGTCATTCTTTCGCTGCGAGCTCGAATGCCGAGCAGCGTGCCGTGCTCGTTCAACCGCCTGTCTACCCGCCGATTCTCGCGGCGCCAACAAACGCGCAGCTCCAGCGTGTGGAGTCTCCTCTTCATCGCGAGAACGACGGCTCCTATTCTATTGATTGGGATTCATTCCGTCTCGGCGTTGCGCGAAATACAGGGCTGTTCGTTCTCTGTAATCCGCACAATCCGGTCGGTCGCGTTTTCCATCGGCATGAACTCGAGCGGATGGCCGAAATTTGCTTGTCGGCGAACGCCACGATCTGCGCCGATGAGATTCACAGCGACCTTCTGTTCGACGGCCATACGCATATTCCGATCGCGAGCTTGGACCCGGAGATCGCACGGCACACCATCACACTCATCGCACCAAGCAAGACGTTCAATCTTGCGGGCTTGCAATGTGCGTTTGGGATCATCCCGAATTCCGAGCTCAGACGCCAATTTCGTTCCGCTTATGAAGGGCTAGTTCCATCGGTGAATGCGATGGGGTTAATTGGAGCCGAAGCGGCTTATCGGGATGGACAGCCGTGGCTCGACCAATTGCTGCCTTACCTGCAGGCAAACCGAGACTTCTTGTGGGACTTCGTCCAGCGGGAATTCGCAGGGATGAGGATGACGAAGCCAGAGGGTACGTACCTTGCATGGCTCGATTGCCGGGAACTAAAACTGAACAATCCATACGAGTTCTTTCTAGAACACGCACGCGTAGCATTGAATAATGGCCGGACGTTTGGAACGGGCGGAAGCGGGTTCGTCCGGCTTAACTTTGGCTGTCCTCGTTCGATCCTCGAAGAAGCATTGAATCGGATGAAGTTGTCCCTAACGTCCGTTGGATCGTAGTCGAGTGCCGGTGAGCAATAACCGCGTGACCCAGCGAACACATGAGATCGGAATTAGGATGGCGCTTGGTGCCCAGCCGGGCGCTATTCTGCGCAGCGTTCTCGCGCAAGGCGGAAAGATGGCCCTCGCCGGAATTGCGTTGGGCCTCGCTGCTTCGTTGGGGCTGACGCAATTGATGAAGTCGCTGCTTTTTGGCGTCAGCGTCACCGATCCGCTTACGTTGGCTGCAGTCGTTGTGGTCCTGTTGGCCGTGGCACTCCTCGCCAGTTGGATTCCGGCGCGGAAGGCGATGCGTGTCGATCCTATGGTGGCGCTGAGGCACGAATAGCCCGTCACTCTTTGATTCCTGCGCATTCAATCTGAACGGAAAATGGACGCTTCGTCTGAATGTACAGGCCGGCTTACCGCACATTTGCCGCGAATGCGCGGTCTCCCCGTTTACCAAGCGCTTGAACCTGTCACTCCATTCCCGCATCGAGTGGCGGAATTTGAGGGCCGACAACCCGTGGCGGGGCCACAGAGTGAAAGAGCAATCGTGCGCCAGAATCGCCCCGGTGCGCGAGAAAGGGCATATCTGGAAACGCGCAGAAGGTTTCTAAGTGTAGGAAAAAGTAAATGCCCGCTGTGGCGAAGGTACTCCTCCCAATTTCATGGTTCTTGCTGTGGGCTTCGAGGCAAAGATTTTCGCAGATTTTACAGCCTGCCGGGCCACCTGAGGCTCGCGCCCAGCTATCGCTGATGATGCCCTGGCATACAAACCACCATGCCGCACATACCTTTGTGGCAGCGTTCGTAGCAGGTTGGGGAGCAGTCGGCCGAATTCCGGCCACAGGTGCCGGGGCAGACAGTGTCTTGGCTGCGATCGGCCACGGGGAAGACGAGCACCACAAACACCGCTGCCGCCAGCCTCAGATACTTCATCGTGAGGATCTTCATGGCTTTTCCTGTTCCGCCAGCGCACCGACCCGGCCGCTAAATCGACACCAGCGCCCAAATCGCGAGCAGCCCGTGATACCCCGATTCACGCCGTTTCATTCGTTTCCTCTGGTCCATCCTACAACAATTCTGATTCGCGGTATCCAACAGCGGCGGTCCCCGTTTTCGGGGGAGCGAAAAGGTTTGGGGAGGAGCTCGCAGCTGGAAACAACCCCACGCTTCCCTGAGAAGCGGGAAGGGTGGGGCACCCGCCTTCGCTCGCGGCGGCGAGCTTCGGCAGGCGGGCCCGCTACGGCAGCGAGGGCCATGCTGCGCTAAAAGCCGCAGCGCTACACTTACACCTCACCAACGCTATGAGCCGACTACGGACTAGCGGCCGTGGTCGGGGAAATTCTCCCAGCCGGTTTTGGAGTCGTAGGGCATGGTGAAGCCCATGGCTTCGATCTCGTGCATTTTGCCGCCGTAGACTTTGAAGATGTGCGCGGCGGGAAGATCGAAGGGCTTGAAGTTCATGGGCTGGGAAGTGACGCCGGGCACGCCGGTGATCTTCAAGCTTTTCTCCTTCATGGGGTGGCGGAAATGGGAGAGGCCGAAGACCAAGCCGTGCTCGGGGTCGGCGATCATCACGCGAACCGGCTCGATCCGCTTGATGTAGTTCATCACGCCGGTCCTCAACTGAGCGGCGCAGCCCATCGCGCCCATGGTGCCGAAGCCGGGCGTTTTCGGGGGAGGATTGCCGGTGGTCTGCATGCCGTTTTCGTGACGGAGGCAATCGTCGGCGAAGGGCGCGTTATTGGAGTCGGCGGTGGTGAGCGCGGGGTAGTAGGTCGCGCCGATCTTCAGCATGTCGGCGCGCGAATTGCGTTCGGCCGGCGGGACGGTGGCGAGGAAGACGGGGCGGGGCGCCTCGAGATTCTTCATGCTGTTCTCGCGGAGGTTGCGCGCGATCAGATGCTCGGCGGCGACGATCTGGCCTCCGCGGATTTTCAGGCGCAAGGCCAGCAGCAGCGGCTTGTCGCCTTCCTTCATCACGCCGAGGAAACCGACCTGCTCCGAAACCGGGTCGGGGACGTAGATCTTGAAGGTGGTGGGCACCGCGGACGCGGTTTTCCAGAGTCCCTCGCCGGGTTTCATCGGCACGGTGTTTTCCACGAACTCGACTTTGGGCGAGAGGGCGACCTTCGCGGGATCGTGGGCGACGAGCGCCTCGAGATAGCTATCAACCGCGCCGTTCAGGCAGGCGGCATCGCATTTCGCGGGAAAGTGTTTCGGTGCTTGCGCGGCCGCCACTGCGCCGCTCGCAACCAACAGAATTGCAATTGCTGCGCTCAAGATTTTCAATGTTGTTCCCCCCTGTTGCATATCGCGGAATCACGCGGCGGCTCCGAAAGCCGATCGATGGTGCGGCGAGCCTCAAACGCCCAGCCACCCCAGCGCCGTGCGCGGACGAGCGGGGAGAGTCTACAACAGAGACGCGGAATGTGTAACGGAGTTTCGCGGGACGAGCGGCCGGGGCGGCTAGGCCGACGGGGATTCCTTCAGCTCCGTGCTGATGAGGAGGATCTCGACGTCGCCGATGTTTTCGACCGTGTGCGGCGGCAGCGGAGGGACCCACTGGGTGACGGGCTCGGTCGGCGGCGGGCCGGCGGTGCGGCTGTCGAAGAGGAGATTGCCCTTGTCGTCGCGGCGGAGGAAATCGCTTTGGCGCGCGACGTACATGGCACAGGGCCAGCGATGCGTGTGCACGGGGACGAGATCGCCGGGCGGAATGCGGACTTCGAGAACGCGCACGCGCTCGTTTTCAAACAGCAGCTTGTGATGGCGCGGCGCGGCAACCAGCGCGTCGAGCGAATCGGGCCACGGCCAGTGCGGCGCGGGCTTGTTCACGGCGTTCTCCCGGGATTTCTTCGGCGGCGAAGCGATGACGACATTCTACAACGGCGGAAATTCAAAGAGAAAAATCGAGATGGGGCGCGGCGGAACGGCCCGCGCTTCCCGGGATCCGAGAAGCGCGGGCGCATCCCGATTCAGAAGCGAACCGCGAAGCGGCCTATGAAATCGGCAGGCAGACCGACTTCACTTCCGTGTACAGCTCGAGCACTTCGTGGCCCATCTCGCGGCCCCAGCCGGATTGCTTGTAACCGCCGAAGGGCAGCGCCGGATCGAAGATGTTGTAGGTGTTGATCCAGACGGTGCCCGCGCGCAGCTTGGAAGCAACCTGGTGCGCCTTGGTGATGTCCTTGGTCCATACGCCGGCCGCGAGGCCATAGACCGTGTTGTTGGCCTTGGCGATGAGGTCGTCCACATCGCGGAAGGGGATGGCAGTGACCACCGGCCCGAAGATTTCTTCCTGGACCACTTTCATCTTCTGGTTGGTGTTGACGAGCACCGTCGGCTTGACGAAATAGCCCTTGTCGCCGTGGCGGCTGCCGCCGACCGTGGCCTTCGCGCCCTCCTTGAAACCCGCTTCGAGATAGCCCGTGACGCGCTTGAGCTGCTCTTCGGAGACGAGCGGGCCCATTTCGGTGGCGGGATCGAGGCCGGGGCCGAGGTGAATCTTCGAGGCCTCAGCGGAAACGCCCTCGACGACCTTGTCGAAAGCCTTCTCTTCGACGTAGAGCCGCGAGCCAGCACAGCAGCACTGGCCGTGGTTGAAGAAGATGGCGCTCGAAACGCCAGGGACCGTGGCGGGCAGGTCGGCATCCTGGAAGACGATGTCCGGCGACTTGCCGCCGAGCTCGAGCGAGACTTTCTTCAGATTGCCGGCGGCAGCTTGCACGATCAGCTTGCCGACTTCGGTCGAACCGGTGAAGGCAACCTTGTCCACGTCCGGATGGGCAGCGAGAGCCGCGCCGGCGGTCTCGCCGTAGCCGGGAACGACGTTGACGACGCCATCGGGAATGCCGGCTTCTTGAATGAGTTCGCCCAAGCGGAGGGCGCTGAGAGGCGTCTGCTCGGCGGGCTTCAGGACGACACAGCAACCGGCCGCCAGCGCCGGGCCGAGTTTCCAAGAAGCCATCATCAGCGGAAAGTTCCACGGGATGATCTGGCCGACCACGCCGACGGGCTCGCGCAGCGTGTAGGCCAGATACTTGGCGCCGAAGGCGGAGATGGGAATGGTGTTGCCTTCGATTTTGGTGGCCCAGCCGGCCATGTAGCGGAACATATCGACGGTGCCGGGCACATCGGCGATGCGCGCGATCGTGAGCGGCTTGCCGTTGTCGAGCGATTCGATCTGCGCGAACTCCTCGGTGTGTTTTTCGATGAGGTCGGCGAGCTTCCAGATCAGGCGGCCGCGCTCGGAGGGAGTCATCTTGGACCACGGACCACTCTCGAATGCGGCGCGGGCGGCGGCGACAGCGCGGTTGATATCCTCGCGATCGCCTTCCGCAACCTGGGCGAGGATTTCGCCGGTGGCCGGATTATAAGTGGGGAACGTTTTTCCGGAGGCGGCTTCCACCCACTTGCCGTTGATCAGCATCTTGCGGGTCTGCGAAACAAAGCGTGTTACGTTGTCTTCCAACCGAACTGCCTGCGTAGCGGTGGCCATCTCTTTCCTCCTTACATTTCAACCAATCGAGTTTCGATCAAGCGGAGTTCAGACGTGTGCTCTTCCGATC
>OBLQ010000711.1_pt1 | contig 12713 bp, 5 predicted proteins | sample 1519881 | NCBI WGS metagenome assembly OBLQ01 (sample SAMN01911456, study PRJEB22533) | soil metagenome | biome: Soil | place: Malaysia | collected 2012-04-30 | depth DG_metagenome m | reverse complement strand
GCCAGGGATGAATTCGTGCGGTCATCTCAAGATCGCCTTGGCGACCTCGTCTCGCGTCGTAACGCCCACTGTGATCTTCTCGTCTCCATCCTCCGCCATCGTCCGAAATCCACTCGCGCGCGCAAGGACGGCGAGGTCGGGCGCGCTCGCATTCTTCTTGATCGCTGCTCTCAGCGCATCGTCGACCGGCAAGAGTTCGCATATAGCGAGACGGCCCGCGTAGCCTGAGCCGAGGCACCCCTGGCAGTTCGATCTATCCGGTACGGTCGTATTCGCTCCGCCGCCGCAGGCTGCGCATACGCGCCTGATCAAACGTTGCGCGACAACGCCGACTAAGGTCGAGGCGACCAGATAGTCGTCGACGCCCATGTCGATCAGGCGGACGATCGCCGAGGGCGCGTCATTCGTGTGCAGCGTCGAGAGAACGAGATGCCCTGTCAGCGCGGCTTGGATGGCGGTGCGCGCGGTTTCGAGATCGCGCATCTCGCCGACCATGATGACATCGGGGTCGTGCCTTAAGAACGATCGAAGAGCGTTCGGGAAATCAAGCCCGATATCAGGGTTCACCTGCGTCTGAAGTATGCCGTCGATGCGGTATTCGACCGGGTCCTCGATGGTCAGGATTTTCAATTCTTTCTCTGCGAGCCGGCGCAACAGAGCGTAGAGCGTCGTCGTCTTGCCGCTGCCCGTTGGCCCGGTAAGGAGGATGATTCCGTTGGGCCGTTCGATCCACGAATGCAGCGTCGAAGCGGCGCCCGGCGAAAATCCGAGCGCATCGAGTTCGAGCGCCGCGCCATACTGGTCGAGCAGACGGATGACGAGACTTTCGCCGTCCACGGTCGGATTGGTCGACAAGCGGAGATCGATCGCGCGGCCGGCGACCGGGAAGCTCGTCCGCCCGTCTTGCGGGCGGCGTTGCTCGGCGATGTCGAGTTCGGCCAGAATTTTCAGCCTTGAAATCGCCGAGAGCGCCTGCGCGACGGGGATCGTTTCAAAATCGGCGAGCCGGCCGTCGATCCTGAAGCGCACATCGGCGATTCGGGACCCGAGCTCGATGTGTATGTCGGAGGCGCGCCGGCGCGAAGCCTCAGTGATGAGCCGGCTCACATAACGCACGACGGGCTCTGCGCTCGCCATGTCTTTGAGGCGGCTGACATCGGCAGACGGATCGACGCGGTTAGCCGAGGCGTCGGTCCCAACGGCGTCGGGAAAGAATTCCGTGAAATAATTCTCGAATTCCGAAGCTGTTGCGATCTCGGCGACGACTGCAGCGCCAAGCGCAAAGCTCAATCCTTTGATGGCTTCCTCATCGGAAGGATCGACAACAATCACGACGACGCGCGCCCCTTCGCGGCGAAGCGGCGCGATGCGCCGTAAATAAAGAAAGCGGCGGTTAAGGCCTGCAAAGGCCTCGTTCCCCTTGTCTTTCCTCATTAAAAAGCGTGGCGCGCCGTAGATCGCAGCGTATTCCACCGCTAGGCGGTCTTCTGTGACAAGCCCGAGTTTGCACAGGATTTCGTCGAGCGGCTCGTCGCTTTCTTCGATCACCGACGCGACATGGCGGGCTTCGCTCGCGGGAAGGAGACCGCGCTTCGTCAACTGCTCAAGAAGGGCGACTCGGCTTTTCCGCCGATCTGGAACCGTCGGCTCACTCGTCCGCGTGTCCATCGCCCGATCCGCCGCCCCGTTCTAAGCCAGCCGCCCCAACGCGTCCAAACATTTGAGAAAGGTCGTGAATATCGTAGCAAGGCTTTGATTTTACTTGCAACACATCTTTGTTTCTTGGGCTGGCGCAGACCGAGCGCGCAGCGCCCACAGTCGGGTTCGAACGCCCGCACTGACCAAGATGCGGATTCCAGCGCGAATCTGATGGCTGAGAATGAGGTGCGGGCGCCCAAATATCCTGTGCGTCGACGAACCACGCCCAATGTGAGGCTTTTCGATCGCGAGGTGTGAATAGGTGCCGCCGCGCCCACTTTTAAGGGCTGTGACTTCGTCACACTCTAGTTACTTCAAGAAGTCGGTGCCGATTATAAGGCGCGCGTCCAAGATTTTCACACTCATGTGAGCAAAGCGACCTGAGACTATTTTTGCGGCGCATTATTTGCGGCGTGACCTCGTGCGGCGAGGAATGTCTCCTCGATGCAGATACGCGTAGGCGAATGATAGTTTTTCTTCGCTTTTGCGGAATGACCATTGGGCCGCGCGCATGGCTTCGATATGGCGGGACGTAAGATGTACGCTTGGCGGATATTCAATCTTCTGAATTTGCTTCTCCATCATTCGGCTGGGTGGCGAGCGCGAACGGCGATGCATTCGGATCGGTCTTTTCGAATCAAACTGCAGTCGCTGACGAAACGCCGAGCGCCCAAATCAATATGACCGCAACGAAATTTGAGGCTCTCATTTTGCGCTTATCCTTTTAACGATGGGACAAGATCGGTCTCGCATCGAAATCAAATGATAAATCACTACAAGCACAGTTGACATGAGTAGAAAGATTCGCAACATTATTGATAGGGATCGCTCAGGCGCGAGCGCCGCCGGCTCGAAATTCAGAATATCAAGACCAAGCCAACACTGTCGCGTCGCCTACCTTAATATCGTGAGCAACGTGGGATGCGCAGCGCGTGCGAATGCATGCGCGGCGGGCGCCGAACTGCGCCCGCAATTAGGGGACAGAGATCGGCGGAATGACATTCAATATCTCGAGCGGCAAGACCGGAAATCGCGCCGGGCTGATTGGACTCGTGCGGGCGGCGCTGATCTCTTTAGCGATTTGCCCCGCCATCGCCGCGCCGGCGCGGGCGCAGGCGGTCTATGAATATGACGATGTCGGCCGGCTGGTGCGGGTCATTCACGCCGACACGAACACCGAGACGGATTATGCCTATGATCCGGCCGGAAACAGAACCGCGGTGACGACAGCGGTGCCGAGCCCGCCTGAGTTTTCAATCGACGGGGCTTCGGGAACGGAAGGCGATGCGCTCACTTTCACGATTCACAAATCGCATGTCACGGCGACGGCCTTCAGCGTTCAATATGCGACGGCGAACGGGACCGCCGGCGTCGGGGATTTCACGGCTGCCTCTGGAACGCTGACCTTCGCGCCGCAAGACGTGACGAGGACCGTTGTCGTGCAGACGACCCAAGACTCGGCGTACGAAAGTCCGGAATCCTTTCAGGTTGTTTTAAGCGCGCCAAGCGGCGGCGCAACCATTACGACTGGCCTTGGTTCGGCGACCGGTTCGATCACCGACAATGACCCGGCGCCCTCGTTCGCGATCGCCAACGCCTCGGTGACGGAGGGCGGCGTCCTTTCGTTTACGGTTACGAAGACAGGAGCATCGGCGCTTTCGCATGTGCTCAACTTCGCATCGACAAACGGCACAGCCATCGCGGGCAGCGACTACACGGCGGCCAGCGGCAGCGTCACGTTCGCGCCCGCTGATACGACGAAGGCGATTACTGTGGCGACGAGCGCGGACAGCGCCTATGAACTTAACGAGAATATGACGATGACGATTTCCGCGCCGACCAATGGCGCGGTGATTTCGACCGCTCAGGCGACCGGGACGATCGTCAATGACGACCCGATTCCAAGCTTCACAATTAGCGACGCCTCCGCCACGGAAGGCGGTTCTCTGGTCTTCACTGTGACACGGAATGGCGCGTCGTCCTTCACCCACGCAGTATCCTACGCGACCGCAAATGGAAGCGCCGCCGCCGGCACCGACTATGTCGCCGCATCCGGAACTTTGACATTTCTGACGACGGATACCGCGAAGACCATTACTGTCGCGACGGTCGACGATACGGCGCATGAGGCGACCGAAACATTCAACGTCAATCTATCCGGCGCCACAAATGGCGCGACGATTAGCGACGCAACGGGCGTCGGAACGATTCTCGACAATGACGCGGCGAACTCCGCGCCGATCGTCCAGAATGAGTCAATTACAATCAATAAACTCGACAATATCTTTGTCGATGTTCTGGCGAATGACAGCGATCCTGACGGCGATCCGCTGACAATATCAAGCTACACCGTTTCGTCGTCGACGGGCCTATCTGTAACCCAGGAAACGACGGGATTCAACGTAACGGGTCTCGCGGCCGGAAATTACACGATCAATTACGTCGTTTCGGACGGTCGGGGAGGGACCGGCAATGGGGTCCTTAGCGTCTCAGTGAAAAGTCTGATCTGCTGTTCTCTGTAAATGGCGAGAGTTTTCGGCGTTCCCGCTCAGCTTACCGTCCTGATGATGAAAATTTCATGGGAGACATTGCGTGCCAAGACGACGCACCATGCGCGTAACGGCCGATAGAGTCGCGGCGGCGACTATCGCGCTGACACTGGCGGCTTCCGGTCCGGCTGGCGCGACCTTCGGAGCGCCCGCCATGAAATTTGGTGACGCCCCGCTCGTTTCCTTCGCGGCGGCGGATTCCTATTACGCATCGAAACCGGCGCCGACCAATGTCTGGTCGCCGGGGACGGGCCGCGCGCCGGAGGTCAAAGACGCCGCTGCGGCGCTCGATAACGACATCGACAAGATCTACGCCTTTGTTCGCAACAATATCGAGTTCACACCGCTCTTTGGCTTGCAAAAAGGCGCGCTCGGCGTGCTTGTCGATCGCGCGGGAACGGATTTCGACCAGGCGAAGCTAATGGTCGAACTCGCGCGCGAGGCGGGCTATCAGGCGGATTATCAGTACGGAACGCTGAGTTTTGACGGCGCGTCCTTCGCGGCTGAGTTCGGCCTGACGAACGCCAAGGCGGCGTGTCAGTTTCTGGCTTCCGGCGGCGTTCCGGCGACGGTGAATGGCGCGTCGTCCTGCACCGGACTTACGGGAAATGTAACGTCGGCGTCGATCCGGCATGTCTGGGTGCGCGTTCAAATCGGCGCCACCTGGTACGAATTCGATCCATCGCTAAAGCAATATGCCGTCGAGCCAGGTCTCGATCTGAAGACCCTCATGGGCTTTTCGGGCGCGGCAGCAGCGCTCAGCGCGGCGACGACCGGATCGGAGCAAACAACGCTTAATGGCGCGCCGGCGATCCGCCATATCAACGCGTCGGGTCTTGAGACCTATCTTAACGGCCTGGCCGCGACGCTGACGACCGCCTTGAAGGCGAATCACGCCGACGAGCGGATCGAGAAGATCATCGGCGGCGAGGTGCTGACGCGCGAGGACATCCCGGCGGGCGGTCTTCGCCAGACGAGCCTTGCCGGCCACACGGTCGTTGCGACCTGGACGGAGATTCCGGGCGCCTATCGCACCGTCATCGCTATTGGCGGGACAAACTTCTTTGCGGATGAAATCTATGGGCGGCGGCTTTCGCTCGATCTTGCCCAGAATCCAAATCTAAGCGACCACCTGGATCTCAATCTTAATTTCGATGGGGCGCTCGTCGTCTCCATCAGCTCCCAGCTAAAAGCCGCGATTCACAATTTCGATGGCATAACCATGGCGGTTGGGATCGACCATCCTTACGCTGCGGATGGCGGCGCCTATATGGACGACGTCAGGACGCGGACGGAAGCGGGCCTGTCGCATGGCGGGGCGGTCATTCTCGGTCTCGGCGATGTTTCGTCCCGGCTTTCGTCGAAACTCGCAGCCGAGCGACTGCGCGACAAACTAAAATTACTCGGGTTCAGCGGCGACTGCTCGCAACCCAACAACCAAATCCCACCCGGTGGCGGAGAGTTCAGTCAGGCAAGTCTCGAAAGCATTATCAGCCAGGAGATCGGCTATTCCTGGGCCTCGCAATTTGCGCGCGCGGTCAATCTGCAGGCGCGGGTCGCGGGCGGTCGCGCCCAGCATCATCATTCGATCGGCTTTGTCGCCGGGCAGAACATTTGGGCCGCTCTTTGCCCGTCAAACAGTACGGAAAGCATTGCCTCGCCGGTCGCGAGCGTTACCTCCATCGACATGATCTCGGGCGTCAGCGTGGTCGATGATAGCGCCGACGAAACCTCGCGGCGCGCGACGCAATCGGCAATCGCCCTTGATGGCGCAACGCTTGAAGGCTCGATCTTCGAGCAGCTACTTGACCAGCCCGAAACCGCTTCGACGACGCAGCGCTTTTACTGGGCGAACGATAATGCACCGAACGCCTACTTCGCGCTTTATAACCCCTCAGTTTGGACGAGTCCCATTCCGCCGATAACCGGCGCGGGCTGGGCCGGAGAGTATATCGCCGCCAATGATTTCGTTTTGGGGATCAATGGCGCGAGCTGGCTCGGACCGGGGCCGCAATACGAAACGCCCTATTACGCTTCACCGGACACGCCGCCGCTTGTCCAACCGTCGTTGCAGCAGGGTTGGGCCTTTGTCGCTTTCAATAGCGACGCCTCCTCAGTCGCGCACCTCGTCACGCAGCTGACCTCGAGTTCAAAAGGCGGCGGCGCTCCCGACCCATATAAGGATGCGGTCGGGAGCGCCTTCGATCCGACTACTTCGGCCGATTTTTTGCGCGACACATTCGAGGATCGCTCGACTTTGCATGGAATCGATCTTTCCTCCGGCGAGGTTAGCTACTCGCCGCCGGCAGACATGTCGACGGGTTCGGGCGGCTTTCCGTATGAGCTTTCGTTTCAGCGCAGCTTTTCAACTGGCGGCGGCAAGAGCCCCGGCATGGGCGCCGGCTGGCGCTACAATCTCGATGTGGGCTTGACGCTTTCGGGCTCGGGCCATGAAGCCATGGGCGCTTCGAACCCGATCGCGGCCGCGTCGTCGATCGTCGCGATGATCGTCGCGCAAGAACTGTTGAAAACGACGCCGACCCTGAGCCAGGACACCTTGCAGCGCGAGGTCGCCTCGCTCTTCGTGTCGCATTGGTGGCGCGAGCGTCTTCAGAACAATGTCGCGACCATTCATAACGGAGCGAGCCAGGTGCAGTTTGTGCGCCTCGCCGACGGGTCTTATCTGCCGCCGTCGGGTCAAGCTGGGGCCCTCGTCCAGACCGGGGAGCGCACGCAAACGCTGACTTCCACGCCGGACCTGGTGGATTTTTCCAGCTATGGGACGCCCCGCCCTTGGGAGCGCCTCCTCAATCTCTATCAGGCGATCACCTTCCGCTACACGACGGCGAGCGGCGAGACGATCGATTTCGATTATGGCATGAGCACGACGACCAACAACGTCAGTGATGGGCGCGAATTCAAAGCGACGAAGTGGACCTTTCCTTCAGGCTATGAAGTGAACTTCGCGTATGTCCATTCGGGCGGCGAAGCACCGGCCCGTGACAATTTGGTATCGGCGACGAATTCCGACGGGCGTACTCTAACCTTGAACTGGGGAACGGCGAACGGGACCTTGCTGGAAGTGATCGCTTCCGTCCAGACGGGCGTCGGGGCGTCCCTGAGGACGGTTTCGTTCACTTACGACCTTGCTTCGCAGGCAATGGTGGACGGCACGCCGTCGCTCGCAGGCCCGCCGACGACGCTCGCCAATTCGCCCCTGCTCGTCGGTTCAACCGACCCGTTGAACGAGACGACGACCTATCAATACGCCAACAGTTTCATCAATACGACCGCCGGGCCGACGGATGCGAGGACGGAGCATCAGGCGAAGCTCTATCGCATTTTCGCGCCGCTCGACGCGGTCAATCCGGTTTCTGAATTCGGCTATGACCGGCGCTGGCTCGCCGCTTCCTATAAGGATGGGGAAGCCGTCCTCGGCAATCGCGGCGCGTTTACGTTCGGCGTCGTCCCGGGCGCGCATGGCGAGCGCAAAGACCCCTTAGGGGGAGTCTATCAGGTCGACTATGACATTTATGGCGGGGCCGTTCGGCATACGGATGAGCTCGGCCATGTCGTCAAGACCGATCATGACGGCATCGGGCGCGTTATCCGCCGCACTTACCCTGAAGGCAACGCCGTCGAGTTCGACTATGACGCGCATTCGAATGTCATCGCCCTTCGCCGCATTCCAAAACCAGGCTCGGCCGAGACGGTGCAGTCGGCGAGCGCGGTTTACGACCAGACCTTCAATAAGCCGCTTTCCGTTACGGATTTCCGCGGGAACACGACGAACATCACCTATTTCACGATCGGGCTCGGCAAATATAAGGCTGAGTTCGTCGACCAGCCGGCGGCCGCCGCGGGGGCGCCGCGCCCGCGCTGGACTTATGCTTACGGCGCGGGCGGTCGGCTTTCCTCGATCACGGACCCGACGGGCAAGGCGCGATCGCTGAGCTATACCGCGGGGCTCCTCACGTCTTATACGATCGACCCGGCGGGCCTCGCGCTGACGACCGCGGTCTCTTACGACGCCGCGGGAAACCCGACCGGCGTTGACGGGCCGCGGACGGATGTCGCCGATACGTCGAGTTACGCCTATGACGCGCTGCGCCGCTTTACGGGCGCGACCCTCGCCGACCCGGACGGGGCGGGGCCCTTGGCGGCGTCGACCGCGGCGACCGCCTATGACGCGAATGGGCGAATGGTCAAGGATTGCGCGCAAAGGGCGGCGTCGGGCTCGCCCGCCATTTCCTGCGCGGCGTCGACCTACGCCAATCAGACCTTCTATGCGGTGACGGCGACGACTTACTCGGCGACCGATAAACCGCTCACGGTCACCGACCCCGAAGGCCATGTCACGACGACGAGCTATGACGCGCTCGACCGCCCGCTGGTCGTCCAGGATGCGGAGGGTCGGAAGACCCTGACCGTCTATGACGCGGCGGGCCGGGCCGTGAAGGTTATCAAGGCCTGGGCCGGGCTGATGGACGGCACGGGCGCGACGCTCGACTGCGGGGCGATGCGCGCGGCGACGATCGCGAACCCCGCCCAGCACCAGCAATGCTATCAGCAATATACGTATACGGATAACGGCCAGGTCGCGACGGTCGCCGACGCGAACGGGAACGTCACCGCTTACGCCTATGACGGGCATGACCGTCTCGCGAAGACCTGCTTTCCCTCGAAGACGACGGCGGGGCTTTCCTCCTCGACCGACTGCGAGGCTTACGCCTATGACGACCAAGGCAACATGGTCTCGAAGACGACGCGGCGCGGCTATAACGCCGGCGGCGCGCCGACCGAGGCGATCGCTTATCTTTACGACAATCTGAACCGGCTGGCGAACCGCACCGTGCCCGCGCCGGGCGGCGTCAACGATGTCTACACTTTCGCCTATGACCTCGCGGGCCGCCGGACATTGGCAAGCGTCGGCGGCTTTAATCAGGACTACGTCTATGACAACGCCGGGCGGCTCATCTCTCAGACCTATCGTCACAATTCGACGACGGCCGGAAAAGAGGCTGTGTTTAGCTACAGTTATGATGCGGCTGGAAATCGCACAGCCATGGTGTGGTCTGACCGGCAGCCGGGCGGAGCGACTTTATATCGGAGTTTCTACGTTTACGATGCCCTGAACCGCGTGACGAAGCTGTGCGACCTCTCGGGCGGCGTTACGTCGAGCGCCGCCTGCGCGGCCTATGCATCGCCGCTGGCGAGTGTGTCTTACGATTCCTTGTCCCGCCGCCAGTCGATCGCTTACGCGAACGGGACGAGCGCGGAATACGGCTATACGGCGCGGGGGGATTTGACATGCCAGGACTGGAACTTCTCCGGAGCGGCGCCGGCCGCTTGCGGCGCCGGCGGGGCGGAGGCGGCCTACACCTTCGCCTATAATAATGTCGGGCAGGTGACGGCCGAGAACGTCTCGGACCCGCTCTTGCGTTGGATCCCGCCGGCGAACACATCGGACGTCTATGTCCCGAACGGGCTCAATCAGTATGCAACGATCAACGGCGTCGCGCCGACTTACGACGACAACGGAAATCTGACGACCGACATCCACGGCCGCGGCTTAGAATATGATGCGGAAAATCGTCTTGAATTCGTGCGCTCATCGCCGGGCGGAACAGTAATCCTGCAGTCTTGGCCATGGGCGGATGGGACAATGCGCGCCGTCTCTGTGAATGGCGTGTCAAGCCGCTTTTTCTTTGATCGTGATCAAGAAATCACCGAAACGGACAACTCCGCCGGCCCGCAATTCGCCGACAACCATGTGCTGCGCCGCTATATCCGCCTGCCCGGCAGCGTCGACGAGCCGTTTTTGATGATCGAATACGATCCGTCGACGGGGGCCGAAACGCGGCGCCTCTACGCCCATCAAAACCGCCAGGGCTCCGTCGTCGCCGTCACCGATTCAACCGGCGCCGTCGTCGAAAAATACGCCTACTCCGAATACGGCGTTCCCTCAGGGACCGCAGGCGGCTTTCCCTTCCGCTTCACCGGGCAAAAGCTCTTCGCCGCGGTCGGCCTCTATTATTACAAGGCCCGCTGGTACGACCCCGAAACCGGACGGTTCCTCCAGACCGATCCGATAGGCATGAAGGATCAGATGGATCTCTACGCGTATGTCGGCAATGATCCGGTGAATGGGAATGATCCGACGGGTACCGAAAACATCAAGTTCGACTTCGACAGGGCGATTGCGTCGCGTGGCGGAGCCTTGCCGGCCCCGATGAACACTCCCGAGGCCAGGGCAGCGGATGCGATGCTGCGAGCCGTTATTACAACGGCGATGGGTTTGATTACTGCAGCGGCCGCCGCGCCAGAAGTCGCAACGGTGGTGCTTGCAAACGCGCCGGCCATAACGGAGGCAACGGCTGTCGCCACCGGGGCGGTTGCGCCGGAAGCTGCCGAAGCGACACTCGCCGGCGCGGCGTTGGGTAAAACCGCCCAAGCGTTGATGAATGGCGCAAGTTCGAACGCGGTAGCCAAGGCGACAGAAGGCATAGCGGGCGCCGCGCCGGCTGCCGCAAAAGCGGGCGGCGTGGTTGCTGACATAAAGAACGGGGTGGTAAGTATCGTCAATGATGGTCGGGGTGGTGCGAGCATCGGACGGAGTCAGACGCAGGCTATTACCCAATCGGAATCAGCAATTTCGCAGGCTGAAAGGAGCGAGACTGCACAGAGTATCGGTGAGCAATCTCAACAGGCTCAGCAGTTTATTCAGCAGCAGTGCCATCATGACGGACCTTGTTAAAGGTGAGGGATTTTGCTTTGGACTTCTGGATTGACCAGTATGGCGATGACCTCGATATCGCCCTCGAAGCCGCACTTAAGGTGTCGCGCGGAGAATATAACGACGACACATGGAAGAAACTAAATGCGTTGGATGAGAACCCAAATACCACTGCGGGGCTGCTTAGGCAGTTCTGTCAACTGGTGGTGATCTTTGATCTTAAAGCCGTGGGGCGTCATGGCGGCGAAGAAGGGTTAGAAGACAGGATTGAGACGTTCTTGAAGCGCCTTTCGCACTCCAATTTTGTGGCGGATGACGCGAACATTCTTGCGGGCGTAATCGCATACCTGGCTCGTGGCGATGAACGCATCACGAGGATATTTGATCGAGTTTATGGCAAGAAAACGGACACTCAGTTTAAGCCCGATCTTGTTCATCCGAAAATCGCGCTTATCGCTCGCAATTTGCACCCCGACGTCGACGAGCTTTACAAAAAAATCGGGCTGTGACGTTACGGCAAGATAAAGGGAACGGCGCATTTGGCGCCAAGTTCCCAGTAAGGGATTGTCTGCACACGGTTTTTGATGATGCGGGGCTGTGACATCGGTCCCCGCTGAGGCACCTTTTTGCGTACCCGGCTCGCAGCAAGCGCTTGAGCGCGTTGAATGAATTGAACTCATTTCTGGCCGGCGCCGATGACAATCACGTCGCGCCTTTCGAGACACCACCTTACGGCGGCTCCTCAGGATGAGGCGGGCTCAACCAATACGCCAGCATAAACGGCGCCGCGCCCGTCTATGACGGCAATGGCAACCTCACCGACGACGCGCAAGGCAAGACCTTTACATACGACGCCGAGAACGTCTTGCGCGAGGTCGACGCTTCCGGCGCCGCCATCGCGCAATATCGCTACAACGCCGACGGAACGCGCCGCGAAAAGACCGCAAGCGGCGCGACGTCGGCGTTCCGTCATCGGTGCAAAGGGAATTCGCCCAATGTGGGGCGGTTTGTGGGACCAACATTTTATCGACGGACATTTATATAGTAAAAACAATATACTATGTTCAATATATGGCGGAGAGGAAGGGATTCGAACCCTCGATACGGTTTGACCCATATACTCCCTTAGCAGGGGAGCGCCTTCGACCACTCGGCCACCTCTCCGCGGCGGAAAATGTCGACATTTCGATGGGATGGCAAGGCTTGCCGCCGATGATTTCGAGATTCGATCATCGCGAGCCCGGTCAGCGCCGCGATGGGGCCGGCCCGGGCGGAGCGCTTCCCGCGCGCCCGACTCCGGCGCGGATTTCCCGACCTTGATGTCCGGGAACAGGTTTCGCAACAACGGGCGATCAAACAGGATCGCGCGGCGCCATCGATGCACCCGCGGTCGCGCGGCTCCTCCAAAAACCGGATCTGTATTTCGTTCGATGCTCTAGTCGACGGCGTTTGCGCCCGTTTCGCCGTCCGGCTTTGCGCCGACGGCGATACAGTCGTTCGCGGCGTTGGCGAATCGCGCCAATGCGGCGGCGTTGAGATCGGCCGCCGACGAAGCGTCGCTGGTCGCGGTCGCTTCGGCGTAATCGCGATAGGTTGCACAGTCTTTCTTCGCATCGCTCGGGACGGCGGGCGCATCGTTCGGGGCGTCCGCCCTGTCGCTCGCAGTCAGCGCGACGGAAGACCCGGCCGGCGCTTCGCTCGGCGCGGGCGCGGCGATGCTTTGAGCGAGC
>OBLQ010000710.1_pt1 | contig 12719 bp, 9 predicted proteins | sample 1519881 | NCBI WGS metagenome assembly OBLQ01 (sample SAMN01911456, study PRJEB22533) | soil metagenome | biome: Soil | place: Malaysia | collected 2012-04-30 | depth DG_metagenome m | reverse complement strand
GTCGTGAAGTACGGAAGCCCGAAGTCCAATGATGACCTACGGAGGGTATACGAGTCGGCTACACTCTGCGCGCCGAAAGAGGTGTTTATGACCATGTCCACGCCGCGGCTCTTTATCCTGTCCACTATGTTGGGTCTCCCCTCGGTGACCTTGTAGACAGGCTCCACCTCTATTCCTTTGCTCCTCAGGAACCGGGCGGTGCCTCCTGTGGCTATAATCTTAAAGCCCATGGAATGGAGCTCCCTTGCGACACTCTCTATGTCTTCCTTGTCCGCGTCCCTCACGCTTATGAAGGTAGTACCCTTCGTAGGGAGTTTGTTTCCCGCGGCTATCTGCGATTTGGCGAACGCGCCTCCGAAGTCCCTCCATATGCCCATGACCTCTCCCGTGGACTTCATCTCCGGGCCGAGGAGTATGTCCACTCCGGGGAACTTTATGAACGGGAATACGGCCTCCTTAACCGACGTATATGGAGGATGGACCTCTTCGGTGAAACCGAGTTCCTTTAACGACATCCCCACCATGAGCTTTGTGGCGAGCTTGGCAAGAGGCACCCCTATGGCCTTGCTTACGAACGGGACCGTGCGGGACGCCCTGGGGTTCACCTCGAGGATGTAGATAGACGAGTCCTTTACCGCGAACTGGACGTTCATGAGACCGACGACCTTGAGCTCCCGTGCCATTACTACGGCCTGGCGGCGTATCTCATCGAGTATGGAGGAGTCGAGCGAGTACGGGGGGATTGAGCAGGCCGAGTCCCCGGAGTGCACCCCGGCCTCCTCTATGTGCTCCATTATCCCGCCGATGACGACCGTCTCTCCGTCGCTAATGCAGTCAACGTCTACTTCAATGGCGTTCTGGAGGAACGAGTCTATGAGGACCGGGTGGTCTGGCGAGGCCTCAACGGCCCGTGTCATGTAGTCTATGAGGCTCATCTCGTCGTAGACTATCTCCATGGCCCTGCCGCCGAGCACGTACGACGGCCTGACCATCACCGGGTAGCCGACCTCCCCGGCTGTACGGACCGCCTCGTCGATCGACTTCGCGATGCCGCTTTTGGGTTTCTGCAGGTTCAGTTTTTCAAGGAACTGGTCGAACCGTTCCCTGTCCTCGGCTATGTCGATCGAATCCGACGACGTGCCGAGCACCTTTACGCCCGCCTTCTCAAGCGGGACCGATAGCTTCAACGGGGTCTGCCCCCCGAGCTGGACTATCACCCCGACGGGTTTTTCCCTCTCGACTATGGCCATGACGTCCTCGAAGGTAAGGGGCTCGAAGTACAGCCTGTCGGAGGTGTCGTAGTCGGTGGAAACGGTCTCGGGGTTGCAGTTGACCATGATCGACTCGTACCCGGCCTCGCGTAGAGCGTAGCTCGCGTGAACGCAGCAGTAGTCGAACTCTATGCCCTGGCCGATCCTGTTCGGGCCGCTCCCGAGGATGATGACCTTTTTCCTCCCGGTCGGCGCGGCCTCGCACGCGGGGGGTTTTTCCTTGTCGAGGATGTTATAGAACGGCCTTTCGTACGTCGAGTACAGGTACGGCGTGAACGCCTCGAACTCGGCGGCGCACGTATCCACGGTCTTGAAGACCGGCTTTATTCCGAACTCCTCTCTTGCCGCCATGACCTCGGCTTCGGTCCTTCCGGCAAGCGTCGCTATCAACCTGTCCGAGAAACCGAACTCCTTGGCCTTCCTTAGAAGCATCTCGGAAGCGCCTTCCGGGTCCCTGCCCTGCCAGAAAAGACCTTCCTCGACCTCGGTTATCTCCCTTATGTTATTGAGGAACCAGCGGTCTATCTTCGTAAGGTCGTGGACCTCGTCCACATGCATCCCGGCCCTCAGGGCCTCGCAGATGTACCAGAGCCTCTCGGCCCTCGGGGTCTTGAGGTTCGACTTTATGACGTCGAGTTCTTCAGGGGTCGCCCTGAAGACAAGCTCCGGGCGGTTCTTCCTTATCTTCTTCTCAAAGCCGTAGCTACCGACCTCAAGGGACCTTATTGCCTTCTGGAGGGACTCCTTGAAGGTCCTGCCCATGGCCATGGCCTCTCCGACGGACTTCATCTGCGTGGTAAGGGTCGAGTCGGCCTTGGGGAACTTCTCGAAGGCGAACCTGGGGATCTTGGTCACGACATAGTCTATCGTAGGCTCGAAGCACGCGGGGGTCTTCTTCGTTATATCGTTGGCGATCTCATCGAGCGTGTACCCGACGGCAAGACGGGCGGCGATCTTGGCTATGGGAAAACCGGTGGCCTTGCTCGCCAGGGCCGATGACCTCGATACCCTCGGGTTCATCTCGATGACGTAGACCTTGCCGTTATCAGGGTTCACGGAGAACTGGATGTTGCTGCCTCCGGTGTCAACGCCTATCTCGCGGATTATGCGTATCGAGGCGTCGCGGAGGTTCTGGTACTCCTTGTCCGTAAGGGTCTGGGCCGGGGCCACGGTTATGGAGTCCCCGGTATGAACGCCCATGGGATCGAAGTTCTCTATGGAGCAGATGATGACGACGTTGTCGTTCTTGTCCCTCATCACCTCGAGCTCGTACTCCTTCCAGCCTATTACCGACTCCTCTATGAGGAGTTCCGAGACCGGGCTGCACTCGAGGCCGAACCTTACCATCTCCTCGTACTCTTCGCGGTTGTAGGCGATGCCACCGCCCGTGCCGCCGAGGGTGAACGACGGTCTTATGATCACCGGGAAGTCCATCTCTTCAATTACCTCGATGGCCTTCGCGAAGTTCTTGACCTGGGCGCTCCTCGGGACCTCGAGTCCGATCTTCTGCATGGCGAGCTTAAAGAGCTCCCTCTCCTCGGCCTTCTTTATGGCCGGGATCTTTGCGCCGATCATCTCGACGCCGTATTTATCAAGCACCCCGGCTTCGGCGAGCTTCACGGAGACGTTCAGCGCGGTCTGCCCGCCCATAGTCGGAAGAAGCGCATCGGGCCTTTCGCGCTCGATTATCTTTTCGACCATCTCCACGGTTATGGGCTCGATGTAGGTCCTGTCCGCTAACGTCGGGTCGGTCATGATGGTAGCGGGGTTGGAGTTCACGAGCACCACCTCGTAGCCCTCTTCCCTCAAGGCCTTGCAGGCCTGTGTCCCCGAGTAGTCGAACTCGCAGGCCTGCCCTATGACTATGGGGCCGGAGCCTATGAGGAGTATCTTTTTTATGTCAGTTCTCTTGGGCACTTAAAAAAACCTCCGGCAATTTCAATGATTTGTTTTTCTGCGTCGTGCCTGAAAAAGCCACACGGCTTCCGGGCCGCTACTTCCTGCGGCTCTCCATCAGGCCCGTAAACCTCTTGAAGAGGTACTGCGAGTCATGCGGCCCCGGAGAGGCCTCAGGGTGGTACTGTACCGAAAAGAGCGGCAACTTTGTGTGCGTAAAGCCCTCGACGGTGCCGTCGTTAAGGTTAATGTGCGTTAGCTCCGCTATCCCCTTCATCGACTCGAGGTCAACGGCGAAGCCGTGGTTCTGCGAGGTTATCTCGACCTTGCCTGTAGTGAGGTCCTTCACGGGCTGGTTGCCTCCCCTGTGGCCGAACTTGAGCTTGAAGGTCTTTCCCCCCAAGGCAAGAGAGAGTATCTGGTGGCCGAGGCAGATGCCGAAGATGGGTTTTTTACCGACCAGCGCCGCGACACTCTCTTTGGCGTAGGTGACCGCGTCCGGGTCTCCGGGGCCGTTGGAGAGGAATATGCCATCAGGGTTCATCTCGAGGACCTTATCAGCAGGGGTGGACGCGGGCACCACCACCACGTCGCAGCCGGCCTCTGCCAGGTTCCGTAAAATGTTCCTCTTTATGCCGAAGTCGTAGGCAGCCACCTTGTACCGCCCGCCCTTCTCCGTAAGCTTCCTGTAGCCCCTGACAGGGTCCCATAACTTCTCGGTCCAGCGGTACGGGGCCTTGCAGCTTACCTTTGCCACGAGGTCCACTCCCACGAGCCCGGGCGAGGCCTGGGCCTTCTTTACGAGCCTTGCCGGGTCGAGGTCGACCGTGGAGATTACCGCCTCCATGGCGCCCTTTTCGCGTATTATCCTGGTGAGCGCCCTTGTATCGATGCCTGAGATGGCGACTATGCCGTGCCACTTGAGATACGCCGTAAGGACTTCCGTAGAGCGCCAGTTCGACGGGTACAGGCACGCCTCCTTGACGATGAAACCCTCTACCCACGGGTGGATGGACTCGATGTCCTCCTCGTTTATCCCGTAGTTGCCCTGCTGGGTGTACGTCATCGTGACAAGCTGGCCCTTGTACGAGGGATCGGTGAGCACCTCCTGGTAGCCCGACATCGAGGTATTGAATACCACCTCTCCGGTCGACTCGCCGTCCGCGCCGAATGAATGCCCCTCGAAGACCGTTCCGTCGGATAGGGCCAATATCGCTTTTTTCAACTCTTCACCTCTGTCTTTTATGTTCTGCGGCGCTATTTAAACACGCCTTCCAGATCGCTGCACTACCTCGCGGCGTCGTAGACCGTCCTTCCTCCGACTATCGTCCGCACCACCACGCCGTCGAGCGTACTTCCAATCCACGGGCTGTTCTTGGACTTGGATTTAAGCACCTCGGGCGTGACCTTCCAGCTCCGGTTGAGGTCCGCTATCGTCACGTCAGCCGAGGAGCCTACCCGGAGAGTCCCCCTGTTGAGGTTCAGGGCGCGTGACGGGTTTATCGTCATCGCCCTGACGGCGTGGTCAAGAGTGAGCCTTCCGGCCTTCACAAGGCCGTACACTACCGAAAAAGCGGTCTCGAGCCCTATTATGCCGTTTGAGGCCTTGTCGAACTCGACGTCCTTCTCTATAGTCGAATGCGGGGCGTGGTCTGTAGCGATAGAATCTATAGTGCCGTCGATTATCCCCTCGATTAGCGCGTCCCTGTCTTCTACTGAGCGTAGCGGCGGGTTCATCTTCGCGTTCGTATCATAACGCTCAACGGCCGCATCCGTCAGAGCGAGGTGGTGCGGCGTGGCCTCTGCCGTGACCTTAAGCCCCCTCTTCTTTGCATCCCTCACAAGCTCCACGGCCCCCTTTGTGCTCACATGGGCTATGTGTAGCCTGCCTCCCGTAAGAGCGGCAAGGGCGATGTCCCTTGCGACCATCGAGTCCTCGGCGGCGTTCGGAGTGCCTTTAAGCCCAAGGCGAGTGGCCACGGCCCCCTCGTTCATGACACCCGTTGCAAGCCCCGGCTCCTCAGCGTGCGTTATCACCGTAAGCCCGAAGACGGCCGAGTACTCAAGGGCCCGACGCATAAGAGCGGAGTTCACGACCGGCACGCCGTCGTCAGAGACCGCCACGCACCCGGCCTCCTTTAGCTCGCCGAACTCGGTCAAACGCTCTCCCTTAAGCCCCATGCTTATGGCCCCTACGGGGCGGATGTTCACGCCACTACCCTCTTCCGCCTTTTTAAGAATATAGCGCGTGACCGACCCGTTGTCGTTTACCGGGTTGGTGTTGGCCATGCAGAGTATCGTCGTAAAACCCCCGGCCGCCGCCGCACGCGACCCGGTGGAGATATCCTCCTTGTACTCGTAGCCCGGCTCCCTTAAGTGCGTGTGCAGGTCAATAAGACCCGGCATCACGAGCAGCCCTTTCGCATCAATGACCTCAAGACCCGGGCTTCCGGGAACTATCTCGGAAGTGTCCGTTTCAGCCTTCTTGACGGATGCGACCCTCCCGCCCATCACATAGATGTTATATACGCCGTCGATACCCGAAGCCGGGTCCACCAGACGCCCGCCCTTTATGACAACCCTTTCCATAACCCTTCCTTTCCTGCGGACTGTTGGGAGAGTTCGTTGAGAGAACCTTTTTGAAAAAAGTTTCTCTCAAACTCTCTCCAAAAATTTTTAGTTCCCTTTGGCGGCCCCCCATTTTTAAGGATTTACCGGGGGGCCGCCAAAGGGAAGAACTGAAAGTCTTTGAAGGGGGTCTGGGGGAAACCTTTCTACAGAAAGTTTCCTCCAGGGACCTTCCCAAGCGGTCCGTTATTCTTCCCGTGCGGCTCCGAGGAGCATATAGAATATTGCCATTCTTACCGCTACGCCGTTTGTGACCTGGTCGAGTATCAGTGAAAACGGGCCGTCGGCCACTTCAGAGGAGATCTCCACACCCCTGTTTATCGGTCCGGGGTGGAGTATTATGACATCGGGTTTTGCTTTTTTGAGTCTAGCCGAGTTCAGTCCATACAGGCTTGAGTACTCCCTTACGGTCGGGAAGAAGGATTCTTTCTGCCTCTCGGTCTGGATCCTCAGCATCATGATGACGTCTGCGTCTCTGATGGCCGCGTCTACGTCGGTTGTGGCGTTGCAGCCGAGTGACTCTATACCGATGGGCAGCATAGTGGGAGGGCCGGCAACCGTCACGGAGGCTCCCATCTTGGTGAAGCCGTATATGTTGGAGCGTGCCACCCTTGAATGAGCTATGTCGCCGATTATGGCTATCTTGAGGCCTTCTATTGTGCCTTTTTTCTCCTTGACGGTGAGCATGTCGAGGAGGGCCTGGCTGGGGTGCTCGTGGGCGCCGTCCCCGGCGTTTACGACCGGGCACCCTACGTAACCGGCGAGCATCATGGGGACCCCTGCCGATGCGTGGCGCACCACTATGCAGTCGGGCCGCATTGCCTCGAGGTTTCTTGCCGTGTCCTTCAGCGTTTCGCCCTTTACGACCGAGCTTGTGGAGACCGAGATGTTCACGGCATCCGCGCTCATCCGCTTGGCGGCTATCTCGAACGAGGTCCGGGTGCGCGTAGAGGGCTCGTAGAAGAGGTTTATGACGGTCTTGCCTCTCAGGGTGGGGACCTTCTTTATCTCCCTCTCCGAGACCTCTCTGAACGACTCGGCGGTCTCGAGGATGAGGCCGATCTCTTCACCGGAGAGGTCTTCTATTCCCAAAAGGTCTTTTCTGTTAAGTCGCATCTCAGGGTCCCGTTTATTTGTATTTACCCTGGGCGTACGTACGCCCAGGGTCTGCGTCAGTAAAGTTTCGGGAGTCTACGCCTCCGGCGCCGGTTCGGTTACGACCTCGTTTATCCCGTCCGTTTCCTCGAGGTGCACCTTTACCCCTTCTTTTTTCGAAGTGGGTATGTTTTTCCCGACATAGTCGGCCTTTATCGGGAGCTCCCTGTGCCCCCTGTCCACGAGGACCGCGAGCTGTATTGAGAGCGGCCTGCCGAAGTCCATCAGGGCGTTCATGGCCGCCCTCGTCGTGCGCCCGGTAAAGAGGACGTCGTCGACCATTATGATTATCCTGCCGTCTATGGCTATCGGTATATCCATCTTTTTAAGCGAGGGCTGGTCTTTCTTGATCCCGATGTCGTCTCTGTAGAGCGTTGCGTCAACCGCTCCGGCCGGAAGTTTTACGCCTTCTATCTCCTCTATCTTTTTCTGCAGCCTCAACGCGAGCTGATACCCGCGCGTTGGTATGCCGAGGATAACGAGCCTGTCGATCCCCTTGTTCCTTTCTATTATCTCGTGGGCGATCCGCGCGAGGGCCCTTTCTATGGCCTTGTCGTCCATCATTATCTTCTTCATCATAAGGCCCCCGCCCCGGGGCCGGGGCAAAAAAATACCCCCGCGCCGTTTTGGGCGCGGAGGTACAAGGATGCGTTTATGGTATGTGTAGAGTAGTCCACTCTTCCTCCCCTTTTTAATCTCTCAGGATTAAATTTAAAGGGTATTGTAAGGTATCTAAAAAACGTATATTTTTAAGGCCTTAAAACCGCCGCGACTCTACTGCAGGACGCCCGAAGTTTCCTTGAGCTCGCTTTCGACGATTATCTCGCGGGGTATCTCTTCGACAAAACCGCCTATAAAGACTATCCTGTCGGTATATCTTACCGTGATGCTTATGCTGTCTCTGTTCCGTATGATCTCTATGTCGTCTTTCGTCAGAGGGACCGACCAGGCCTCGGCGTTTCTGAGTATACGCTGAGCGAGCGACTCGTCGGAGTACATGTGCGCGATCTTGGCCTCTTCCTCGACATCGGTCTTTGTCATGTAGAAGGAGACGTACGGAGGCACGATCTTATAGGCGCCGTACAGAAGCGCCGCAAAAAAAACTATCCAGAAGAGGGCTTTTACCCGTATGACGCCTTTTTGGTCAAGGAGGCGGTTTGTTTTCAAAAGGCTCCCTGACCTTAAAAGACCGGTTGCACCTTTATTTGTAAGCCTCGATGTGCTCACGTTACCTACATATACATCTTTGACCGGGTATAGTCAACCAATTTCTGAATCCGGTCAATGGTTTTCCGGCTCAGTTGGCGGAGGCGGCCTTCGGCTCCGAGTGCGGCTTTTGATGTGTCGTGTCCGGGCGGCCGACCGAAGTGTACTCGAACCCCATCCTTGACATGTTCGCCGGGTCGTATATGTTCCTCAGGTCGATTATCTTCGGGCTCTTAAGGAGCGTTTTGATCTTCGAGAGGTCCAGTTTTCTGAACTGGTTCCATTCGGTAAGTATCACGAGCGCATCCGACCCTTCGGCCACCTCGTAGGAGTCGGCGCAGTAAGTGATGGTGTAAGGCATGACCTTCTTCGCGTTTTCCATGCCGGCCGGGTCGAACGCCTTGATGAGCGCACCTTCGTTAAGCATCATCTCCACGATGTCCAGGGCCGGAGACTCCCTGATGTCGTCGGTGTTGGGTTTGAAGGCCAGGCCCAGGACCCCGATGTGCTTGCCGGAAAGCCCGCCCGTCATCTCCCTTATCTTATCGAGCATGATCACTCTCTGGGCGGCATTTACCTCTATGACGGCCTCCACTATCTTGCAGGTATAGCCGTGGGCCCTGGCGATCTTCGTTATCGCCGAGGTGTCCTTCGGGAAGCACGACCCGCCGTAGCCGGGGCCCGGGTGCAGGAACTTGGGCCCTATCCTGTGGTCGAGGCCCATGCCCTTGGCCACCATGTGTATGTCCGCCCCGACCCGCTCGCAGATGTTCGCCATCTCGTTTATGAACGATATCTTGGTGGCGAGGAACGCGTTAGAGGCGTACTTGATAAGCTCAGCCGTCTCTATGTCTGTCACCACGAACGGCGTTTCCAGGAGGTACAGTGGCGAGTACAGGTCCTTCATTATGGCCACGGCCTGTTCGCTTCTGGCGCCGATGGCGACCCTGTTCGGCCTCATAAAGTCCTCTACCGCCGAGCCTTCCCTCAGGAACTCAGGGTTTGATACCACGTCGAACTTGTGGTCCCCGTCCTGCTCCTTGCCTATTATGCGCTCGATGAGGTTTCCGGTGCCCACGGGAACGGTGCTCTTGGTGACGATGACCTTGTAGCCGTTAAGGTTCCTTGCTATGGTCCTGGCCACCTCTTCTATGTAGCTTAAGTCCGCCGAGCCGTCTTCCCTTGGAGGCGTGCCCACGGCGATGAATATGACGAGGGACTTTTTTATCGCCTCTCCGAGGTCGGTAGTGAAGGTGAGCCTGTGCTCGTTCACGTTCTTCTCGACGAGTTCCTTTAGTCCGGGCTCGAAGATGGGTATCTCTCCCCTCTTGAGCATATCTATCTTTCCTGCGTCCTTGTCAACGCAAGACACATTCACGCCGAAATCGGCGAAGCAGGTCCCCGTGACAAGGCCGACATAGCCGGTTCCGATAACGCAAATATTCATATTGCCAGTTCCTCCATTATTATTCACCGGTATTTCATCCTTTGTATGCGGAATTAGCGTTACGCTTGAAAAAAACGCCGGGCACCTGCCCGGCGCATGCTTCGGCGGCGGGTTACTCCAGCCGGTATCTCGTAAGGACGAACCTCAGGAAGAGGTATGCGAGAAAGAGCGCGCCAAGAGCGCTTACGGCTTCGATGATGTGCAGCAAGGATGATTGCATGAGTTCTCCATGGTGTCTGCGGGTTGACCGGCGAGGCGGTCAGACTGCTGTTCTCTGCGGCGCCAGCCGGGACCTCTGTCGGCTTTTCCGGGGAGATGATAAAACCCCGGCAAGGCGTCAGATATCGGTCCGTATCTTGCCCTTCCACTGCCTGCGTTTACCGGGCACCCTCTTTGCGCCCCTGGCCGCGGGGTTGAACGGCACAACGTTCGGGGGCCTCTTTATGTCGAGGAACCTGGTCGCTTCTACCGCCACGTCGGCGGCGCTTATATCCATGCAGTCCATCTCCGGGCACCCGTTCTTCCTGTAACACGGGGCGCAGTCAACGGCCCTGTTCACAACACTTACGGACCTGCCCACGGGACGCCACTGGGCGGAGTCGTTTATACCGCACCAGACTACCACCGTAGGGGTGGAAAACGATGCCGCCAGATGAGCCGGAAGCGAGTCAAGGCCTATGAAGACCGAGGCTTTCTTGGCTACCGAGGCGAAAAGGTCCAGCGACATGAGAGAAGGCAGCCTTATGCAGTCCTTCAGGTCGTTATACACCGTGTCGTACGCGACGACCTTTACCCCGCACCCCCTGGCAAGAGAGGTCACGAGCTTCTGCCACTCTTCCCTTTTCCAGAGCTTCGTGGGGTTACCGGTCCCGGTGTGTATGAGGGCGAACTGCTCGCCGGGGGCCACCCCGAGGCCTTCGAGTATCCTGGAAGACTCTTTGACCGCGGTCTTCGAGAGGGTGAAAGACGGGAACAGGTCCTTTGCCGCCACGTTTATGCCGATCGAGCCGAGGATGTCGGCCATGTGCTCAAGCTCATGGACCCCGCTCCTGTAAGGCACTCGTCTGTTCAAAAGGAAGCCGAAGCCGCCGGTCGGGAACCCCACCCTGAACCTGCCCCCTCCGAGGGTCATAAGAGGGATGGAGTTGAAGGGATAGGCCCTGAGATCGATGCACAGGTCGTACCGTTCCTTGCGCATCTCCCAGATGTTACGGACGAAACCGCCGAGGGCTTTAAACGTGTTTTTAAGGAAACCGCCTCCCCTGTTGTGGCGTAGCGAGTTGTAGACCAGGACCCTGTCAAGGTTCGCGTTCGACCTCAGATAGCCCCACGCCCACTCCCCTGCCATGAAGTGCAGTTTGGCCTCGGGATATGCCTTTTTAAGGTGCGGCAGTATCGAGCTTGCGATAAAGACGTCGCCCAGGTGGTCTATCCTCGAGACGAGTATTTTTTTGACCTCGTCAGGGAACTTCTGCCTTGGCCTGAAGAAAAGATATCCAGGGGCGTCGATGAGCGCCTGAAGCACGGCCAGGTAAGGCTTCTGGTATAGGTAGTTTCTCCCCAAAACTGTTCTCATGGCTCTGGGTGCGTGTCACTGTTGTATTTGAAAAATTTAACTAAATCAGGCAGTCACCTAGTATAAACCGGCGGTAGAAAAGTGTCAAGGCGGATTTGGCGCGGAGAAAAAACGTCTTACCGGGAAGATTGCATCCTATGCTCTAAGGCATTGAAAAAGCGCGGTTTGCTGCCGGCCGGGTCATTTCATAAGCACGCTCTTCCAGATGCTTACGGTCCGTTCGGCGATCTTTTCGTGTGAAAACAGAGAGTTTTCATAGAAATATGTTAATCAACGCATTACGAAAGTCTGCGGTAAAGCTCGACATACTGTCGGGCTACAGACTCCCAGGAATATTCATTGGAAGCTTTTTCAAGGCCTCTTTCGACCAATTCGGCTCTCAGTTCCTGATCCGACATAAGCCTCTCTATGCACCCGGCGAGTTCACCGGGATCGCCCTCCCTGAAAACAAGACCAGCGCGGTCTATGACGTTGGGTATCTCCCCCGAGGAAGACCCGATTACGGGCGTGCCGCAGGCCATCGCCTCGGCCAATACCCGTCCGAACTGCTCTTTCCACGTCCGAGTTGTAAGTGACGGCAGGACAAGTGCGTCTATGGAGCTGTAAAACGCCGGAAGAGCGGACTGTTCGAACGCTCCCAGAAAATGCACCCTGCCCCCAACATCAAGCTCTTTTATCTTCCGGTCAATGGAATCCTTGTACGCGCCGCTGCCTGCGATGTAAAAATCAAAAGGCATGCCCTTTTCAACAAGCACGCTCAGGGCCTCTAAAACTGTCTGAACGCCTTTTTCTTTTACGAGCCTTCCGGAGTAACCTATCTTGAACACGCCGTCGGGTTTAATGCCGGTTATCTTGGAAGCCCTCTCCTTCGGGAGCCTTTTGTACAGTGTGGAATCTATGCCAAGATGTATTTTTGCGACGGTTTTTTTAAAGCCCCTCTTTTTCCAGAGCCCCTGAGACTCCTCTGGCACGACTATTATGGCGTCGGCTTTCTTCAGACAGTAGGACTGGAAAACAGAATACGGGAACCCCTGCCTGTTGTCTATGTTTTCAAAAGAAAACAGTATAGTCTTTGCCTTTGAGCGGGCTATCCTCTTAAGAAGGATCATCTCGTAGGCCGCGAGGCTGAAAGGCTCCTCCATTATATGGATTATGTCAGGGTTGAACTCTTTTATATCTCGTACAATCTTTAAGGCGTTCGGGTAAAAAAAAGCCCTTATATGGTCGGTAAAAACGGCCTTGAGGGGCAGAATGCCGTACTTCCCGGACCCCTCCGAGAACCTCTTAAGCCCTCCGCCCTCGGTCCATTCCATTGGCGCAATAAGGCGGACCTCTACTCCGAGGCCCGCAAGTTCGTCAAAAAGCCTTCTGTAGTACTGCTCGACGGCGGCATGCCAGCATACAAGGACCTTCATCCCAAGCTCTCAAAAACTTTCAAGGTCTCTCTTGCGGTCTTCTCCCATGAAAACATACGCGCCCTTTCGATGCTTTTTTTACTCAGTACATCCCTTAGCGACCTGTCGCCGCAGATCTTTTCTAT
>OBLQ010000709.1_pt1 | contig 12731 bp, 10 predicted proteins | sample 1519881 | NCBI WGS metagenome assembly OBLQ01 (sample SAMN01911456, study PRJEB22533) | soil metagenome | biome: Soil | place: Malaysia | collected 2012-04-30 | depth DG_metagenome m | reverse complement strand
TCCTGCTAGGGTGTATCGGAAGTACGTTGGCGCTTCTGATTCACAGTCTGATGGACTTCAATCTGCAAATTCCTGCAAATGCCATGATTTTCGCATTGATACTGGGGATTGGGTACAAAGCGGCTTTCCTTGAACCGCAGAGAGAAACTTAATAGATTCCAAAGACCGGCCACTGAAGTGGTTTCTGAACGCTCAAATTGTCAGAACAATCCAAGACGAAGAATTTCCTGCACAGTCTCTTCGGGAGACCGCCCGGGCGTGGAAATTCTAGATCCCGCCGGCGAATAATAGGGTAAACACTGTCCGTAGAGTTTGGGGAACCAGTCCCACTATGGAAGCAAAGGACGAATATCCATTAGAAGCATCTCCGTCCTTCCCGCTCACGATCGATGCTTTCTGTGGTCTTACCCGGACAACATAACTTATCCCAAACAATGTCCTTCTATCTATTCAGCGACTATTCAGGGAGCCCTTATAGGCGTCAATATACATTCTGGCGACACAATCCCAACGGAATCTTATTGCACGTTGTTTTCCGCGTGAGCCCAATTCAGACTTAAGGGTAGAACTTTCGAGAACCTCAAGAATTTTACCTGCCAAAGCTGCGTCATCCAACGAGTCATTATAATAGAGCGCGGCATCCGCCGCGACCTCTTTACTGGCAGGAATTCCTGAAGCCACAATGGGAACCCCGAAACTCATCGCTTCAATCAGCGGAATTCCGAATCCCTCATAACGGGAAGGATAGGCAAACAGGTTGGCAATGGTGTATAGCAGGGCGAGTTCTTCGTCGCTGACATAACCAGTCAGGATATATCGGTCGCGGTATGCCTGGCGCTGAATCGACGCTACAATCTCCGAAAACCCGTACCCGGGCCTGCCCACCAAGACTAATTGCAGATCGTGCATCTCGACCACGCGGGCAAAAGCCTCGACCAAGGTGGTGACATTCTTGCGCCGTTCCAGCGTTCCGACGAAGAGGATAAAGGGCCTTCGAAGACCGAACTTCCTGCGGAACTGGCTGGAGAGATCCTCTTGCTCCTGAGCCGAAAGTTCGGGGAGGCTCGAACTCGCATTCCATGCGGTCCGAACCGACGATTCCTTCAAGTTGAAGTGCTCAATGACCTCATTTCTGATTGCGTCCGATGGGCAGAGGATGAGGTCCGCACGATTTACGGAACGGGAGATCGCCGTCCGGAGGTATCTTCGGTAAATGAATGGAAGTGCCTCCGGCATTCTCCATGCGGTCAAATCGTGGATCGTTACCACATACGTGGCTTTGGACTTGCGGGAGCGAGGCACAAGATGATTTGTGAAATGGACCAGATCGGCTCCAAGCCTTTCGATCTGTCTCTGGAAGACAGTCTCCAGCCAGACACCATATGCCACCCGACGGGCACTGAGGGGGCGGATCCCCTGGATCAACGCTCGCGCTGGTCGCGGCAAAACCTCCACTTGCTGGTATTTCGCCAGCTCGTTCACAAGGTTCTGGGTGTCCCTGCCGATCCCGGTTCCTTTCTCAATCGAAAACCCGTCCTCGATCAGAATCCTCATCTTTCAACTCTGTTCTGATTGCATATATTGTCGGCAGGTTATAGGTCAAACCGGTGTCATGGAGGACCTCGATAAAATAAGATCCCTCGGCCTGCTTAGCCTTCACCCAGTCCATTGTGATACCACATCGTCAAGGCAAGAAAGGTCTGCTATTAGCAAACTAAGGTTCTAACTCCGCGTACTCGATTTCCTAAGGGAGTATGAACTAGCATGACTAGAGACCGAGAAGTGGAAGCCGAAAAACTCACTCTGGAAGTGGTATAAAAAGACCGGGCCCCTCAAAAACCATAATGCTAGCATAAGATTGTCCACTTTGCAGTCCGACTCGATGTTAGGTTTATATAGGCATCTTTTTTTCCGTGATGTTGCGTGATGTTACCTCTCGATACGTTAACGAGCGCCCATTGATCCAGCGCTACGTCGCAATTGTGCGGCTCATCTGTAGGGAAGGGGTGCGACATGACTTCATTTAGGTCTAGTGAAGATGCAAGGGGCATATCGGAATATGTAAAGAACTTGGAAGAGAAGTGTCCCGTTTTTCGAGCTTGCAGAGCGTTTGAGGGGGAGATGTGGCACGAACTGGTCAGCCTGTTACTGTTTGGGGTCTTGCCTCTTCTCTTGCTTGCCACTGTTGCACTAGTCTCGTTCCATGGCTTCGGCAGATGGGCCTGCTTCGGGGGGTGCATGGGTTTGGGAACAGCGATTGGCTTGTTCTTCCTTGGTCGGTATTTCGGTACGCGGTGGGCTCTACAGAAAGTCTGTGTGCACACGACCCATCATTTCATTAACGGTGATCATTACATCCCCAGTTTCGATTATTGGGCATGACCGCGAAGCGCGATGGAAGTGGCACCTTCTACAATCATAGGGACCATGGAATCCTGCTTACTTCAGGGAGCACGAGAACGGCGACTAAAGTCCTTCTATTTGCATGCAAGGTCTGGTAAGAGAGGAGGAGATTAACCAAGGGCGAATTGCGGATGAAAAGTCCATGATCGCTTTTGAAATTGAGTGCTAAGTTCAGCTTGGAGAAGAGTACGTGGAGCATGCTACGCCAGGCGATCCCGCCCCCATGGACCAATTTCAAGAAGTGTAGCGAATCATACTTTAACGATTCGGGCCTGGGACAGAATATTCTGCAGTCGCAAGGCATTTCTGGCGGGGTATCGGGAAAAAGAATTGGTGGTACAAGCTCTCATAGTCGCTTAGAAGAAGAAAGGCCCATCATAGCTGACCGAATCAAATGAGATCGTCCAAAAGCTCTGGAGTTTCTGCAACATCCCGCGTGATGATGGGTTCTCCTACGGTTAACGTGGAGCAACTCACCTATCGGCTCTATCTCAAGGTGACCCCGGGCCTTCACCCTGTTTTCGTGAACCGCATTCAATAGGTGAGCCAGGGTTGCCTAAGTCTGTGGCCAGACTTGCATTGGCCTTGGCCAAATAACGACTGTTCGCCAATTGCTCACATCCCAACCCGGAGTCGCAGACTGCCTTTTGGCCGAAGCATCCAGCATCAACCCAGATTGCCGTATAACGCTAGATCTCTATCGGAAGTGCCCCGACGGGTAAATGGCGATGAGGGTCGAAAGCGTGAGTTCGGGGCGCTTTTGATAGAGCCGTTTGAAGTGAGCCGCTGGCGTGGCGTCTCCAACTTAGCGATTATGGGTTTTCAATGCTGGGGCGTCGCGGAGGTACGGATTCGAAGCCGCCAACGTGGGGAGCTGAGATGGCTGAGGGTCGCACTGCGGGGGGGATCGCGGTGGTCTACCGGAGGCGGTTTCGGGCTTGGGATGGCGACGCTTTCCAGGAGACGAAGACACTTCCGCCGGGCGCACAGAAGGGCGCATGAACCGAGGCCGGGTGTATGCCAGTACTTAAGAGGTGTCATGAATGATGACCTTCCTGACTTCGGCATTGAATATCTGTAAGACCGTCAGCCGTTCGACCACCTGCATCGGACCATGGCAATGGGGGCACAACCAGACAGAGGGCTCGCTGGCAGGAAGCTCGGGTATTGGGGGCGGCGTCTGGGTGAGGAGCAAGCGGCAGAGCGGGAACAAGTTTTTGTGTTTGCGGTTGGCCAGCCAGCCGAAGTAGCGAATGCGTGGGAAGCCCTTGGGAAGGACGTGCTGCACGAAGCGGCGCAGGAACTCTTCGCCGGTAAGGGTCATGGTGCGTTGGCGGCTGTGATGGGCGTAGTCCTTCCATCGGAAGCTCACGTGGGAGTCGGTGACGGCTACGATGCGGTGATTGGAGATGGCGACGCGGTGAGTATAGCGAGCCAGATACTCCAACACATGTTCGGGTCCGCCGAACGGTGGCTTGGCATAGACCACCCAATCGTCGTGAAACAGGGTACGGAGGAACGCCCCGAAGGCTTGCGGGTCAGCCCAGGGAAGACATTCGCCGTGAAAAACCAGTTGGCCGTCCTTCGCCGCGCGTCGCAGTCCGGCCACGAATTTCCCGCGGAACACCCGACTGAGCACCTTGACCGGTAAAAAGAAGTGCGTGCGTGAAGAGATCCAGCGCTGGTGATCGGGTGACAGACCTCCTCCCGGAACGACACAGTGAACATGGGGGTGCGGCTGCAAGGTCTGTCCCCAGGTGTGCAGGAGGCTGAGAAACCCAATCTCTGCCCCGAGATGTTTGGGATCGGCAGCCACTTCCAGCAAGGTGGCCGCCACGGCCTCGAACAAAAGGGTGAACAGGACCTTCTTATTCTGCCAGACCAACGGCACGAGCTCATGCGGCACGCTGAAGACCAGGTGATAGTAACCCACCGGCAGAAGTTCCTGCTCCCGTTGGCGCAGCCACTTCTCCCGGGTACTGGTCTGGCACTTCGGACAATGCCGGTTCCGGCACGAGTTGTACGAGATGGCCTGATAGCCGCAGCGCAGGCATTGATCTCGGTGTCCGCCCAGCGCAGCCGTGCGGCAGCGCACGATCGCGGTGAGCACTTTGAACTGTGCCCAGGTCAGCGACGGGCGATAGCGTTCCAGGAACTTGCTTCCGGTTCTGCGGATGACATCGGCCACCTCCCAGGGTGGCTGCGTCACCGATCTTGACCTTCCGTCGGCGGTTTTTCGCCATAAGCACTAAGCTCGATCTGATCCAGCGGGTTGATGGCGGGGTGGAGATGACGCCGGGAAAGGTGCAGATAGATAATCGTGTCTTTCAATTCCCGATGGCCGAGCAACAACTGGATGGTCCGTAGATCAGCACCGGCCTCCAGCATATGGGTGGCAAAACTGTGCCGGAGAGTGTGCGGGCCGATCCGCTTTTTGATCCCGGCCCTCGCGGCAGCTCTGCTACAAGCGTACCAAACCGTCTCGTCGGAGATAGGTCGCTCCACGCCACGATGGCCTGCCGTGCTGGGAAACAGATAATTCTGAGGCTTCTTCCAGCGCCAGTATTCACGCAGGGCTGTTAACAACTTGGGGGTCAGCGGCAGATCGCGGTCGCGAGGGCCTTTCTCTTGGTGGATGTGAATCACCCGCCGCTCACTGTCGATGTCGCTCACTTTCAACAGTGACGCTTCGGTGCGGCGGATGCCCGTGCTGTAAAGGACCATCAGCAGCGTTCGGTGGAACAGGTTAGGTGCTGCCTCGATCAGTCGCTTCACTTCCTCCTGACTCAGCACCACCGGCAGTTTTTGAGGTGTTTTGGGAAAGATCAGATCATCGTAGGCCAGGTCTCGCCGCTTCAAGGTCTTCTTGTAGAGGAAGCGCAGGGCGGCCATGCGCGTCTCCACCGTGCCGGGGGCGAGTTTCTTCTTGTTGAGCAGATAGAGTTGGAAGCGGCGTATCTGCTCCGCCCCCATTTTTTCTGGAGACTTACCGAAATACTCGGCGAACTGCTTCACCGCGAGGATGTACCCGCGGGTCGTAGAAGGTGAATAGTTGCGACGCTGGAGTTTCTCCAGCATCCGTCGACGTAGTGGGGTCACAGAAACCTCCTTTCTGTAACCCCAAACTAACGCGCTTGCTCCCTCGCCTCACGCAACAACGTGCGTCCGCCGCACCAGCGGCTTAGTTCTAACGGGCTTACCGGAAAAGTGGCTCTCACTACTGAAGATGTACTGTGTGTAAACTGTCTCCCTTCGCTTGGTACCAAACCCCGGGCATCTCACTGTACTCAGCCACGGAAGACTTAAGCGCGACCCCAGTCCAACGTTGCAGGCCGGTGGGTGCCGGCCGGCAATTGCGGGGCAATTGGGACCCCGTTCGGGGGCCCCTACCCCCGGACATCCGGCGCGGCCAAGGGACTCCGGAGTCTTTCTTCAGCATGTCCAAACATAGCTAGCCTCGCGGGGCTTCATCGGGCCGCCAACCGCCCCAAACGCGACCATTTTCCGCCCCAAACAGGAAAGTGGACAAGACGACGCTAAGTCATGCGGCGAAGGAATCCAGCCCATCTTCATGGTTGTCTCAAAGACCGTTGCTTAAGCTGGTTCGAGCCGTTCTGCCTGGAGGGGTAACGGTCTTAAGCCAAGCTTTCGCGACGTGAGAAGCAGCGAACCGAAGATCACGAACTCTCTCCTAAGCTACTTGCATTCCGGAGGTTGCATTATTCCCACCTACTTGATTAATCGGCAGAAACATCTGTTGTTGCCGGGGTCTTAAACAATCGCCCAGGGCTTTGTTTCCAACATAGGCAGGCCGGGTTTCCGCCAAGGTTCTTGCCGGCTCCTGGACTTGCTAGCCTCAAGACCCGCCCAACAAAATGTGTCCCCCTCATCTAGAACGTGGCAGGGACCATATGCCGAGTACCCCATCAGCTGACCAACGACCCCAATCGGACACAACTGGTGCGTAGTTCATTCCTGGTCGAGGCTTACGTTGTGGGGGTACAGGCCTAGAGTGGTCTATTTCCGGGCGGCCCGTGATCCAGGGCTCACTGTCAGATATGACACGCAGACCAAACCTACGATTTACCGACTTTACCTCAACCACTATTCATTGAAATTACTTTAGAATGGTGCTGTCCTAACATGGTCACTAGGCGAGGCTCTCAAAACACCAAAGGAAACTGAACTATCAGGAGACGCAATCCCCATGCCCCCACCGGTTGTCGATATCACGTCGCTATACGCGGTCGAGTCGCTCTTTCGCAACGGCACTCAAGACCCTTGGGGGAGGAAGCTGGCCGGCCGCCTTGCGGACCTGTTCATATTCAGCGAGACAGGTCGATTCACAATGCCACTGCGGCCAGAGGCTTCAACAGCGGCTGATGATCCTAGCCTTCCGCCTGTCCTCGCCCAATTGCAGTTTCGTGATCCCGGTGTATTCAAGCCCCTGCGGTATGTGGTAAACGAGCGGCCAAGGTTAAACAACGACTATCTTGAACCGGTGTTTCGGTCATTCTCCACGTGGGCGTCGAATAACAAGAACTCATTCAAGCGATGGCTCACATTCCATAGAGAAGTCCGTTCAACGCCGAGGGACGTGACGCGCATAAGGCCCAATTCGCTGTTCGACATCGCTGCGCTGTATGACGTTGAAGAGTTCCAGCGCTTGCAAGTCGGCCTTCACGTATCAGCGGACGATCTCATTTACGCGTTCGATATTGTTCTAAGGTATCCGCTCTATGGCCAGCTAGCTGGAAGCGGTTCATATTTCTTGGCCCACCCCATCCGAGAGCAACAGAGTATTCCTCTCATCGTGGTAGAACCAGGCAGGCCCCCCAATATCCCAATTTCGTTCAGTCAGGCAGTCGCTGGCATGGTCTCATCAATGACGCTGGACGAGTACACGAGTTTTTTGCACGAGGCCAGAGGTCTCATACGCGAACGGAATATCCAGCGGCTACAGGCTGGGGCAATAGATCGCGAAGCAACTCGCGACCTCGCGAGTCAACTCGGCCTCCCTGCTCGATTGACGAGAGCAGGCAGCACGATTGGCATCGCTGCAGGCGTGATCGGTATTAGCGGGGGTGTTGCCGCGCTTGCGCCAGCCGCGACAATAGCCGGCGGCGTAATCGCGATTGTGTCAGCTGTTTGGAGTGGTAACATTGGCCGCGCTCTTGGACGACACAAATGGCTGCGTTAGGCGTTAGAGTGGGACCTGGAGCGCCAAGCTAGCGATGCTCCATGAAGGTGCGACCAAATAGTGCATGGTGGGTCGCGTTGGCTGGCTGCTCCAACTTGTTGAAACTTGCCGAATACCATCGCCTCCACTAGGCGGAATCCGGTTGGCCGGATGATCCGTTGCAGATTTCTATTTACAAACCTAAAGCTGGTTTTGTATATTACTGAAAGCAGGTTTTGGATATGGACAAACTACCTCCAGAGGTCCGCAAGTTTCTGAGTGAGATAGGACGCAAGGGTGGGAAGATCGGCGGTAAGTCCAAGTCCCCTGCCAAGCTTGCCGCAGTACGACGCAACGCTAAGCAGGGCGGTCGCCCTCCCAAGAAACGAGGTTGAACATGCGGTGTGCTATCTATAGCCGAGTGAGTACAAGAGATAAGGGTCAGGATGTTGAAAATCAGGTATTCCAGCTTCGCCAATTCGCTGCTACGCAAGGCTGGGAGGTCTACCGTGAGTACGTGGACCAGAAGTCCGGTGGCACGTCCGACCGGGATGAGTTTCAGGCGCTTTTCCAGGATGCCAGCCAGCGAAAGTTTGACGTGGTCCTGTTTTGGAGCCTGGACAGGTTCAGTCGGGAAGGTGCGGTTGAAACGCTGGGCCACCTGACCCGGCTGTCGAATTATCGGGTAGCCTATCGGTCTTTGACTGAGCAATATCTTGACAGTACTGGCCTCTGGAAAGATGCGATCCTTGCCATCCTGGCCACGATCGCGAAACAGGAACGCATCCGGTTGTCCGAAAGAGTCAAAGCTGGTTTGGAGCGGGCACGTCGCTCCGGCAAGAAACTAGGTGGCCCCCGATGTGTTGTTGATGTAGAAGAGGTCCGGGCACTGAGGGCTGCCGGCAAAAGCTGGGATACCATTGGGGCGCTGACTGGGACTTCCGCCCGAACCTGCAAGCGCCGATTCGCGGGTTTCGTTTAGCAGAGCGGGTCGCCCGGACTCCGGACGGTTAATGCAGCCCGAATCGTGATATCCGACCTTCTGAGATTGAGTTGGCAGCATGCCGAAACGACCACAAACTCGATTCAGTTGTCCGGGTTCAGCTTGCGCTCTAGTTTTAGTTTCAGCCAATCTCATCTTCCTACCGTTTGTTAGATTCTGTCGTATACCATTGCAATGTTGCAACCTTGCAATGTTGACTCCACCCTACAGATAACAAGATGGTTGAAGAGATTTTCAATATTGCAATCGGTTTGCAATATTGCAATTTAGCAATGCACGTCAGTGGTCCAACATTGCAAGATTGCAATTTTCTCAAGATTGCACTGCAATATTTAACTGTTTTATTATCTTTAACGTACGTGTCAACATTGCAAGACTGCAACATTGCGGGGCACCGCGCGGCACTAAATACCAGTCGCCAACGTTCCTGAGGCTTCGTCTTCCACTGATTTTTCGGGCGGTTCCTCGGGTAGTGACCAATACCATTTATCGCCATGCTTGGCGGAGCGAATCCTCAATTCTTTTTTCGCTTCGTACACGGTTCTTGTGCCAATGCCTTCTTTTCTCGCTCGTGCCATGATTTGCTCTTGCGCCACTTCGCCCCTAGCAAGAATCTCTGATAGAAATCCTCTAACTCTGGCTTCCTTTCGCTCGAAGGGATTTCGCTCCTTTTCAAGGGTGTCGTCCGCCTCTTCCTCGTATGTATCTCCCCAGTTGACGCGCGATGTATGGATGTCATGCAAAGTTACTCCTTCAAAGGCGTACTTCAATCCGGTTTGGACCTTCGTCAGATTGTTCTTCACACTTGACATAATACGTTCAGCTCGCGCTTCGGGATTTTTCAGGAATACCCAGACGGATCGCGGGACACCTGTCATCGCAACAGCGCCAGCTATCTTGTGGATCGCATTAACGTCCCCGCGCTTGTTGAAATGCGCGATTGCGAGGATGGCGGTGTCAGTCTCCTCAGCCACTTCTCTGAGGGGGACCAGAACCTTGCGGATTTCCACCTCTTTATTCATGTCAATCTTTCCAACATAACTGCTAATTGGATCGATTACGACAAGGCCGATATTCCCCCGCTTCTCGATCTCTTTTTTGAGCTTCGCAATATCGGTATCGAGGGCGATATGCCGCTGCTCTAATTTGGCATACTTAGGAACCCTTATACTTTTTAGGAGGTGAACGAACTCAAGGTTAGCCCCGGCTGCTTCCAGCCTTGGGCGTATGGTGTCGGACGGGTCGTCTTCTGCCGACATCAAGAGAACATGCTGAGGCTTATTTTCGTTTGGTGAGTCTGGCCAGTCCTTGCCCCTTGTCACTCTGGCAATCACGTCGAAAGCAACCGTGCTCTTTCCTGTATCCGGGTTCCCGCCGAACACGGTAAGTTTGTTCTTCACAATACGGTTTGGCCAAAGCCATTCCACATTCCTAGCAGGAACATCAGCTATGGGCACAGTTTCAAACTCGGAGTCTGAAGCTGGCAAATCACCGCTGAAAGGACGAAGCCCGACCATGGCCTTATTTACATTACGCAGCCACGCTGACATCGCCTCTGCCCCGGACTTCTCATAGAATTCTGATAAGTCTTTAACCCCTTTCGGTAGGGGGGAGAAGGTGGCGGCCGTATCGAAGAATTCTCGTAGCTCCTGCATTGCCTCTTTACCTGGCTCATCGCTGTCACCGATCAGGATGGCATGTTTATAGGTCTGTTTTATCCGGTTAATGGATTCTTGGAATCTCTCTGAGTTGGTAATTGACGATGTTGAGAGGATGCCGGTGCTGTTGAAGCCCTGCGCCCTAGCCAAGGCAGTATCACGAATACCCTCTAAAATGGCGACAGCCTTAGAAGTGGGGTCCACTGGTGGCAAGTCCGCCAGCCACAGGAAATCACCCTTGCTGCCTTTCGCCTGCGTCCATTTGTGCTCCTTATCGGGGGCTTCCAGGTTTCGGTACTTCAGTCCAACAAGCTGACCGTTCCATAATAGTGGGATTGTCAGAGCGGGGTAATTTCCGCATCTGTCGCACCGATTGCCGCAGGTGAAGTGTTTGCTTTCAACGAATCCAAATTGAAGCTCGCCTGCGATGTCGTCAAGCCCGGACCCCAGCAGGAATTGCCCTGCACGACTAAAAACACCGTCTTGCTGGGAGAGGTTTCGAACGTATTCTTTTACCTGCTCTTCGGAAGCTTCGAGCTTCGTGACAGGTGGATTTGCGGGAGTTTGTGGCAGGGGTTCTGTGGGTAGCATTTCGGCATCCGCAGGCAAGGCTTCAATGGAGATTGATTCTGTCAACCTGATTTGGCCCACTTTGATGGTGTGAATTGGCCCACCCTGGTACATTGATTTCAGCTCTTTCTCTCAGCTTTATCTGATCTTTGGTTCTTTGCCTTTAATGCTTTTCTTGTTTTTTCCTGACAGCAACTCCTGACTTCGTTGGGGTTCCGGATGGAGCGAAGCCCTGCGAAGCCCGAAGGGCTGAGCGTTCAGGGCGAAGCGGAGGCCGGGACCCCAACGAAACGCCGGACCGATGACGGTTCAAGTTTTCTTCCTCTTTTTCTCCAAGGTTCTGCGAAAACGGTACGAGTCGGTTCCGGTCTCAATGATATGAGCCTGGTCGGTGACCCGGTCCAGCAGGGCTTTGCACAGCCGAGCGTTGGGGATCACCTGCGTCCATTCTGAGAAGGGTAGGTTGGTCGTCATAATGACCGCCGCCTTCTCCGCCCGGTCTGCGATGACCTGGAACAGAAACTCCGCCCCCAGATCAGCCAGAGGCACGTATCCGACCTCGTCGATGGCGATCAGTTCGTAACGCGACCAGCGCGCCATTACTCTTCGCAGTTGCAACTGCTGCTTGGCTTCCACCAACTCGTTCACCAGTCCTGCCGTCGTCGTGAAGCGCACCCGCCGCTTCTGTCGGCAGGCCGCCACGCACAGCCCGGTCATCAAGTGAGTCTTTCCCGTTCCGCAGTCCCCGATGAACAGGATCGGTTCAGCCCGTTCGATGTATCCGCCTTCGGCCAATTGCCGAATCTCGGTCGCTGAGACTTTCGGCGACTGGGAGAAATCGAACTCCTCCAGCGTCTTCATCCGCGGCAGACGCGCTTCCCGCAGCCGCCGCCCCACCATCCGGTGTTCCCGCTCTTCCAACTCCGCCGCCAGTAAGGCTTCCAGATAATCCAGATGGCTCTGCTTTTCCTTCACCGCCAGTTCGGCTAAGCCCGCGCACTGCGAGCCCACTGCCGGCAGGTGCAGCACCTTGCATTGCTGCTGGATGGCGGTAGTCTGGAGTGCCGCTTTGGGACTACTCATTACTGCAGCCCCACTGCCAGCAACTGATCGTAGTCGTTTACCACCGGCAAGGACCGCTCATAGCGGTTTAACCAACCCACCTCCAGGGCTTCCTGAGTCCTATGATGTTCAGGCTCGGTCAGCATCAGATAACGCACGGCCGCTTCATCCCCGCAACCCAAGGCCAGCACAGACTCCAACGCCCCCTGCAGCTTCGCGTAGCCTTTCGCCTTTCCCAGTTGCAGCAAGCCGATCATCTGCCGCGTCCCGCTCGGCTTGCCGTGCCGACGAACCAACTCTTCCCAGAACCGGTCGTAACAGGCCGGCCATCGTCCCAGCCTCCGCCACTGCTCCAGCGGCTTCGAACCGGCCAAAGCTCCCGGCTTCTGTTCCAGCACTTCCAGGTAGTGTTCCAGGTCCAGAATCTGCTGGCGCCGACCGTAGCAGCGCTCATGACGTGCGACGCATTCCCCTTCCTGCCAGAGTTCCACCTGCGCAGGATAGACCCTCGCTTCCACCACACTCCCGGCCCTCACCGGAACCGAATAGAAATTCGTTCGCACCCGCACACAGCCGGAACCATCCACCTGCGGGAAACTCACTTCCGCCAGCTCGAAACCTTCCCCGGCCAGCGGCAGAAGATGTTCCTGTTCGGCCTGCATCGCCACCCCGACCGTGGCTTCCCGCCCCGCTAGCTGGCGCTGCTGGTCCTGCTGGCAGGCGCGCAACAACTGTTCATTGAGTTCCTCCAGGTCACGCGCCTCGGGCACCGGCACCCAGTGGTTGCGGCGAAAATATCCAGCTTCTCCTTCCACTCCGCCCTTCTCATGAGCAGCGGCCGGCGTGCAGAACTCCG
>OBLQ010000708.1_pt1 | contig 12749 bp, 13 predicted proteins | sample 1519881 | NCBI WGS metagenome assembly OBLQ01 (sample SAMN01911456, study PRJEB22533) | soil metagenome | biome: Soil | place: Malaysia | collected 2012-04-30 | depth DG_metagenome m | reverse complement strand
GACTTCGACGCCGACGGCCTGCTTATCAATTCCATCAAGAGCTGCAACTCGTTCAGCGCCGGCCAGCTGATGATGCTGCGCGAGGTGGAGCGCCGGACGGGACGGCCGGGAGGATTCATCGAGAGCGATCTCGTCGACCCCCGCTACTTCTCGGCGGCCAACATCAAGAACCGCCTCGAATCATATCTGCAGATGATCGACCAGAAACGCGCGGCGAGGACGGCATGAAACTTCACGTGGGAATCGACCTCGGCTCCACGACCACCAAAGCGGTGATCCTCGGCGAGAACGGGGACATTCTGGGGCGCGGCATCACCAACAGCCGCAGCAACTACAAAGTGGCGTGTGATGTTGCGTTGGGTGAAGCATTGATCAGCGCGCGTTTTGCGCTGCTGGCAGACGCCTGTGCGAGTGCCGGCGTGCGTACCGACAACGACCTGCTCACGCGCCTCGAATTGCTGTTCCGCAAGCAGCAGTTTCTGGCGCAACTGACGGCGCTGACGGAGGTCGTGCTGTCGTTCATTCCCTCGCACGAGCGCACGCAGGCGCCGGGCCAGGTTCTGGACACGATCTTCGAGCGCATGCGGCGCGAGGCCGACGCGATCTTTCTGCCCGGCGCCAGCCGCAAGAGCGACTTCTTCCGCGACCTGGCCGGCAGCATGTACATGCACCTCGCGGAGGAACTGGCGCGCAAGGACGAGGTGCCGTTCGACCGCCTGGTCGGCCTGTTTGACAAGGCCATCCTCGACGTCGAGAATCGCCCGCCGGGCGAAGACAATTTCGGCACCCACGTGCGCGCAGCGCTGGCCGAGATGCCGGACGCGCCGTCCGCGCTCTCCGGCGCGGTGACCCGGACCGCGTCCGTGCCACTGGTGGTGACGCGCAGCGTGGGGACGGGCTACGGCCGCGCCACCCTTCCCTTTGCAAAGGAACAGATCCGCTCGGAAATTCTCTGCCACGGGCTGGGTGCACACTTCATGTTCCCCAACACGCGCAGTGTGCTTGATATCGGCGGCCAGGACACCAAGGCCATCCAGGTCGACGAACGCGGCATCGTGACCTCGTTTCAGATGAACGACCGGTGTGCGGCTGGATGCGGGCGCTACCTGGGCTACATCGCGGACGAAATGAACGTCGGCCTGCAGGAACTGGGGCCGATGGCCTGTCAGTCCTCGCGGCCCGTGCGCATCAATTCCACATGCACCGTGTTTGCGGGCGCCGAGCTGCGCGAGCGTCTCTCGCTGGGTGAGAAACGCGAGGACATCCTGGCCGGCCTGCACCGCGCCATCATCCTGCGTGCCATGTCTCTGCTGGCCCGCTCCGGCGGCGTCAGCAACGAATTCACCTTCACGGGCGGCGTCGCACGCAATCCTGCCGCGGTGAACGCGCTGCGCGACCTCGTGCACGAAAACTACGGCGAACTGACCATGAACATCTCACCCGATTCCATCTACACGGGCGCGCTGGGTGCCGCGCTGTTCGCATCGCGCGCGACCGAACCGGACGCCGTGAAGGAGGCCGCATGAGCGCCGTGGACACCCAACTGCACGTGGCGGGAATCGACGTGGGGTCGTCCGCCGTCAAGATCGTCATCATGGACGACGCCGGCGCGGCCGGCGCAACCCTGCGGGTAAAGGGAGCGGAGCGTATCCGCCGGCGCGACCCGCAGCTGGTGGCCGGCGAGCTTTTCCAGCACTGTCTGGAGGAAGCGGGCTTGAATCCCGCCGATCTCGCCTACACCGCCACCACCGGCGAGGGCGAAACCATCCCCTTCCGCACCGGACATTTCTACGGGATGACCACGCACGCCCGCGGCGGACTCTTTCTCGATCCGGAGGCCCGCGCCGTCATCGACATCGGCGCACTGCACACCCGCGGTGTCCTCTTCGACGAGCGCGCGCGTGTGCTGAGCTACCGCATGACCAGCCAGTGCGCATCCGGCTCGGGACAGTTTCTGGAAAACATCAGCCGCTACCTCGGCATCACCCTGGAGGAGATCGGACCGCTGTCACTGCAGGCCGACAATCCGGAAGCGTGCTCTTCCATCTGTGCGGTGCTGGCGGAGACGGACGTCATCAACATGGTCTCGCGCGGCATCTCCACCCCCAACATCATCAAGGGGATCCATCAATCGATGGCCGGGCGTTACCTGCGTCTCCTGACCTCCGCGGGCGCGGACGGCGTCACCCTCATCACGGGCGGTCTGGCCAACGATATGGGACTGGTGTCGGCACTGCGCGAGGCGGCCGGCGAGCAGAAACGCGCGCTCGAGATTCGGGCGCATCCGGATTCGATGTACGCCGGCGCGATCGGCGCGGCGCTGTGGGGCGCGTTTCGTTCGCGCAAACTGAGTGCACGCGGTATCTCGCTGGGAAATTCGGTGGCATCGTGAACCGCAGCCACGAAGACTCCACGCAGCTGGTGTCGCTGGTGGGACGTGTCGCGATGGTGGTGGGCGGCGCAGGTGGAATCGGCTCGGCCGTCGTGAGCCGCTTTGTGGAGGCCGGAGCCACCGTGGTGGCCGTCGACCAGGCGTCGGCGACGCCGCCGCTGGGCGCCACGTGTCTCCCCTGTGACATTACCGACGCAGACGCCGTGGCCGCCCTGTTCAACGGGTTCGAAAAGCGCTTCGCGCGACTCGACATTCTGGTCCACGCTGCGGGCATCACGCGTGACGCCATGCTCTGGAAGATGCCGTCCGCGGACTGGACGCAGGTGCTGCGCGTCAATCTGGAGTCGGCGTTTCACATCCTGCAGGGCGCGGCTCCGATCATGCGCCGCGCCGGGAGTGGCAGCGTGATACTGATCACATCCATCAACGGCGAACGCGGCAAGGTCGGGCAGTCGAACTATGCCGCGAGCAAGGCGGGATTGATCGGACTGGGCCGCACCGCCGCGCGCGAACTGGGACCGTCGGGCGTGCGCGTGAACATGATCGCACCCGGGTTGATACGCACCGCCATGACGCAGAATCTGCCCGAGCCGGTGCTGGCGCGTGCCCAGGCGGAAAGCGCCCTGGGCCGGCTGGGCGAGCCCGACGACGTCGCACGCGTCGCGCTGTTCCTGGCCGCCGACCTGTCGCGCCACGTGACCGGCCAGGTGATCCGGGTCGATGGCGGACAACTAATCGGATAACGGAGCGAGACAATCATGAACGAAACCACAGATAACGATGTGATGGTTCGCAACCTCAGGCCATCCGACCTGGAGGCGGTAATCGCGCTGGACGCGAAGAACGTGGGACGCCGGCGCGAGGAATACTTTCGCGTGAAGCTGCAGCAGAATCTGGTGGAAACCGGCGTGAAAGTGTCGCTGGCGGCGGAGGTCGACGGCGCGCTGGTCGGTTTCCTGCTGGCGCGCGTCTTCTACGGAGAATTCGGGCAGACGGAACCAGTCGCGGTACTCGACACCATCGACGTGCACCCATCATTCCGCGGTCGCCGCGTGGGTGGGGCCCTGCTCGATCAGCTGCGCACCAACCTCTTCGGGCTGGGCGTGACGTCGCTGCGGACCGAGGTGGGATGGGACGAAGGGCAACTGATCGGGTTCTTCCAGCACGAGGGGTTCAGGCCGGCCGCCCGGCTGTGCCTGGACCTTGAAATCAATTCTCCCCACCGGGAAAACAGTACCGGGTAACTTCGTCCGCGCGGCCACGATTGCCGCTCTGCACATACACGACAAAGCACTCCGACTCCCGCGCGGGCATGCTTTCTGCACGCCTTTATATAAGGTCAAAATCCATGAAAGCTCCGTCTGCCCCCGAGACTGCCGCCGGGCGAAAAGCCACGGCTGGAGACCCCGTTACTCTTGAGAAGGTAAAGGGGATCTTCGCCGCGTTGGCGCGCTATGTCGGCGCCCAGGCCATCTACGAGCAGAAAAATCCCAACCGTATCAATTTCGCCAACGCCTTCGAACAGGCATTTCGCACCTACTTCGAGACCGAAAAAGAATTGGTCCTCATGGTCTCGCAATACCAGCTCACCTGGCGCGAGCATGTCGTCTACGACATCGGCCCGAGCAAGGACAGCATTGCGTTTCTCCTCTTCAAGGACGGGGTCGGTGAGATCACGTTCCACACCTCAGTGCGCAAGGCCGAACTTGACTCCCTGGTCGAGATTATCAGCACCGAGCTCTATCATCCGTCGGCACGCGTCGACATCGTGACACGGCTGTGGCAGTGCGACTTTCCCAGCATCTTCTACCGCATTCTCGACGAGCAGACTGACACGCGAGACGGCGACGGCGATGGCCCTGGAAGCGGCTCACGCCAGGAGCCCATCAACGCCAGCGACCATCCGGAGCTGGCCGAAACGCCCGTCTTCGGCAGGCGCCGCGATGACACCGTTCTGGAGTCGCTGGGCGAGTATCTGAGCCGGCTCGCTAGCTCATCTACTCCGACATCCGGCCCCGGCCACGAAGAACAGTTGCAGCGCATCTTCGCCAGCGAGTTTTCAGTGGAGCCCGATACGGCCGCGACCTGGCTCGCGGACGCGTGGCGCGACGACGATGACATGATTGCGCTGCTCCGCGTCGCACTCGACTTCACACACGCCACCGACTCCCCGGAAGTAGTCCACGACGTGTGCGAATTGATCGAGCGCCTGGTCCAGTACATTCGCGACGAGGCCAACATCCCGACGCTGATTCGCGCGCTCCAGATCCGCCGCGGACTCGACCGCGAACCACTACAGGCTCCATATGCGGCCGTACCCAACCGCATCGAAGCGGAGATCACCGGTGGTCCGTATCTGCAGGGGCTGGTGCGCAGTGCGACGCGCTCGAGGGAGCGCAGCCAGGAGGTGCTCGCGTATCTCGCCATGGTCGGTGACAGCGGCGTGCTCGCCGTGTGCGAGCTTCTCAAGGAATCCACCGACGCCGTGGTGCATGAACGTGTCCGGGGCATGTTGCTCGATATCGCGAGCCTCTACCTCGATCATCTCATCGAAGCCTTCGACGTTGAGAACCCGCTGCTGGCGAAGGACGCCGTGTTTCTGCTGTGCCGCACGGGAACCACTGAGGTTCCCGCCGTGATACGCCGGATTCTGGCGTCGCCGCAGCCGGAGATTCGCTCGACCGCCATCGAGTTCCTCATTCAGGCGTCGAACGATGAGGCGTTTGAGTTGTTGCGCGACCTGCTCAGAGACGGCGAGGAAAGCGTACGTACACGGACCCTGCAGGCAATCGAAAAAGTACCGCACCCTCTGTTCCGTGACGAACTGATGTCCACCTGTTTCCAGGACGCGACCATGCTCAGGAGCACGGACGAGCTCGAGCACCTATTCCGGGTGCTTGGTTCGCAGGCGGGGGAATCCGCGTTGGAACCGCTACGGCAAATGACCCGCAAGAAGCGCTGGTGGCCGGGCGCCTCGCAGGACGACAAGCGTCTCAAGCTGCTCGCGATTACGGCGCTCCGGCGTATCCCGGGAGCGGACGCGCAGGCCATGCTCGATGCTTTTGCCCAGGACAACAACAACCTGGTCAAAGCCAAGGCGGTCTATGTGCTGAAACAACGGGCGCAGGGGTCCGGCGCGGCCTACGAGGCCGTGGACGCGAAGGGGACGGATGAGCATGAGCGATAACACCAATCGTCACGCAGGCGCCCGGGGTGCATTTGTCGACGACCGGCTCGAGGTCGGCAGCGAACACGTGGCCCGTCTCGGCCCGGAGCTCGTGCACGGCCTGTTCAGCGCCAGTCGCACGGTTCGCATTCACGCCATGAACAACCGCGCCACGCACGCGGTGCTGCAACGGTTGATGCTGACCATCGACGAATTCTCGCGACTCGAGGGCCGCATTACCGTCGCCGTCGTCACCGACCTCCTGGTGATCAACGATGTCCGGTTGACGGTCGACTCCCAGTACATGGGCCCGATTCTGTTCCTGATCGATGAAATGAAGGCTCGCAACGTGGAGACCATCGAGATTCTTCCCGAGGTCACGGCGGAGGAGCTGGGCACGTTCCTGCAGGTATTTTTCGCCGACCCCGCCACCGAGGACGCTTTTGGCGTGCTCTCCACCGGGCTCGACGGCGCCGGTATCACACACATCCGGTTGACCGAATGGATCGAGAAGGAGAGATATCTGCGCGACATGCGCATCGACAAGAAATCCATCCAGGAAGAAAGCAACAAGGTGATGGCCCGTGCGATTCTCTTCCTGGGCGAGGTCATGAAGTCGATCGAGGAGAAACATCCCATCCAGGTGCGCAAGGCGCACCGGCTCACACAGCAGATGGCGGATATCATCAAGATCGATGAATCGGTCCTGGTGGGGCTCACGAGCATCAAGGATTACGACGAATATACGTTCGCACACTCGGTCAACGTGTGCGTGCTTTCCATGCTGATCGGGGAACGGCTGGGTATGGCGAAGGAACAGGTGGCGGAGGTGGGTGTCGCCGGGCTGCTGCACGACATCGGAAAGACGCGCATACCGCTGGAAATTCTCAATGAACCCGGCCGGTTGAAACCGGAGGATTGGAAGACGGTGACGCGCCACCCAATGTTCGGCCTGCTGGAACTGACACGGGTCCGATCGTTGCGCGCCATTACCTCGCCCATGTTCGTGGCCCTCCAGCATCACGTGCACTTTTCCGGCGGCGGCGGCTATCCCGCGAAGCCCGGCACGTGGGACCTCCACGCGCACACGCGTATTGTGAGCGTGGCCGACGTGTACGATGCCATGACCACCCACCGGACCTATCGCGCCGAACCCGTAACTCCGGACAAGGCCCTTCGTTTCATCCAGAAGATGAGCGGAACCATATTCGATCCGGTGGTTGTAAAGGCGTTCATTTGTGCGATGGGCGTCTATCCCGTCGGCAGCACGGTGGTTCTCGACACCGGCGAGACCGGCGTCGTGATCCGCCAGAACCGCGAGCTCAACCTCATGCACCGGCCGATCGTGGCCCTGACAGGCGGCGGCGATCCCGTGGACCTCGCTGTGCGCAGCGAAGACGGAGCGTTCGCGAGAACCGTGGTGCGATCGGGCGTCAGTATCCCCCCATCGCTGCGCGCCAGTCACTTCGTCAGCACCTGATCAATCCCGGGGCTTTTCGGGTCCAAACCACACAGAGAGCGGCGGCAAGCGGCGTTCTCCTGCGCGCCGGTTCCCCTTCCGGGGAACCGTCACACGCAGGAGAACCGTTCGTTGGGCCGGTGTCGGCCGGGCCGCGGTTGAATCGCGGCGAGTGGAGTAATGTACCCGGACTCAGGCCAGGCCGATCGCAGCAACGATCACCTGGTACAAAGCGGCGACCAGAGGACCAATGGACTTGACGATCAGGACGGCGGCGATGGAAATCAGCGCCGCCAGCAGTCCGTATTCGGTCAGGTCCTGCCCACTCTCATCGCGAAGGAATGTCCTGTTGCAGCTCATGATGATTCCTTTTCGCCCGGGCAAAGAGGTGACTAGGCTTCGCGGCGCTGCTGGGCTTTCAGTTCGCGCTGCTTGCGGGCGTTGCGGCGCGCAAAATAGGCGACTCCCAGAATGATCGCGAGAACAATCAGAATCAGGTTCGTTGACATAACTGTCTCCCTGTTTGAGCCGGCTGTCGCGGACGGCTCGTTTTACTGCTTAGTGCTGCGACAACGCACGGAACAGCTGAATCATTCCCGGCGCCAGAATCACCACAAGAAGCTCCGGGAAGATACAGAACACCAATGGAAACAGAAGCTTGATGGGCGCCTTGCGCGCTTTTTCCTCGGCGCGCTGGCGACGGCGCGTGCGCAACGACCCCGCGTGAATGCGGAGCGCCTGCGCCACACTGGTGCCGAAACGGTCGCTCTGGATCATCACGGCCACCAGGGCACGCACGTCGTCGACGCCGGTGCGCAGCGAGAGATTGCGCAACGCCTGCGTGCGCGAGATACCAGCGCGCATCTCGTTGTTGACGATCATCAGATCCTGGCTCAGCGCCGGAGACGTGAACATCATCTCCTTGCCCACCTTGATCAACGCGGCATTGAGACCCTGGCCGGCTTCCACGCAGATGACCAGCAGGTCGAGCGCGTCGGGAAGCCCCTGGGTGATCTCGGTCTGGCGCGATGACTGGCGCATGCGCATGATGACCACGGGCAGCAGATAACCCACGGCCACGGCGGTTCCCACCACCAGCGCCAGTTCGTCGGCCTTGAGACGAAGTCCCCACACCGCGAGTGTCGTACCCAGCCCCACCACCAGGGTGGAGAGCACGCGCGTTCCGGCATAGATGGGACGCGCCTCGAGGTGGCGGAACCCGGCCTGCGCCAGTTCCCACTTCAGCGTGTCGGAGTAGACCTGCATCGGCAGCAGCCACCCGAGGAACGCCACCGGCCGCAGCCAGAACGGCATCGTCGAATCCAGAAACGCGTCGTCCACCGGCGCCGTGGTATCCACAGTCACCATGCGCTGCAGGCGTTCGCTGCTCGCATTGCGGGCGCGCAGGTGATACACACCGGCGAAGAGAGCCAGAAACGTGAGCGCGGTGAGCGCCGTTATGATCAAGAGCATCATGGGGCTCTCCTTAGACCTTGATGTCCACGATGCGGCGCATGATCACAAATCCAACCACCTGCATCGTGAGCGCCATGGGAATGAGATAGTGGCCGACCGGATCCTTGGCGAGACCTCTCAGGTAATCGGGCGCCAGCACCATGATGATGCCGGCCATCGCCAGCGGCAGCAGCATGAGGATGCCGCCGGAGAGACGCGCCTGGGCCGTCAGCGTGCGCACATCGCGCAGAATCCGGAAGCGGTCGCGAATCACCGCGGCGGTGCCATCCAGTACTTCGGCCAGGTTGCCGCCGGTTTCGCGCTGCAGAATCAGAGCGGTGGCAAACAACCGCGCTTCGGTGCTGTCCACGCGCTCTGCCATCATGCGTACGGCGTGCTTCATATCAACACCGAGACGGTTTTCCTCGAACAGGACGCGAAATTCCTTGCCCACCGGGTCCGGAGCTTCGTCCGCAACCACCTGGATGGCGGCCGTGAGCGCAAGCCCCGCGCGCAGCGCGCTGGTGAGCATGTCGAGCGCGTCCGGAAACTGTTCTTCGAACTTGAGCGTGCGCGCCTGTTTTTTGTGGCGAATCACGAAAAACGGTATCAGGGCCATGAACACGCCCGCGCCCGCCGCCACATAGGGACGCTTGAGCGCGGCGTCGACGATCAGCGCGCTGCCGATGCCCAGCGCGCAAGTCAGCATCACAAACGCGCCCACGCGCATCTTGACGTCGGCCTGCACGAGCAGCATGTCGAGGCGGCGCGCCCACGAGGCTCCCTTCAGGAGGCGGTTCATCCACGGCACGGAGCTCAGCTCCATGTCGCGCAGGATAATGTTGTCTATGCCCTCCTCGTTCCGGTCGGCGACTACATCGTGCAGACGATCACGAACCTGTCGTGAGTTGCGCGCCTTCATCATCACGATCACACCGAACACGAACGCCAGCACTGCCGTGAAGGCGAACAGGCTGGGTGCGATCAGCCGGAGGTCGACCCATGTGGGCAGATGGGTGAGCATGACTAGAGAACCTGCCCTTCGCGGAACACGGCCGGTGAAACGTCGACGCCGGCGAGCTTCAGGCGGTCGGCAAACTTGGGACGGATACCGGTGGCCTCGAACTGGCCAAGGACGCGGCCTTCTTCATCCAGCCCGGTCTTGCGGAACACGAAGATGTCCTGCATCGCGACGACGTCCTGCTCCATGCCCACGATCTCGCTGACCGCGATGACGCGGCGTGTGCCGTCGGAGAAACGCGTGACCTGAACGATGACATCGAGCGCCGCGCTGATCTGTTCGCGCATGACGCGGTTCGGGAGATTGACGCCGCTCATGAGCATCAGCGTCTCGAGGCGGTGGAGAGCGTCGCGCTGGCTGTTGGCGTGAACCGTGGTCAGCGACCCGTCGTGACCGGTGTTCATGGCCTGAAGCATGTCCATGACTTCCGAGCCGCGCACCTCACCCACCACGATGCGGTCAGGACGCATACGCAGTGCGTTTTTGACCAGGTCGCGCTGGGTGATTTCTCCACGCCCTTCGATGTTGGTCGGACGCGTCTCGAGGCGCACCACGTGCGGCTGGAGCAGCTGCAGTTCGGCGGCGTCCTCGATGGTCACGATACGTTCTTCCGCGGGAATGAATGCCGACATGGCGTTGAGCAGCGTGGTCTTACCGGAACCGGTACCCCCGCTGATCAGTGTGTTCAGGCGCCCCCGGATCACACCCTGCAACACCTCGGCCATCCCCGGGCTCACGGTGTGCAGCTCCAGGAGGTCGTTCATGTGCAGGGTGCGCACGCCGAAACGGCGGATCGAAAGCACGGGGCCGTCGATCGACAGCGGCGGGATGATGGCATTCACGCGGGACCCGTCCGGGAGGCGCGCGTCCACCATGGGCGATGACTCATCAACGCGACGGCCCACGCGGGACACGATGCGGTCGATGATGCGCATGACATGTTCGTCGTTGTCGAACTTGGTACCGGTCAGTTCGAGCTTACCGAAACGCTCGATATAGACCTGCCGGTGCGTGTTCACGAGAATGTCGGCCACGTCGGGGTCATGGAGAAACGGCTCGATGGGTCCGAGGCCGAACGTCTCGTTGAGAACTTCCTGCTCGAGGGCGGCGCGCTGCGCCTCCGTCATGGGGATGTTCTCCTCGGCCAGCAGCGCCGAGATAATCTGGCGAATCTGGGTCCGCAGACGTTCCGGATCCACCGACTCGAGGCTGGCCAGATTGATGCGCTCCACCATGCGGCGATGAATGCGCGCCTTGAGTCCTGTGGAACGGTCCGTGAGCGCCCTCGCCGAGGGTCGCTCGGTGGCCGTGGCGCTGTCGCTGTTTCCGTTGCCGTTGCCGCGGCCGCGGGGGTGTTCGTTTTCCGACGGCTCCGCCGGGCGGCCATTGTCTCTGAATCGGTCTCGAAGTCCCACGATGGTGTCTCCTGTCTGCGCGTGCGCCTAGCCTACCGCTTCGACCGGATCCGCCATCACGGGCGTCGAATGAATCCGGTCCCCCAGCTCCAGGTAACTCTTCGCAACTTTCGAGCGGGGCGCGCTCTCCACCACGGGAACTCCGCGGTCGATGCCGGCGCTCATGGGCTCGAAGTCGTTGGGGATCAGCCAGTACACTTTACGGCTGACCAGTGTTTCCACATCGTCGACGGACAACCGGCTCTTCTTCTGATGGCGGTTGATGACGATGTGCATCTTGCTACGGTCGATCTTCAGTTTTTCCAGCAGCGTCGAGAAGCACACGGTGTTGCGTACCGTGGGAAGGTCGAGCGAGGCAATCAACATGATGTCGTCCGCGATTTCCAGCACCTCCACGGTGCGGTCATCGATCTGTGATCCGGTATCCACCACGACGTAATCGAACATGGTGGCGAGCATCCCCATCAGTTCCACAACGTGCTGGCGCGTGATTTCTTCGGCGATCTCGGGGCTGGCGGCTGCATTGAGCAGATGAACACCGTTCTCGTGATTGACAAGCACCGAGCGCAATTTGGACTCTTCGATACTGCCGTCGACGATTGCATCCGTGAGACCGTACTTCGGCGCCGAGTCGAACATGACACCCAGGTCGCCGAACTGGAAACTCATGTCCACGAGCACGATTCTGGAGCTGCTGTGCTGCTTGAGCGCCAGACCGAGGTTGGCGGTGAATGCCGTCGCACCCGCGCCCCCCTTGGGAGCCGCCACGGCAATGACGCGCCCGCGCTTCCTGTGGGGACTCGACCCGTGGCCGTTGAGACGTTTGAGATGCTCGATGGCCTTGTCGAGCTCGGTCTCGTCAATCGGCCGGGCCACGAATTCCTGTGCGCCCGCCCGGATGCTGCTCAGAATCAGTTCCGGTGACGCCTCGTTGGCACTCAGGATGATACCGGTGCCGGGAAACTCTGCGCGCAGCTGCTTCACGAACTCCATCGCGGGTGTCGCCTGCGACGGCAGCTCCATGAGCACCAGATCCGGCTGCAGACCGCGTGCGAGACGCATTCCCGACTTGGCGTCTTCCGACTCGCCCACGACGCGCACGCCTTTTCCACCCACCCAGCGTTTCACGCGGTCGCGGGTGGCGTCGTCGCTGTCGATGATTACGAGTCGCAAGCTTCCGTTCTTGTTCGCGCCCATGCTGTCTGCTCCTTACTACTGAACGAGCGAAATGCCTTTGAGGAATGAGTTGTTGCTTCCACTCGCACACGGCGAGCCCGGAATGGTCACATTGATGAAACGACCGTTGACCTGGCTGCCCGGGCCCACGCTTTCCAGAAAGAAAGCGCCGAGCTTGACCACTCGTACCCAGTTGCGGCCGGACGCCGGCGGAGACGTGGGATCGAAGAAGGGCACCAGCGCGATGCGCGGGCTCAGCCCGAACCGCGATCCTTCCACGGAATTCGTGCTGTCGTTCCAGTACGCAGTCGGGTCGGCATCGATCAGGTCCTGCATGCCATGCGTGGTCGGGCCAACCATGTTGCCGGGCTCAACCTGAAGCCGGTCTCCCGGGCTGATCTTGTAGGCGTTGCAGTTGGAGATATTCCAGCTGTAGTCGGAACCGCCGGTCTGCGACGGGAAAGAACTGGCCCGGCGCAATGGCACTCGTGGGATTTCCCACCTTGAGCACCACCGGCACACCGACGTCACCCGGCGCGTTGTAGCCGGTGATGTTCGGATCGTACAGTTCTCCGCTGTCCGGGTGGCCGTTTCCGTTGACGTCGTCCCAGCGGTCGGGGATCGCCCACGGCTTGATGCAGTTGGCGGCACACACGTCGTAATAC
>OBLQ010000707.1_pt1 | contig 12750 bp, 9 predicted proteins | sample 1519881 | NCBI WGS metagenome assembly OBLQ01 (sample SAMN01911456, study PRJEB22533) | soil metagenome | biome: Soil | place: Malaysia | collected 2012-04-30 | depth DG_metagenome m | reverse complement strand
CTTGGAAGACGCGGGCATAGACGTCCCTTCGTTCGTTTGCGCGGAAAACCCTAGTCTGAACCGGTGTTCGCCCGGGAGGCATCTCATCAAGGAACGAAACCTCCATGTCCCCGTACAGCACCATCGCCATGCTGCGCGGAATCGGGGTCGCGCTCATGAGCAACATATGCGGTTGCGGCCCGTCGAGCGATGAAGGAGCCGCGCCGCCGATCAAGCGCTGGAGCGAAAAACGCTGCATCACGCCGAACCGGTGCTGTTCGTCGATAACGCCGAGGCCCATGCGCGGGACGCAAACGTTGTCCTGGAGAAGCGCGTGTGTTCCCACCAGAAACTGGATCTCGCTTCGGGCCGTCCGGGTCAAAACCAATTTCTTTTCCTTCGCGGGCGTAGAGGCAGTCAGCAGCGCCGCTTGAATTCCCAGGCTGTGGGCGAAGCCATAGAGACTACGGTAGTGCTGCTCCGCCAGTAATTCCGTAGGCGCCATCCATACGCACTGGTAACCATTCTCGATGAGCCGCAATGACGCCATCCAGGCGACCATCGTTTTTCCGGAGCCCACATCGCCCTGCACCAGTCGCTGCATGGGACGCGGCGATTCCATGTCATTTTCAATCTCGGCCAGGACGCGTTCCTGCGCGGCGGTGAGCCGGAAAGGTAGGCGCTGCCGCATGCCCGCGGCGAGAGCAGTGCCTAAACGGCCGCACGTAGCAGCGGCACAGCGATGCCGCAAATTTTTACGCAAACCCAGACCGAGTTGCAGATAAAAAAGCTCATCGAAAATGACGGAGCGGTGCGCGGTCGACGAAAAATTATTCAGCGCGACCAGATCGGCATCTAGTGCCGGTTCGTGCAATGCCGTCAAAGCCCGTCCGATGTCGATTAGGCCGCGCCGTTCCAGTATTTCCGCCGGCAGACAACCGGCGATATACGTAACGTGCTCGGCCAGCGCTTGGGATAACCACTTGCGCAGAATCGACAGTGACAATCCGCTCGGACGAACGTAGATGGGCAGTATCCCTCGCGGCGGCTGCTCTTCTCCCGCATCAAGGATTTCAAATTCCGGATGCACGAGCCGATTGCGCCGCGCCGGGTCCGCTTCCACTTTACCGTGAACCAGAAGCCTTTGACCTTGGGCCAGCCCTTTGACCAAATAAGAGGGGGCCCGGTACCAGATTAAGTCGATCATCCCCGTCTCGTCGCGCAGCACAGCCGTCATGATGTTGCGGCGCACGCGCGGATTGAATCTGCTGCGCAAACCGACCAACTGTCCGATGAAAGTTTGTTCTTGGCCTGCGGCGGCCTCTTTTAGCTTCGCCAACCGGCGGCGATCCTCATAGCGAAACGGCAGATGATAGAGAAGATCTTCTACGGTCACGAGGCCGAATGATTCCAGTTGCGCGGCACGTTTGGGGCCGACGCCTTTGAGAAAACGTATGGGTGTTTGCAAAGCGCGCAGGCTTTCGCGTACGGACGGAGAGGGGTGGAATTGCGGCCGTTCGTTGTCGTGCTGTTGGGTGCGATTAGTAACGGCCATTGGCAGCGTGCGTAAAATTTGGTTTTCCGGCCGCTCAATGATCCCTTATCCGAGGTTTGAACGGTTTGAACCTTTTGAACTCTTGAACGGTTTCCATGAGTCACTTATGGCAAAGGGGGCGCACCGTACTCCTGCAGAGCCTTGACGTCGAAGTCAAAGTCTTTCAAATACTCGATTCCTTCCGCGGCAGCATCGGCACCTGCCATAGTTGTAAAGTAAGGCACTTGATAGTCCAACGCATAGCGGCGAATGTGATACGAATCGGCATGAGAATGAGCGTCCATAGGGGTATTAATCACTATGGCGATGTGGCCCTGTTTCACCTGATCGCCGATATGCGCACCGCCCTCCTGGATTTTGTTGACCACCTCCGATGGCACGCCGTGGGCTTCGAAATAGGCGGCCGTTCCGCGCGTCGCGACAATCTGAAAGCCCATACGATGGAGTTTTCTCGCAACGGTCGCCGCGCTCGCCTTATCCTCGTCTTTCACGCTAATAAAGACGCGCCCGGATCTAGGCAGGCGCATCCCTCCGCCGAGTTGCGCCTTTGCGAACGCCAGCCCAAAGGTAGTGTCGATGCCCATGACTTCCCCGGTCGATTTCATCTCCGGCCCCAGCAGAGTATCCACGCCCGGAAATTTGTTAAATGGAAAAACCGCCTCTTTGACGGAAATATGACGCGGCAAAATTTCCGTGACCAGACCGAGTTCTTTAAGTTTTCGCCCGATCATGATGCGCGCCGCCAATTTGGCGAGCGGCACGCCGATCGCCTTGCTCACGAACGGCACCGTGCGCGAGGCGCGCGGATTTACTTCGAGCACGAAAACGTTCGTTCCCTGCACCGCAAATTGCACATTCATGAGCCCCCGGACATTGAGGGCTTTGGCCAGAGCGATCGTCTGTTTGCGAATCTCATCTTGAACTTCGCTGCTGATCGACTTAGGCGGCAAACTGCAGGCGCTGTCGCCGGAGTGAACTCCGGCGCGTTCGATATGCTCCATGATCCCGCCGATGATCACATCTTCGCCGTCACTCAAAGCGTCGACGTCAATTTCGATGGCGTCATCCAGAAATTTGTCGATTAAGACCGGATGCTCCGGCGAGGCTGCGACCGCATGCGTCATATAATCCCGGAGCGCATCGCCGTCATAAACGATTTGCATGGCCCGTCCGCCGAGAACGTACGAAGGACGCACCAGAACCGGGTAACCCAACCGCGCGGCGATTTGAAAGGCTTCGTCATACGCGCGCGCTATGCCGTTTGCCGGTTGCTTGACGCCCAGCCGGTTGAGCAATGAGGCGAATCTTTCCCTGTCCTCGGCAAGGTCAATGCTGTCCGGTGAAGTGCCGATGATCTTGACCCCGGCGCTCTCCAAGGGCAAAGCGAGCTTCAACGGCGTCTGTCCGCCGAATTGAACGATGACTCCATCCGGCTTTTCCCGATCGACGATGTTCATCACTTCTTCCATCGTCAACGGTTCGAAATAGAGCTTGTCGGACGTGTCATAATCGGTGCTAACGGTCTCGGGATTGCAGTTGACCATGATCGTTTCACAGCCTTCTGCCTTGAGGGCGAACGCCGCATGCACGCAGCAATAGTCAAACTCGATGCCCTGGCCGATCCGATTCGGTCCGCCGCCCAGAATCATGATTTTCTTTCGCTGGGTCGGTTTCGACTCATCTTCGCCCTCGTACGTTGAGTAAAGATAAGGCGTATAGGCAGGAAATTCGGCGCCGCAGGTATCAACGGACGAGAACACCGCTTCGATGCCTTGATCCTTGCGCAAACCGCGAAGCTTCTCTTCGCTCTCCCCGACAAGCTTCGCCAGGCGGGCATCGGCAAAGCCCATCTGTTTCCATGCGTGTAACAGCTCGGCACCTATCGCGTCGATTTTGCCGCGATACTCGCTAATTTCTCCTTCGGTTGCGATGATTTGGTGAATTTTTTCTAGAAACCACGGATCGAGGTTTGAAAGCTCGTAGATTTCCTTCGTGGTCAGGCCGGCGCGGTAGGCGTCGCCTAAATACCACAAGCGTTGCGCATTGGGATTCTTGAGCTTCTCGCGAATGACCTCAAGGTACTGGTCTCGGCGTGCGGAATCGAGAGCGAGCTTCGGCTCAAAGCCAAAGGAGCCGATCTCCAGAGAGCGCATCGCCTTCTGCAGCGCTTCCTTAAATGTGCGGCCGATCGCCATTGCCTCGCCGACTGACTTCATCTGCGGCGTCAACAGGTCTTTGGCTTGGGGAAATTTTTCGAACGTGAAGCGCGGAACCTTCACCACCACGTAATCGATGGTGGGCTCAAAACAGGCCGGAGTTTCGCGAGTGATGTCGTTGGGGATCTCGTCGAGCGTATAGCCGACGGCGAGCTTGGCGGCAATTTTGGCGATGGGAAACCCTGTGGCTTTACTCGCCAACGCCGAGCTCCGCGACACGCGCGGGTTCATTTCGATGACCACCATGCGCCCATCAATCGGGTTCACCGCAAATTGAATATTGGAGCCGCCCGTGTCAACGCCGATCTCCCGAATAACTCGGAGCGAGGCGTCGCGCATCATCTGGTATTCCTTATCCGTCAACGTCTGAGCCGGCGCCACAGTAATGGAGTCGCCGGTATGAACACCCATGGGATCGAAGTTCTCGATCGAGCAGATGATCACGACGTTGTCCTTGTGATCGCGCATCACTTCGAGCTCGAACTCCTTCCAACCCAGCACCGACTCTTCGATGAGAACCTCGTGCACCGGCGATATGTTAAGCCCTGCCTGCACCACCTCTTTGAACTCGTCGGGACTGAAGGCAAAATTGCCGCCGCTGCCGCCGAGCGTGCGCGACGCCCGGATGATCACCGGAAATTTGAGCCTCTTCTGGATGCGCATCGCTTCGCGCATATTGCGCGCATAGCCGCTGCGAGGGAGATCGAGACCGGCTCGCCGCATCGCCTCCTTAAAAAGATCGCGGTCTTCGGCTTTCTTGATCGAATCCAACTTCGCGCCGATCATCTCGACGCCGTAGTGGTCTAGGATTCCGCGTTCCGCGAGATCGATGGCAAGATTAAGGGCGGTCTGCCCGCCTAGTGTCGGCAGCAACACGTCGGGCCGCTCCTTGGAGATAATCGTTTCCACGATTTCTGTGGTAATGGGCTCGATATAGGTCCGGTCAGCGAAACCCGGATCGGTCATGATTGTGGCGGGATTCGAATTTACCAGAATAACGCGATAGCCCTCTTCTTTGAGCGCCTTGAGCGCTTGCGTGCCGGAATAGTCGAACTCACAGGCCTGACCGATAACGATCGGGCCGGAACCTATAAGGAGGATCGATTTGATGTCGGTTCGTTTGGGCACGGAATATTAGCGTCCTTGATGTTTTTTCATTAAATCGGTAAACCGGCGAAACAAATAGTTGGCGTCATGCGGGCCCGGCGAGGACTCCGGGTGGTACTGAACAGAAAAAACCGGCAGCTCCCGATGCGCCAATCCCTCCACCGTATTGTCGTTGAGATTCACGTGAGTGACTTCCGCCGCGCCCTTAAGGGAATCTGCTTCCACCGCAAAGCCGTGGTTCTGAGACGTAATCTCGACCTTGCGTGTGGTTAAATCCATGACCGGCTGATTGCCGCCGTGATGACCAAACTTGAGCTTGTAAGTTTTGCCGCCAAGCGCCAATCCCATGATCTGATGACCCAGGCATATGCCGAAGATCGGCTTTTTGCCAAGCAGTTTGCACACGTTTTCTTTCGCGTAGGGGACGGCGTCCGGGTCGCCAGGGCCATTGGAAAGAAAAATTCCGTCGGGATTCAACGCCAGCACATCCTCAGCCGCCGTGGCCGCCGGAACCACTTTGACGCGGCAGCCCATCTCCGCAAGATTGCGCAGAATGTTGTATTTGATGCCGTAATCGTAAGCGACGACAAAATAAGCGGGCGCGTGAAACGATCCTTTCCGCGCGCGCCCCCGCCCGACCATCCCGCCATCGCGGCGCTTGTACCCTCCCTCAAGCTCCCAGGTGCCCTCATTCCAGTCGTAGCCTTCGGCACAGGTCACATTCTTAACCAAATCGAGCCCGACCAAACCGGGCGAGGCCTTGGCTTTCGCGACCAGCTCGGCCGTGTCGCGGGTCACGGTCGAGATAATTCCTTCCTGCGAGCCGAAGTCGCGTAAATGGCGCACGAGCGAGCGGGTATCGATGCCTTGAATGCCGACGATGCCGTGGGCGCGCATGTAGTCGTGAAGCGGCTCGGTCGCGCGCCAACTGCTCGGCCTCGCCGTATACTCCCTGACAATGAATCCTTTCAGGAATGGACGGCGCGATTCGACATCTTCAGGATTGACGCCGACGTTACCGATCTGCGGGTAGGTCATGGCGACGAGTTGCCCTTCGTACGAAGGGTCGGTCAAAATTTCTTGATAGCCGGTCATACTCGTGTTGAACACCACCTCGCCGACGGCTTCACCCTCGGCGCCGAATGATAGCCCTTCGTAAACTTGACCGTCCGCCAGTGCCAAAATAGCATTCATGATGCGCTTGATTTAATTGGGATTGGCCGCTTTTTCGCAGTCGCTCTCTGCTTGACTCGCCTCATCGGGGTTTATGATTGAATAAATCACCACCTTGTCTTTCTCGCCATAGTCCGACTCGCGCAGTTTCACGCGCACTCGCTCGCGCTCCGCGCTAGGAATATGTTTCCCCACGTAATTGGGTTTGAGCGGAACCTCTCGGTGGCCGCGGTCAACCAAAACGGCGAGTCGGACCGATTGGGGACGTCCCGATCTGAAGATTATGCTCAATGCAGTACGCGCAGTTCTGCCGGTGTGAATGACGTCATCCACCAGAATGATTTCACGGTCTTTCAAACTCAATGGCGCCGCATCCGGATCTGTTGCAGAAAGCCGGCGAATCTCGTTTCCCGATCCGTAGATTTCGATCTCTCCCACTTCGGGTTTCGTCTTACGTTGTTTTTCGACTTCGACGGCAATGCGTTGCGCCAGGTAAGATCCCTTGCTGCGCACACCCAAAATGAGCAAACGATCCGGCTCCTGGCAGTCTCGCACAATCTGCTGGCTTAACTCGCGCAGCGCGAATTCAATCTCCGCTTCATCCATGATGCTTCGCTGCGGGCCGCTCTTGTAAGGCTCATAGCCCAGCTCTTCGGCTTCCTTGATGGAATTGAAGATCGCCAGCTCCTTCTTCTTGAGCCACTCCTCAACCGTGTCAGTGAGAGCCGCATCGTACGCGCAGTAACGTTTAGTTTTGACATGCCCCACCAGTTGCACCTTGAAGCGGTGATCGCAGTAGATACAGGCAATGATAAGCGCGCCGCCGCCCCCCCCTGTGAGTACATCAAATTTGCGCATCGTTGACGGCGGTTCCATCACCGTAATGCAATTGGGATTGCGGCACTGTGGGCCCAGCGTTTCGGGGCTTTGGTACGCGGCCGAGCTTTTCCTGGTCGGTGTGCGCTTGGTTTTGCGTTGGTCGAAGAGAAATTTAAGTAGCGCCATGCGCACCGGCACGCCGTAGGCAGCCTGCTTAAAGTAGATGCCACGCCGGTCCCGATCAACCTCCGGCGAGAGTTCGTCCACCCGCGGCAACGGATGCATCACGACAGTGTCCTTGAAGCGTTGCTCGGTCCGATGGTGGGATAGGCTCCGCCGGTCGTCCCCTCCTTCATGCGTTCTTTCTGCTTTCGCGTCATATAGAACGCGTCATAGCGCAACCCGGAAACCATCGTGTTGAAACGGCTTTGGATCGTAGAGTCTAGTTGGGTGAAGAGTGCGAGCTGGTGGGGTTGTCTGGGCGTAAGGTAGAGAGCGTCGGTCTCGGTCACCACCGCGCTCAGATCATCCGAAGCCACCGGCGCGAGCGTGTAACCGTACTCTCTTTCCAAGCGCTCCAGCACATATTGCGGTAGCTCCATGCCGTTGGCGGCGACCGTGACGACATTGGCGCCGAACCGGGCCAGCGCATAGACAAGGGAATGAATGGTTCTGCCATTTTTCAAATCGCCGCAGATGACTACGGTGAGGCCTCTCAGCTCGCCCTTCTCTTTGCGCAACGTGTACAAATCGCACAGTGTTTGGCTTGGATGCTCGTGGCTGCCGTCGCCGGCATTGATTACCGGCACATCCGCGTGTTCGGCCATGGCCTTGACGGCACCGTCCCAGTAGTGGCGCACCACCAGCACGTCGGCGTAGCTGGAAACGACTTTGGCCGTATCGGCGACGGTTTCGCCTTTGGCGGTAGACGAAGATTTCATGTCCGAACAACTAATGACGGACCCACCGAGGCGGTGCATCGCCGACTCAAATGAGAGACGGGTTCGCGTGCTCGGCTCATAAAAAAGCGTGGCCATGATCTGACCGCCGGCAACCCGGTCGCTGCGCAGCTTCCCCGCGGAGTCCGCCAAGGTGAAGATTTCTTCAATCTCGGCGTTAGTCAGATCAGCTATGGATAAAAAGTTGCGTCGAAACATAATTCAAAAGTCAGAGTTCAGATGTGAGAGGTCCTTCAGAGCAGTTCTGAACTCTGCGATTCGCCATTATTAATCTGGGGTCCTTCAAAACCCTAAGTTGCACCGCGGCTTTGCCACTGGCCTACCGTAACCCGATCGATGCCATCCGATTCGGTCAACAGAACATTGACCCTTTGCCCTTCTCCCGCATCCACGTTCTTTCCCACAACGTCGGCGCGAATCGGCAACTCGCGCGCGCCGCGATCCACCAGCACGGCAACGAGAATCCGCTTAGGTTGTCCGAGGCGCGCAACCGCCTCCATGGCAGCGCGTATGGTGCGGCCCCGGAAGATCACGTCGTCAACGAGCACCACCGTCTTTTCGTCAACGGCGAAAGGCACTTCGAGAACGCTGCTATTGCCGGCGCCTTGTTCCGCCGCACGATCGTCGCGATAAGAGGTGACATCAAGGGTGCCCACCGGTGGCGCGACCTTTGCAATCTCTTCAATCTTGCGTGCCATCCGCCGCGCCAGGTGAACTCCACGGGAACGGATGCCGACTAACGCCAGCGCGCTGGCGGTCGGTGTCTTCTCGATGATCTCGTGCGCCATCCGGGTGATCATCCTGCCGAGCTCATCTCTCTCCAACACAATCTGTTTATCTTGCGCCATGAATAAAAAAGACCCGCCCGCTTCAGCGAGAGGGTCTTTGATTGTTTGTGATTAACGTAGGTTTTGTCATAACGCCTTTGCCGATCTCACAGGATACGGTTAAAAGGTCTAGTTTTTTCTATCGCGGGAATCGCCCAAAGTCAATAATAATAAGCTGCTCAAATTCGGTTGCAACGGGCCAATCCTACGCAGAGCACCTGTAACGGGTTACACTGGCATGACGACCACGACAACAATTCAGAGACATTGACTTAAGCGCAGAGGTTCCGTAAGGCTTTGGTAGAATACACTACCCCAACTGAGAAGATTCCGGGCGCCAAGGGGCCGGCATGGACATGATGGAAACTACGGCAACAAGCGCAAAGGCTAAGCCTGTTATTTCTGCTTTCCGCTTCGCCAACAACTTTAACTCTTCCGGCCCAGGGTTGTGGCTTTTTCTCCCCATTGCCCTGGTGGTAGGGTATCTGGTGATCCCGCCGCTCCTGTTTATCGTGTACGCGAGTTTCACGCCCTCAATGACTGCGCAGAGCCACGCACTCACGCTCGGCAATTACCGAGATATCCTGGCCGCAAACTCTGATTTTAAGGCTTTGCTATGGAACTCGGTTACCTTTTCTGTCGGCAGCGCCGCCTGGGCGCTTTTTTTTGGCACTACACTCGCCTGGCTCGCGGAAAGAAGCAACGCGCCTTTTCGGAGCCTCGCCTACGTTTCGGCTTTCGTGTCGTTCGCGGTTCCCGGATTGATCAAAGTGATCGGCTGGATTCTTCTGCTCGGCCCTAAAGCAGGCCTTATCAACCTTGCGTTCCGCGACCTGACCGGCGTTATGCCAGTGTTCGACATTTTTTCGCTGCAGGGCATGATCTTAGTGGAAGGTTTTTTGTGGACTCCGGTCGTCTTTCTGCTCATGGCGACGCCTTTTCGGTCGATGGATCCGTCGTTGGAGGAAGCGGCTGTGGTGGCCGGGAGTACCGAGTGGCAGGTTTTTAAGCGGGTTACGCTACGCATGGCGGCGCCGAGCGTGCTGGCAGTGTTGACGCTGACCTTTGTCCGGAGCCTGGAGGCCTTTGAGATTCCGGCGCTTATCGGCATTCCCGCGGGGGTGCAGGTTTTCACCACCCAGATTTATCTTCAACTGACGGAAGGCTATCTTCCAGAATACGGATATGCGAGCGCTTATTCCGTTATTCTCATCGCGGTGGTAACTCTTGCTTTGATTCCCTACTATCGCGTAACTCAACACGCGCATCGGTTCACCACCATCACCGGCAAAGGATTTAACCCAAGACGCAAGGATCTCGGACGATGGCGTGGGGTCGGCGGTTTCCTGTTGCTCTTATTGCCGATCTTTCAGCTCTTACCACTGACCGCGCTCGTCTGGTCGTCTCTCATCCCCTACTTGCAGCCTCCGTCGATGAAAGCGTTCCACGATGTCTCGCTCCATCAATACGCAACCGCCTTCAACGATCCCAAAATCATCCGTTCGATTATCAACAGTTTTGTTGTCAGCTTCACTTCCGCCACCGTCGCTGTTTTTGTTTCCTTTATCGCTGCGTGGCTGGTGGCAAGAACCACGCTGCGCGCGCGCTGGACGCTCGATCGCCTGATGATGTTGCCGCTGGTCTTTCCCGGAATCGTCATGGGCGTCGCCATCTTAAAAATGTATTTAACCTTGCCGGTGCCGATCTACGGCACCATATGGATTCTCGTTGCCGCCTACAGCGCTCGTTTTCTTCCCTATGCTATGCGATTTTGTCACTCCGGCTTGCTCGGCATCCACCGCGAATTGGAGGAAAGCGCGACCGCCAGCGGCGCCAGCTGGGGTCAAGCGGCGCGAAATATTCTTGTCCCCTTAATGATGCCCGCCCTTTTCGCCGGCTGGATTTACATTTTTTTGATTACCATCCGGGAACTCTCCGTAGCTTTATTGCTCTACAGCCCGGGCTCAGAGGTCATTTCCGTGGTCATTTGGGAAATGTGGGAAAACGGTGCCGTGGGAACGCTCTCGGCTTTTGCCCTCGGTATTACCGCCGGAACGGTCCTCGTTGCCAGCCTGTTTCATAGGCTAACGCGCCATTACAGTCTCGACGTCTGATCGGAAGCAGCGGCTGCAACTCGATGAAACAACTGCGACCGGCTTCTTGTGACCGCAGCTAGAGCTTTCACGGCCTGAAAAGGCGTGAAAATGTCTGTTTAGGACCCGGCCGTTGAAGCTTACGATTGGCCCAGCGAGCGTAGCAGTTTATCCCATTTCTTCAGCGCCTTTTGATATTGCGGAGTCGTCATGCCCTCCTCTGTGTAATATCGCTTGAACGGGTAGCTCTTCCAGGCGACCCCGTATTTGAAACTTTCCAGAATCCGCTGGCCCTCTTCGCCGATAACGAAGTCCGTCAGCAACAAAGCCGCGTGCGGATGCGACGACTTGGCAATCACCGCCGATCCGCCTGCGTTGGTGGGCACGAGATCCATGGGAGCCCAATCGATCGGTGCCCCGGCTTCGATTTTGACCAGCGCGTGGTTGCGAAAAATCGTCGGCGACGCGGCGACTTCTCCGGCCACGACCAGATCGCGCATAGCGGCGCCGGAAATTTTAAACAGTTTCACGCTTTGACTGCGTAGCTTGTCGATGTATTCCGGCCCTTCCAGTTTTAACATCGTCCCTATGACCTGGTCGCCGGTGCTGCTGATATCCATGGCAAGTTTGCCCTTCAGTGCCGGCTTCAAAAGATCCTTGTAACTTTTCGGCACGTCTTTCTTCGCGAGCATTTTGGTATTGTAGCCGAAGCCGATGAAGGACTCGCGGTCGGTGACCCAAAAAATCTTGTCGCCGTCGGCTTTTATTCGCGCCTCCTCGGGATATCGCTTCAGCTCCGGTGTCGTGTAGGGTTGAAGAATGTGCTGGTCGCGCAACAACATCAAAATGCCGGGCGTGCTCTCCACGAAATCCGCCAGATAACGTCCGGATTGCGCTTCATTCAATATTTTCGGCGCCAAGTCTTTGCTTCCGGCGCGATAGACCTCGACCTTGATGGCGGGATATTTTTTTTGGAATGCCGCCACGATCACCGAGGCCAATAGAATCGCCAACAAGATCTTGCCGCCACGATCGCTTTGTAAGAACCCCCGGCCAATGAGGTATACCAGACCACTTTGCCTTCGGCCTTGGCGCCATCAAGCAGAATTTTGCCGCGATCCGGTCCCGTATACCGGGCCAACTCGTTGAGTGTTTTTGGTGCGCCCTGCCCCCAAGCAGACGAGGACATGATTATCAAGATAGCAGCGATGAAGCCGACGATCTTCATTTCGTTCCTCCTTTGGTTTTGACGCGGACGATTTTTTTCGTTCGGTTTGTGTTTTTTATCCTAGGGTCGGTTTTTTCTTATGGCAAGGGGGGTACTGCGTTGGGGCTCAAACCTCCAAATAAGCGATTTCCGCGCTGACAGCGAGCCCATCGACGCGGAGGGTTGCCACCGCTACCGGCAGTTTGAATCTTTTCGGCCCGGCGCTGCCGGGATTCACGAAGAGCACGCCCGCGCGAGTCACAATCGACGGTTGATGGGAATGGCCGCTGATAACGACCTGGTAGCCTCGCGCGGCTGGATCGAACTCGAGCTCATTGACGTTGTGGATTACGAAAACCTGGGCGTCACCCGCCCTTAGCGCCTTTGTAGCCGGCAAGGACCGCGCCCAGGCGCCTTTGTCCACGTTGCCTTTGATCGCGACGAGCGGCGCGACCGCTTGAAGCGCTTCAAGCACTTCAGGCTTGCCGATGTCGCCCGCATGAATGATGAGATCGACTGCTCTCAACGCGGCAAGCGCCTGCGGCCGAATCAGACCGTGAGTATCGGAGATCAGCCCGACGAGTTTTCGCCCGCTTTTTTTGGCTTTCAATCCAAAGGCTTTCTCGTTCATTTGAGAATTGGAGGGTCTTATCTGGGTCTCCGAAGCGTGTTGCCTCTTTCAGCTTGGAACCGCTTGGAAAGCGATGCGCATGGGCGAAATACACGCATGTTAAACTTCGCTGCTACCTTTTGTCATTTCCAACGCAGTGAGAAATCCAGGATCCCTTACATTCCTTCGGGATGACATCGTTGCG
>OBLQ010000706.1_pt1 | contig 12764 bp, 12 predicted proteins | sample 1519881 | NCBI WGS metagenome assembly OBLQ01 (sample SAMN01911456, study PRJEB22533) | soil metagenome | biome: Soil | place: Malaysia | collected 2012-04-30 | depth DG_metagenome m | reverse complement strand
GCGGTCGACATTGGCGCGGCGCGCCCGCCCGTCTTCCCCGTCAAAGGAGAGGCCGTCGCACTTTGGGCGGGCGACGACAATCTTCGCCTCGTTGTGCGCGCGCCCGGCGCCTATCTTTGTCCGAAGGCGGATGGAAGGCTCGTCGTCGGCGCGACCGAGATCGCGGGCGAGACCTCGCTCGATCCCTCGCCCGCGGCGATCGATGGCTTGAAGCAAGCGGGCGCGGCGGCGTTTCCCGCCTCGGCCGGCTTTCTGGAAGCCGAGCGCTGGGCGGGGCTCCGCCCCGCAACGCCCGATGCTGCGCCCATTCTCGGTCTGGTCCCGGCGGGGCCGGACGGTCTCTTCTTCGCCCTCGGCCATTATCGCAACGGCGTGTTGCTCGCCCCGGAGACGGCCGCGGCGCTCGCCCCGTTGATCTTGCGCGGAGAGCATTGTGCGGGCCTTGCCGCCTTCAGCGCGGCCCGCTTTCCATTAACCAGTTAGGAGTTTGTTGACCATGAGTGCGGACAATCGGGATGAAGGATCGTCCGAGGCCATGAAGCTCGCAGCCCTCTCCGCCGCACAGCCGACGGTCGCCGCCGCCTTGAAGCGCGCGAGTGAAACGACCGGCGTCGGCTTTGAGCTGCTCTACAATATGGCGAAGCGCGAAAGCGCGTTCGATCCGAAGGCGCAGGCCTCGGGAACATCCGCGGCCGGCCTTTTCCAGTTCATTGACCAGACCTGGCTCGGCGCCGTCAAGCAATATGGCGCCGCGCACGGCCTTGAGGTTGAAGCCGCAGCGATTTCGCAGACCTCGTCCGGCAAATATGTCGTCGCCGATCCCGCCAAGCGGCAAGAGATTCTCGATTTGCGCCTTGACCCGATGAAGGCAGCGGCCGTCGCGGGCGAGCTCATTGAGGCGAACCGGCAAGGTCTTGAACGAAGGCTCGGCCGGACGGTCTCCGCTGCGGAGGTCTATTCAGCGCATTTTCTCGGCCTCGGCGGCGCCGTGAAGTTCCTCTCGGCCTCGCCCGAGGCGGAAGCGGCGGCGGTTGTTCCGCATGCCGCGGCCGCCAACCACAATGTCTTCTTTGACGGCGAGCGCGCAAAAAGCGTCGGCGAGGTGATGGCGTCGCTATCGCGGACGATGGGCGAGGGCGCGTCGGCGCCGAGGCCCAGTCTTGCGGAAACGTCAGTGAAAGCGGCCGCCGAAGGCGCCGTTGTCGCGCCGTCGCCGCTTGAGAAGAAAGGCTTCGCGCTTGCCGATTTTTCTGCGGCTCGATCATTTGCCCCGTCGGGTGCGATTTCGGTGTCGCCGCTGACGCTCGCCGTGCTTGGCGCGATCGATCCGACTCGCCTCGGCGAAAAGCGAGACGAAATCTAAGTCCGCGCGCAGCATTTCATGATGTCGTACCGAGTGATTGCGCGCGCGCCGCTCGTCATCGCCTTCAATGAAGGCGGAAACGGCGGGCGACAGATTTTTTTTCCAGGACGAATGCCGCTCAACAGCTCGGCGCCGTCGCGCCCGGCGGCAGGCGCGTCTCGGCGTCGGCGCAGGCTTTGGCGAACTGGTCCGGCTTCGCGCCGACAACGGAGGAAAGGTCGGCGCCGAAGAGCTTAGCGCCCGCAAAATCCGCCGCTTCGACATGCGCGTTCGAGAAATCGGCGTCGGAAAGATCGGCGCCCGAAAATCGGACGCCGGTGACGTCGGCTTCCTTGAAGCTCGCGCCATGAAGTCGGGCGTCCATGAAGATCGCCCCCGTCGCGTAAACGCCGGTGAAAATCGCGCCTTCGGCGGTCGCCGCCGTGAATTTCGCGAAGGAAAGATCGGCGCCGGAGAAATCGGAATTCGACAGATCCGCCGCGCGCGCGCTCGCCCCGCGCAACGCCGCGCCCGTAAAATCGCTGCGGCGGAGAACCGATGCGTCAAGGCTCGCCTTGCCGAGCTGAGCCTTGGCGAAATCAACCTCCTCGCCATTGGCGCCCTCGAAGGTCGCCCCATCGAGGAGCGTGTTGATGAAATGCGCCTTGGTGAGGGCTGCGCTCGCGAACGTCGCCTTCGTCTTGGTCTGGCCGCTGAAGTCAGCGCCAGCGAAATTGCGCGCAGCGTCGTCGGCCGGCGTTGTCGACGGCTTGGCGTCGATCTTAAGATCCGTCTCGGCGCGCTTCAGAGCGCCCGACAAATCCGGCGCGAGGCGGTCGGCGTTGTTGAGTCCGTTGCGGAGGCCGCGACCAATCTCGGCGATCGGATTGATCGTCGGTTGATGCGTCTTCTTCGCAGCGATGTTCGTTACGAGAACGAACACCCCCGCCATGATGGCTATCATCAGAAGAACGATGCGGAACATGCGCAGCCTCGATCGCACTTCGCGGCGGCAAACACGACATCCTCGCCCCAAGAAATCAACGAACGATTAACGATGACAGGAGGTTTATCGAAACTAATAGCGACAAACTGCGCCCAAATGGGTTCGTGGAATTACGAATTGTTAAGAACAACCCGTCGACGCCCCGCAGCTGTCGCATCTAAGGCAGGCGCCATTGCGCACCAGCGTGAATTGGCCGCATTCGGGGCAGGCGTCGCCCTCATAGCCCTTGATGCGCGCCTGGCGGCTCGGGCTTCCCGGCGAAGCGAGGCTGCCCGGCGGCGCCTTCTGGTTCACCGCCTCGGCCAGTTTTTCAATTTGCGCCTCGATCTCGGGCGCGCCGCGTTTTTCGATGCGCGTTCTCCCGATCGCGTCGTCCTCGAGGCTGACGTCTTCGGCCTCGACAGTTTCGGCGCTTTTTCTCAGGCGATCGAAATCGCCGCCGCGAAGAACGACGAGATTGTCGGTCACGGTCGAGCGCGAAAACCCTTTCGAAATGAGCTTTGTTGCGTTTTCCTGCGCCTTTTCGCCAGCGACGCCCTTGCCGATCGCATCGACCGCCGATTCCTGCGGGTCGACATGAGCAAGATCGGCGCGCCCGAGATAGGAGATCGCAAGTTCGCGAAAGATGTAGTCGAGGATCGAGGTCGCGTGCTTGATCTGGTCGTTGCCCTGCACGGGGCCAGACGGGGCAAAACGCGTGAACACATAAGCGTCGACGAATTCTTCGAGCGGCACGCCATATTGCAGGCCCAAAGACACCGCAATCGCGAAATTGTTCATCAGCGAGCGGAAGGCCGCGCCTTCCTTGTGCATGTCGATAAAGATTTCGCCGAGTTCGCCGTCGTCAAATTCGCCGGTGTGCAGATAGACCTTATGGCCGCCGACGATCGATTTTTGGATATAGCCCTTGCGGCGGTCGGGCAGGCGCCGGCGCCCGGGCGTTCTTTCGATGATGCGCTCAACGATGCGCTCGGCGAAAACCTTGGAGCGCTGCGCCGCCGGCGCTTCGGCGAGCGCATCGGCGAGACTTTCGCCGTCGTCCTCGGCGTCCTGCGCGAGAAGCGTCGTCATCAGCGGCTGGGAGTATTTCGAGCCGTCACGATAAAGGGCGATCGATTTAAGGCCCGTCCGCCAGGCAAGCATATAGGCGCGCGCGCAATCGGACACGCTGGCGCGGTTCGGCAGGTTCACCGTCTTCGAGATCGCGCCCGAAATGAAAGGCTGGCACGACGCCATCATCGACAGATGGGCTTCTACCGAAAGCGCGCGCGTTCCGATGCGCCCGCATGGAGACGCGCAATCGAAGACAGCGAGATGCTCGGGCTTGAGATGCGGCGCGCCTTCGAGCGTCATCGCGCCACAGCAGAAAACATTCGCCGTATGGATCTCTTCATCGGAGAAGCCGAGATCGCGCAGCAGCTGATAACCGGACGCTTTGAGCTGCGATTCCTCGAAACCGAGCCTGTGGCGGCAGAAATCCTCGCCGATCGCCTGCGGCGTCAAAGCGAACGTGATGTCGAAGGCGATTTTCAGCCGTTCTTCGAGGGCCTTGATTTGCTTGTCTTCGAATCCCTCGCGCCGCAGAGCGTCGAGATCAACGCCTGGCGCGTCCTTCAATGTGCCGCGCCCGACCGCATAGTCGGTGATGTCCTCGATTTCATCGTCGGAATAGCCGAGGGCTTTCAGGGCCGACGGGACCGCGCGATTGATGATCTTGAACTGGCCGCCGCCGGCGAGTTTCTTGAACTTCACGAGCGCGAAATCGGGCTCGATCCCGGTCGTATCGCAATCCATGACGAGGCCGATCGTGCCGGTCGGCGCGATGGCGGTCGCCTGCGCATTTCGGAATCCGGAGATCGCTCCGAGTTCGTAGGCCTCGTTCCAGATCGACTTGGCGCGGTCGGCGAGGCCCTCCCACGGGCAGGCCGCCGCTTCGAAGACTGGCGGCACCGCGTTGAGGCCCTCAAAAGCGCCGCCCGTCGCGACGCCGAGCGCGGCGCGGCGATGGTTGCGCATGACGCGGAGCATCGCATCCCGATTTTCCTTGAACTTCTCGAACGGTCCAATCGCGGCCGCCATTTCTGCGGAGGTGCGATAAGCCGCGCCCGTCATCAAGGACGACACGGCCGCCGCAACGCTCCGACCCGCCTCGCTGTCATAGGGAATGCCGGAGGCCATCAGCAGGCCGCCGAGATTCGCAAAGCCAAGGCCGAGCGTGCGGTAGTCGTAAGATTTACGCGCGATTTCGGGCGAGGGGAATTGCGCCATTGCGACCGAGATTTCGAGCGCGATCGTCCACAGACGGCAGGCGTGTTCGTATGCTTCAACGTCGAAGCCTATCTCGGTCTTAAACTTGATGAGGTTCAGGGAGGCGAGATTGCACGCCGTGTCGTCGAGGAACATGTATTCGCTGCACGGATTGGACGCGCGGATCTCCCCGCCTTCGGGACAAGTGTGCCAGGCGTTGATCGTGTCGTGGAATTGAATCCCGGGGTCGGCGCAGGCCCACGCCGTCTCGCAGATCTTCTCCCAGAGGGCGCGGGCGCGCACTGTCTTATGGACGGCGCCGTCGGTGCGCCGCGTCAGGGTCCATTCGCCATCCTCGGCGACCGCATTGACGAAGGCGTCGGCGACGCGCACCGAATTATTGGCGTTCTGACCGGCGACGGTGCGATAGGCTTCCGAATCCCAGTCGAGATCGTAGCGCTCGACCTCGATCGCCCTGAAGCCGGCGCGCGCAAAATCAATAACCCGCTTGATGACCGGATCGGCGATGAAGGCCCGGCGCGCCTCTTTGATTGCGGCCTTGAGCGCGGGGTTCTTTTTCGGATCGAGCCGGTCTTCTCCGTCAATGTCCATCGGCCAGCACGCAGCAATCAGCTTCGGCAGATGCATCGCCATCGCTTTCGATCCGGCGACGAGGGCGGCGACTTTTTCCTCCTCGACCGCTTTCCAGCGGACGAAGGATTCGATGTCCGGATGGTCGACATCGACGATGACCATTTTCGCGGCGCGGCGCGTCGTTCCGCCCGATTTGACGGCGCCCGCCGCGGCGTCGCCGACCTTAAGGAAAGACAGAAGACCGGAGCTCCGTCCGCCGCCGGACAGCGGTTCATCGACGCCGCGAATGGCCGAGAAATTCGTGCCGGAGCCGGAGCCATATTTGAAGAGCAGCGCCTCGCGCCGCCAAAGGTCCATCACCCCGCCTTCGCCGACGAGATTATCGTTCACCGACTGAATGAAACAAGCGTGAGGCTGCGGGCGCTCATAGGCCGAAGACGAGGCGCTAAGCGCTTTGGTGTCGGGATCGACGAAGAAATGACCTTGACCGTCGCCTTCGATGCCGTAGGCCCAATGAAGGCCGGTATTGAACCATTGCGGGCTGTTCGGCGCGCCGATCTGCGCGGCGAGCATGAAGCGCATTTCGTCGAGGAATGCCTGCGCCTCTTCAGCCGTACTGAAATAGCCGCCCTTCCAGCCCCAATAGGTCCACGCGCCGGCGATGCGCTCGAAAATTTGACGCGCGCTTGTCTCGCCGATGAAACGCGCTTCGGCCGGCAACTTTGCAAGGGCGGCGACATCGGGCGCCGAGCGCTGCAGGAATTCCGGAACGCCGCGCTCTTTTACTTTCTTGACGGCGGCCGGCACGCCGGTCTTGCGCAGATATTTCTGCGCCAGAATGTCGATCGCCGTCTGGCTCCAATGCGACGGCGCCTCGACGTCGCGCATCGAGAAAATCGCCTCGCCGGAAATCGCGCGAATCTCGCTCTCCGCCCGCCGGAAGCGGAGGGCGTCATAGGGCGCGCCGGGCTTTTTCACATAGCGGCGGTCTATTCGCATCGGTGGTCCGGATTTGGGACGAAACAGCCCTATATAGTAGTCATTCGACGGCCCAATCTCAATGTTTGGCCCCTCGGACAAGGCCTGCCGCCTCCTAGACCTTGCCGGCGACGGGCGCCATATTCCGGCCGCCCGTTTGGGCAAGGATATCGGATGGCTTCCGCCAAGGCCGTCATCCTAGGGATCGTGCGGCGATCCCTGGGTCGGCCGAGGCGGCCGGCGCCCGCGCATGCGGCCGCCATTCTTGATTCAGCGCCGCGCAGCGCGGCCCGTTCGGGATTACGCCAGCGATCGGACGCGAAGACGAGGGTTCAATAGGCGGCATGCTTTCGAAATTCTTCACCTGGTGGAACGACTCGACGTTCGGGACCCAGTTCACCCTTTGGCGGCGGGGCGCGCGGCTCGTCGGCTCCGATGAGCAGGGCAATCGCTATTTCGAAGAAAAAGTCCCGAGCGCGCCGGACGGGGGAGGGCGCAAGCGCCGCTGGGTCGTGTACCACGGCGTCGCCGAGGCCTCGCGCGTGCCGCCGGACTGGCACGGATGGCTTCACTATACCTTTGAAGCGCCGCCGACGGAGAAGCCGTTGACCCGCCGCGCCTTCGAGATGGATCATCTGCCGAACATGACCGGCACGCCGCTCGCCTATCATCCGCAGGGCAGCCTTTCGCGCCCCGAGGGCGCAAAAGGAGTCCGACCCGATTATGAAGCCTGGTCGCCTGACGCCGCGTAACTGTCGCCGGAGAAATTCGCCATGAGCAAAGCCGGACTTTTTGAGACGATTGTCGGCGCGATCGTGCTTGCCGTCGCCGCCGTCTTCCTCGTCTATGCTTATGGCGCGAGCGGCAAGTCGATATCGCAGGGCGCATACCGGCTTGAGGCCGTGTTCGGTCAAGTGGCCGGAATCACCGTCGGCTCCGACGTGACGATCGCCGGCGTCAAGATCGGCACGGTTGCGACGGATGCGCTCGACCCAAAAACCTATGAAGCGCGGCTTGGCCTCTCGATCGCGCGCGACGTGGCGGTGCCGGAGGATTCTATTGCGAAGATCGTCTCCGACGGCCTTTTGGGGACCGCTCATGTGTCGATCGAACCTGGCGCTTCCGACGACATGCTCGCCGATGGCGGCGTGATTACGCAAACGCAAGGCTCCGTAGATCTTCTGGCGCTTGCCGTGAAGGCCTTCACCTCGCCCGACAATTCGAAGGGCGGCGCCGACAAGTCGGATAAGAATCCAGCCTCCGGAGAGAGCGAGTGATGCGTTTCTTCTTCCTTCCGGCCGCTGTCGCGTTCGTAGTCGGATCGTCCTTCGCCAGCGCGCAAGCGCCGGCGCCATCGGCGGCGCAGCCGGACGCATCGCCGCCCCCAAATGCGCCGAGCATTGACCGCGATCCTGCGCTTGACGCTCTCGGCGAGACGCCGCGGCAGCAAGACGAACTCGATCGATTGTCGAAGTCGCCCGACGACGTGTTTGAGGATTCCGGCGAGACGAAAAAGCGCATCGGCGTTTCGGTGACCTTGCGCGCGCTCGATAAGATCACCGCTCAATATACGGACATAGAAGCGCCGATCGGGAAGCCGGTGAAATTCGGCTCGCTCGAAATCCTGCCGCATTATTGCGACAAACGCCCGCCCGAAGAGTTTCCGGAGACTACGGCCTTTCTGGAGATATTTGATCGCGGGCGCAGCCGGTCCGCGCCCGCCTATAAGGATCCGGCGCTAGCAGCGGCCGTCGCCGAATCGGACGAGCCCAAAGAGAGCAAGCCGGTCACGGACGACTATTCTGTCAAGGCGTCTGTTCCGACGCAGCCTTTCGGCGGGCAGGCGGGCGACGCCGCCGCGCCAGATAGTCCTGGTACGGATGGTTCGACAGGTCTTGGCGCCGCGCCTGCCGACCCCAATCAGCCGGCGGCGCCCGTCGACCCCGATCGCATCTTCTCGGGCTGGATGTTCGCTTCCTCGCCCTCGCTCAACGCGTTGGAAGATCCCGTCTACGACGTTTGGGTTATCGACTGCAAAACGCAGATCGTCGACAAATAGGCCGGCGCGCGTTTGAAATCGGCTTTGACGCCTAGGCGCCCGGCAAGCAGGCGCTGGTAGTCGTCATTGGCTACCTTTTCAACGCCGAACTGCGCGAGATGATCGGTGTGAAATTGCGTGTCGAGCAGCTTGAAGCCGCCGATCTTTAGCCGTGCAATAAGATAGGCGAGGGCGATCTTGCTGGCGTTGTCGACTCTGGAGAACATGCTCTCGCCGCAAAAAACGCCGCCAAGCGCGACGCCGTAAAGACCGCCGACCAGAACGCCTTGGTCATAGCATTCGACCGAGTGCGCATAGCCCAGCCTGTGAAGCTCGCGGTAAACGTCTTCGATCGGATCGTTGATCCAAGTTTCCTCGCGGCCTTCGCCGCACGCAGCGCAGGCGGCGATGACCTCTCCAAACGCCGTGTCGAAGCGGACTTCGAAAGGCTCGCGGGCGATCAGTCTCTTCAGCTTCTTCGGGGCGCGCGCCTTTTCAAGCTGGAGCGCGCCCCGCTCCTCCGGGAGCACCCAGACGACTTTCGGGTCGTCGCGCCGGCGCCCCATCGGAAAATAGCCGAGCGTATAGGCCTTCAGAAGCTGGTCAGGGCGGATGTCGTTCGCCGAGTCGCGCGCCATAGCATTCACTATCGCGCAAATCGCCCGCCGAGTTCAATCGACTTGAGGGGCGGTCAAGCCCGGCGGAGCCGCAATCTGTCGTGGCTGACGACCCGGTTGCGCCCGCTCGCCTTCGCCTCGTAAAGGGCGGCGTCCGCACGCTCGAAGAGCGCGTCGGCGTTCGTCTTGGAGACATGTTCGGCGACGCCGAATGACATTGTGATCACGCCGAGATCCTGCTTGGCGGATTTGTTGACGAGTCGCTTTTTGGCGAGCGTCGATCGGATTTGTTCGGCGAGGGTATTCGCGTTATCAAGCGTCGTATTTGGCAGCACGATCGCGAATTCTTCGCCGCCATATCGCGCGGCGAGGTCGCGGCCTTTCGTGTTGTTCCGCAGCACATCGGCGACGAATTTCAGAACCTGATCGCCAATCTGGTGGCCATAGGCGTCGTTGAAATTCTTGAAATGATCGATATCGCAAATAATCAAAGACAACGGCTCATTGTCGCGGTCGGCGAGTTCAATGGCGTCCTGAAGGAATTTTTCGAAATGCCGGCGGTTCGCGAGCTTCGTCAAGAAGTCGGTATGCGCGTCCTGCTCAATCGCTTCGATCGAGTCGCGCAGGCGCGTGATATTGTCGACCGCGGCGGAAAGCTTCTTCTCGAGCTCCTGGTTGCGGCTCGTCGCTTGCGCAGCGGTCTCGATCAACGCCGCAAGCAGGCTGCGCAATTCGGTATCGGTTGAAATGCTCGCGGCGTCAGTTGAGATTTCGGCGACATCAGAACCGAATTCCCTCGCTGATTCGCTCAGGCCTTGCGCGACGCCTTGCAGGCCTTCGACCTCGCCGAGAACTCGGTCGAAATAGCGCTCGAAGACGGGGCCGAGATCAACGATTTCGCAGAACTGATAGAAGAGGCGCATCACATAGTCGGTATCGATGCGCTTGCCGGCTGCGATATGGGCGTCGACTTCTCTTACGAGTTCGGGCGGAGCTTTCTGAAAATATCTGAACCAAACTTCGTAGCACTCGGGCGCAGGCGGAATGCCCATGCGTCGGAGCTCGGAAATGACCTTTTGGCCGACTTCCTCGAGCGATGCTGGCGCACTCATTCTCGGTCGTTCTCCCGTCCGTCCCGCCGCAGGCGGGCTTTGCCCGCCGCCCGCAAATCGGTCGGAAGACATTCATTCACGGAAAGCCTTGATAGACGATTAACCAAGTCTGGCGCCGCCACAGCGAAGCGCCAAGGCCGCAGGTCAACGCGCTAGGCGCGACAAGACGAGGAAAGCGGCAGGCTCGAATTAGGGCGCGTTAACGCTCAGGCAAGCCATTTTTCAAGCCAGTGAATATTATAGTCGCCTTTCTGAAAATCCGGCTCGTCGAGGAGATTCATGAACAACGGTACGGTGGTCTCGACGCCTGTAATTGCAATTTCTTTCAACGAGCGGCGAAGGCGCGCAAGGCAATGGGGTCTATCTTCGCCATAGACGATCAGCTTTCCGATCATCGAATCATAGAAGGGCGGAATCCGATAGCCCGTATAGACTGCGCTATCGAACCGGACGCCGGGTCCGCCCGGCGCGTGGAAATAGGTCACGTCTCCGGGCGAGGGACGAAATGTTTTCGGATCCTCCGCGTTAATGCGACATTCGATAGCGTGCCCGCGGAAATGAACGTCCTTTTGCGAGAAGCTCATCTTCTCGCCGGCGCCAATGCAGATTTGCTCGCGTACGAGGTCGAGCCGCGTCACCTGTTCTGTGATCGGGTGCTCGACCTGCAAACGCGTATTCATCTCAATGAAATAGAATTCGCCGTCCTCATAGAGGAACTCGATCGTGCCGACCCCAAGATAGCCGAGTTCGGCGATCGCCTTCCGCGCGATCTCGCCGATCCGCTCGCGCTCCTTTTGCGTGAGGGCCGGGGAGAGCGCCTCTTCGAGAATCTTCTGGTGCCGGCGCTGCAGCGAACAATCGCGTTCGCCGAGCTGAGCGACGTTGCCGAAGGAATCGGCGACAATCTGAATTTCGATATGCCGCGGCTGTTCGAGATATTTCTCGATATAAACCGCGTCATCGCCAAATGCCGCCTTCGCCTCCGCCTTGGCGGTTGCGATCGCTTCATTGAGGCCTGCCTCATCGCGCGCCACCTTCATGCCGCGTCCGCCGCCGCCGGCCGCCGCTTTAATCAGCACCGGATATCCGATCGCCTCGGCGGCGCGGCGCGCAGCTGCGAAATCGCCAATGCCTCCATCTGAGCCGGGCACCAAGGGAACGCCAGCAGCGCGCATCGCGGTCTTGGCGGCGATTTTGTCGCCCATGATCCTGATATGCTCAGGTTCCGGTCCGATAAAAGCGATGTTGTGGGCTTTTACGATCTCGGCGAAGCGAGCGTTCTCCGACAGGAATCCATAACCGGGATGAATTGCGTCGGCGCCAGTGATCTCGGCCGCCGAGATGATAGCAGGAATGTTGAGATAGCTATCCTTTGGCGGCGGCGCGCCGATGCACACGCTCTCATCAGCAAGACGGACATGCATTGCGTTGGCGTCCGCGGTCGAATGAACCGCGACGGTCGCGATGCCAAGCTCCTTGCAGGCCCTGTGTATCCTGAGCGCGATCTCGCCGCGATTTGCGATCAGGACTTTTTCGAACATGGGTGACCTTGGCGCGGGGCGGCCGCGCTCTACTCTATGATCGCGAGGGGTTCGCCGAATTCGACCGGCTGGGCGTCGGCGACGAGGATCGATTTCACGGTGCCGGCGCGCGGCGCGGCGATGGGGTTCATCGTTTTCATCGCTTCAATGATCATCAAAGTCTGACCCGCATTTACCCGGTCGCCTTCTTTGACGAAGGGCTCGGCGCCCGGCGAAGGCGCGAGGTAGGCGGTCCCGACCATCGGCGAGGACACCGCGCCTGGATGCGCTTTGGCGGGAGTTTGGTTCGGAGCAACCTCTTTGACCTCGGGGGAGGGTGCTGGCGCCGGAGCCGCTGGCGCAGCGAAGGCGGCCGGGGCGCAGGCGGCTCGCGAGACCTTAAGGCGCACGCCTGCCCGTTCGACCTCGATTTCCGTGAGGCCCGTCTCCTGCAGGATCGCGGCGAGTTCGCGAATCCACGCCGACTCGATTTCTTTGTTTTCGGTTTTTTTTTCTGTCATTCAAGCGTCCGGGTCGGGCGGCTATTTCAACCGCGTTTGTCGATGAGCCGCCTCATCGCGTCAAGCGCGAGAACATAGCCGTCAGGGCCAAGCCCGCAAATCACCGCGTCGACGGCGGGGCTCGCGAAGGATGTACGGCGGAACGCTTCACGGGCGTGAATATTGGACAGATGGAGTTCAATCTTGGGCGCCGCCACTGCCTTCAATGCGTCATGAATCGCGATTGAGGTGTGCGAATAAGCGGCCGGATTAAGGATCAGCCCGTGGGCCTTATCTCCCGCCTCCTGGATCCAGTCGACGAGGACCCCCTCATGATTTGACTGCGGGAACTCGACTTTCAGGCCGAGCGTCTCCGCCTTCAATCTTACTGCTTTCTCGATATCCGTCAGGCTTGCCCGCCCATAGATTTCGGGCTCGCGGCCGCCGAGAAGGTTGAGATTGGGACCGTTGAGGATGTAGACCGTCTCACCCGTCATTTGGATATGGGCCCCGCCTGGTTGCGCATCGGGCCCCCGGCCCCCTATATGTCGCTGGGAAAAAGCCTACGATATGAAGGCGATAGCGGCAATGGAGCTGATGATCAACGGCGAAAAGCGCGAATTCGGCGCGCCACTGAGCGTCGCCGGTCTTCTCGCGAGCCTGTCGCTTGAGCCCCAGAAGATCGCGGTCGAACGCAATCGGGAAATCGTGCCGAAATCCGCCTATGCCGCGACCGGCTTGGCGGACGGCGATCGGATTGAGATCGTCCAATTCGTGGGCGGCGGGTGACGGTGATGGCGGACGAACTCA
>OBLQ010000705.1_pt1 | contig 12769 bp, 12 predicted proteins | sample 1519881 | NCBI WGS metagenome assembly OBLQ01 (sample SAMN01911456, study PRJEB22533) | soil metagenome | biome: Soil | place: Malaysia | collected 2012-04-30 | depth DG_metagenome m | reverse complement strand
GCCGGCCTGAAGTGCATCCAGGGCAAGGGCATCGTCAACTCGATTTCCATGAAGGAAGGCGAGGCGGAGTTCATCGCCAAGGCGAAGCTGTGCCGCCGCTACGGCGCGGCGGTGGTGGTGATGGCCTTCGACGAGAAGGGCCAGGCCGACACCTACCAGCGCAAGACGGAAATCTGCGCCCGCTCCTACAAGCTCCTCACCGAGCAGGTGGGCTTCCCGGCCGAGGACATCATTTTCGACCCGAACATTTTCGCGGTCGCCACCGGCATCGAGGAGCACAACAACTACGCGGTGGACTTCATCGAAGCCACGCGCTGGATCAAGCAGAATCTGCCGCACGCGAAAGTCAGCGGCGGCGTGTCTAACGTGTCCTTTTCCTTCCGCGGCAACGAGCCGGTGCGCGAGGCAATCCACACCGCCTTCCTCTATCACGCTATCAAGGCCGGCATGGACATGGGCATCGTCAACGCCGGCCAGCTCGGCGTGTACGAGGAAATCCCGGCCGAGTTGCGCGAGCGTGTCGAGGACGTGCTGCTCAATCGCCGCGAGGATGCGACCGAACGCCTGGTTGAATTCGCCGAGAGCTTCAAGGGCCAGACCAAGGAGCAGGTGGAGGACCTGTCCTGGCGTGAAGCGCCGGTGAAGGAACGCCTGACCCATGCCTTGGTGAAAGGCATCACGACTTATATCGTCGAAGATACCGAGGAGGCACGGCAACAAGCCGAGCGCCCGATCCACGTGATCGAAGGCCCGCTCATGGACGGCATGAATGTGGTGGGAGATCTGTTTGGCTCGGGCAAAATGTTCCTGCCGCAGGTGGTGAAATCCGCCCGTGTGATGAAGCGGGCGGTGGCCCATCTTGTGCCCTATATCGAGGAAGAGAAGGCGGCCAGCGGCGTATCCCAAGCCAAGGGCAAGATCGTGTTGGCCACGGTGAAGGGCGACGTGCACGACATCGGCAAGAACATCGTCGGCGTGGTGCTGCAATGCAACAACTACGAGGTGATCGATCTCGGCGTGATGGTACCGGCGGCAAAGATTCTGGAGACTGCGAAAGCGGAGAACGCCGACATCGTCGGTCTGTCGGGCCTGATCACGCCGTCGCTGGAAGAAATGGCCTACGTGGCGAAGGAAATGGAGCGCCAGGGCTTCAAGGTGCCGCTGTTGATCGGCGGTGCCACCACCTCGCTCGCCCATACCGCAGTGAAGATCGAGCCCAACTACAGTGGCGCGACAGTTTATGTCAAAGATGCCTCACGCTCGGTGGGTGTGTGCACTAGCCTGCTGTCCGATGAACAGCGCGCTGACTATACGGCCAAGCTCAAGGCGGACTACGCTCAGGTACGCGAGCGGCATCTGAACAAGGACAGCAAGCAGAAGCACATCTCGCTGGATGCGGCGCGCGCCAATGCCCCCAAGACGGACTGGAAAGCCTATACGCCGCCAGTGCCGAAGCGGCTGGGGGTGCAGGTGTTCAAGGAAGTGCCGCTGGAAGAGATTGCCAAGCGCATCGACTGGACACCCTTCTTCCAGACCTGGGACCTGCACGGCAAGTTTCCCAAGATTCTCGATGATGCAACCGTGGGCGCTGAGGCACGCAAGGTCTACCAGGATGCGCAGGGCATGCTGGCCGGCATCATCGCACAGAAGTGGCTGACGGCGAATGCGGTGATCGGCCTGTTCCCGGCGAATTCCGTGGGCGACGACATCGAGATCTACACCGACGAATCACGTTCAACCGTGGCAATGGTCAACCACACCCTGCGCCAGCAACTGGAGAAGCCCTCTGATCGCAGGAACTATGCGTTGTCTGATTTCATTGCACCCAAGGATTCAGGTGTGAAGGACTATATCGGTGCTTTTGCGGTTACCGCTGGCATCGGTATCGAAAGCAAGCTGGCCGAGTTTGAGGCGAAGCATGACGACTACAACAGCATCATGCTCAAAGCGCTGGCCGACCGGCTGGCGGAAGCGCTGGCCGAGTTGATGCACGAACGGGTGCGCAAGGAATTCTGGGGTTATGCGGCGGACGAGACCTTGTCCAACGATGAATTGATCGACGAGAAATACCGCGGTATCCGACCGGCACCCGGCTACCCGGCCTGCCCTGAGCACACGGAGAAGGGGCCGCTGTTCGAACTGCTGCAGGCACCGATAAATGCGGGCGTGACGCTGACCGAGAGCTATGCCATGTGGCCGGCGGCAGCCGTGTCAGGCTTCTACTTCTCGCATCCCGAGTCGCGCTATTTCGCGGTGGGCAAGATCGAGCGTGATCAGCTCGAGGATTACGCGCGGCGCAAGGGCTGGGATATCGAGACCGCGGAGCGCTGGCTGGCGCCAAATTTATAAGTGATGCACTAACGCGCATCACGACTGAAAAGCTTCCTTAAGAACCTTTCTTCGCTTCCGCCTGGTGGATGTATTCCTCCAGGGCCTTTTTTGTTACTGGGCCTACGTGATAAGTCACCAGCTTTCCCTCGCGGTTGAAGACCAGGGAAATCGGGGTGCCGGCTAGCACACCCACCCCGATCTGATCCGTAATGCTGGAATCGGTCAAAAGAATGGGGAAGGTGATCAGGTTGTCGTCCACGAACTTCTGAACCTTGTCTTTCTTGGCGTAGCCGAAGCTGGGAAAGTCGACTGCAGCGCCGACGACAATGGCGGTTTTATCCTTGTTGGCGTCATGGAAGAACTGGAGCTCCGGCATTTCCTCCATGCAGGGTGGGCAGCCCGGCCCCCAGATATTGAAGATGACCCATTTTCCCTTGCCGATGTATTCGCTCAAAGGATGTTTTTTTCCATCCAGGCCTTCGAGGGTCACTTTGGGGGCCTCCGCTTGCGCCCACATGGCAGTCGAAAGGAGGACAAGAGCAAGCATGATTCGCACAAGCTGTGCAAAGCGGTGAAACATAATGATGGACTCCAATATAGCGTTGGGGGCGGGATGAAAGACGCCTTCTGAATTTTGTCGCGTTACTCAATCAATCCTGACAGGCTGGAAACAAAATAATTCCACTAGCCTGCAGCATTGTTCGCAAGAGCGCGCCGCGCCCACACGGATTCATCCAGCCATTTCGTGAGCTGGTCCGCAGGGAGCGGGCGTGCCATGAAATACCCTTGGGAGCAGTCGCAACCCAGCATTCCCAGGGTGTTCCACACGGATTGGCTTTCCACGCCTTCGGCGGTGACCTTGAGGCCGAGATTGTGCGCCAGGTCGATGGTGGAGCGTACGATGGCCGCATCGTTCTCGTTTGCTTGCATGTCCATCACGAAGGATTTGTCGATCTTGATTTCGTCCACCGGCAGACGCTTGAGATAGGCAAGTGAGGAATAGCCTGTGCCGAAGTCGTCGATGGCCAGGCCGATCCCCATGGCGTCGAGCTCGGTCAGGATGCGCAGGCCGTCGCTGGGGTTGGCCATGACCGCGGTTTCGGTGATTTCCAAGGTGAGGTATTCGGGCGCTACGCCATGCCGGGACAGGAGCCTGTCTATGACCTTGGGCAGTTCGGAATCGTGCAAACTGCGCGCGGAAAGGTTGACGGAAACGGTGAGCCCATGGCCTTGAGCGTGCAGTTTGGCAAGACGGGCAAGCGAGGTTTTCAGCACCCATTCGGTGAGCGGTCCGATCACGCCGGCGTCTTCCGCCGCGGGAATGAAGCTGTCCGGCGGCAGGAATCCCCGGGAAGGATGGTTCCAGCGTATAAGCGCTTCCAGGCCCGTGACGCGTTGTGCAGCGTGGTCGATCTTGGGCTGGTAATGCAGACAGAGCTGGTCGGACTCGATGGCTTCCTGCAACTCGCTTTTGAAAGAGAGGTCGCTGCGCGTCACCAGGTCCTGCTCCGGAGCATACACGGCATAGGGCTTGCCCGAACGCTTGGCGGTATACATGGCGATATCCGCGCAGCGGATCAGACTGCTCGGGTCGTTGCATTGGGAGGGATATAGCGATATCCCCAGGCTTGCGCCCAGGTCGATGCTCTGCTCCTGCCACTGGAAGGGGCGACTGAGCACTGCCAGGATCTTTTCCGCCACCTTGGGCGCGCGCTGGGCATTGATGTCCGGCAGGACAATGACGAATTCATCGCCACCCAGGCGCGCTACGGTGTCCTCGTTACGTACGACGTCCTTGAGCCTACGTCCGACCTCGCGCAGCAACTCATCTCCCACGTCATGTCCAAGGGTATCGTTGACAGCCTTGAAGCGGTCCAGGTCCATCAAGGCCACGCCGAAGCTGAGGCCGTTGCGCTGGGCTAGAGCGATGTGATGTTCAATGCGGTGCTGCAGCAGGCAGCGATTGGCCAGTCCGGTAAGCGTATCGAACATGGCTTGATTGGCGAGCTGTGCCGCCTGGCGGCTGACGCGGCGGCTGACGAAGGCGGCGATGAGCAGGCCGGTCATGAAGATGATTACACTCAACAGCATCATCAGGTCGCGCGCATGCTTGTAGGAATTCTCCGCAGCATGGACAGCGGCGGCGGTCTGCTTCTGCTGCATTACCAGCAAGGCATTCACCTGGTCGGCAATCTCGCGCTGCATGGGCATGGCGCTGTTGCGGATCTTGTCGAAGACCTGCTGGGTGGATTCCCGGGACGACAGATTTACCACCGCCTGTACTTCCGGTTGGGCTTCCCGCGTCAGATCGCGGATGTGGGCCAGGATCCGGGTCTCCTCTCCACTAGCGGCCAGTTGCTCAAATTGATGGCGCGCATCCACATACGCTGCGCCATAACGGTCGAAGCGCATGATTTCCTCATCCTTGTCGAAGGGGTCAGTGAGGATGGAAAGTGCATGCATGCTGAGCGCCCGTTCGCGCAGGGCGGTTTGCATGGCGGTGGCAAGCTGGATTTTGTAATTGTTGGTTTCGGCGACACTCTTCAGATGGCCATTGGCTTCCGCGATGTAACGCAGCCCAATGACGGCCAGTGTCACCATGAGTGCGAGCACGATGATAAAGCCCGCTACAATGGCAGCGCCCATGCCAACGTGTGTTTGTGTGCGATTCATTGTTGTCTGCCCATCCCATGCCCGAATATGAAATCGGGTCTTGTTATCGCCGTGTTTCCGGCCTTGTCTGGGTTAACTTTAACGGCAAGAATGCTTCAAGAATATATCCCTGTTCCAGGGTACGGCAAAATTTCTCCCGGAGTTGAGGCCATGTCCGAAGCGCATTATCCCGACGCATTGTTGTTCACGACGCCCGTCTGTCCCCATTGTCCCGCCGTCAAACAAGGCCTCACCCAGTTGTTGCAGGAAGGCTTGCTGGGGGCGCTGGAGGTCGTGGATGCAACACGTGAAACAGAGCGCGCACAGGCATTGAATGTGAGAGGCGTGCCCTGGCTGCGTCTGGGCGAGTTCGAGTTGGAAGGGCAAATGAGCCTGGGGGAACTGCGGCATTGGGCGGAACTGGCTGCCCGTCCCGACGGGTTCAAGCACTATTTCTATGAAATGCTGAAAAGTGGCCGGCGGGCAAAGGTGGAGGCTTCCCTGCGTGAGGACCCTTCCCGCGCCGCCTGGCTGGCGAAATTGGTGACCGACCCGGAAGCCGGCATGGCCGTGCGCCTGGGAATCGGCGCGGTGCTGGAGGAATTGCAGGGCACGGGTTTGACCCAGGCGATGGTGCCGCCGCTTGCGGAAGTCTTGTCCGCTGCAGAGAGTCGTGACCGCGCGGATATCGCGTATTTTCTTTCCTTGATTGATGGCGAAGCGGCGCGGGCAGCCTTGCAAACCTGTCTGGACGATACCGACCCCGAGGTGCGGGAGATTGCCCGGGACGCGTTGGGCAATGGCTAGCACGGGACTGCCTTGATTGTTGATCCCCGCTCGTCTATCGATGAATTAGGGCGATGAATCAAAGAGAACAGGGTCGGGTAAAAGAAAGGCAGGGCAGAGATGAGCATGCTGGATATCAATCAGGCAACCTTGTATGAAGGCCGCCTGCTGCTGGACCCCCAGGGCAATCTGGTGGGTGATCCGGATTGGAATGAAGCGGCCGCCCAGCAGCTGGCCAAGGAAATGGGCGTTAGCCTCTCGGCGGCGCACTGGGAAGTGATTCGCTATGTGCGCGACCATTATCGGCAATGCGGCGTGCCCAGCAGCGGCACCAGCCTGTTGCGCTGCATGGAAGACCATTTCGTGCAGCAGGGCGGGCGCAAGTATCTGTACCAGCTTTTCCCCGGTGGGCCGGTCACCCAGGCCACCTGCATTGCTGGCTTGGCATCCCCGCCGTACAGCCATGATGCTTCCTTCGGCACGGTTGAGTAAGCGCTGAGTCGATGCCCTTTCGCGCGCGGCTGCTGCCAACGGAACGGGAATTCGAAATCGCCGGTGCCGAAACTATGCTGCAGGCAGGGCTGCGTGCCGGCCTGGCCATGAATTATGGCTGCAGCAGCGGCAATTGCGGCTTGTGTAAGGCGCGGGTCGTTTCGGGGGAAGTGAGCAAGGTCCACCCCCATGATTTCGTGCTGTCTGAAGCGGAAAAGCAGCAGGGCTACGTGCTGATGTGTGCCTATGCACCGCGCACGGATGTGGTGCTGGAGGCCGGCGTGGCGACCCGTCCGGCGGAAATCCAGTTCCAGGAAATTGCGGCACGAGTGAAGGAGATCAAGCCGCTGACCGACAAGGTGCGGCTGCTGCATCTGCAAACGCCGCGCAGCAACCGTCTGCGCTTCCTGGCCGGGCAGAGCGTGGCGCTGGCAATCGGCGATGACGCCAGTGACTACGCCGTGGCCAGCTGTCCCTGTGATGACCGCAATCTGCAATTCCATGTGCGCGATATGCCCGGCAATGCCTTCGCGAGTCGGGTATTCGATGGTCTGCGCGTGGGAGAAACGGTCACGGTGTACGGCCCGGTGGGCGATTTCGTGCTGAAGCCGGATTCAACTCGCCCCATCCTGCTGTTGGCCTGCAACAGCGGCTTTGCCCCGATCAAAAGCCTGGCCGAGCATGCCATGTCGCTGGAACAGGCAGAATCACTGTATTTGTATTGGCTGGCCACGGTCGAAGGCGGGCACTATATGGCCAACTGGTGCCGGGCCTGGGCCGATGCCCTGGATAATTTCCATTACCGGGAATTGCAGGAAGCCGCCCTGGGGGACGCCCAGGTCGAGCATGCATTGGGCCGGCTGCTGGCCGAACATCCGGATTTGAAGGGCTTCGATGTCTATGCCGCCGGGCCGCAGGGCTTTCTGGACCAGGTGCGCAGCCGGCTGTCGCCCTACGGGGTGAACGATGCGAATTGGGTGGCTACCCTGGCCTAGGGGCCTAGGCGGTTTTGACCGCGCCCAGGCTCGCCAGCTTGAAGTACATGGCTTCCTCCAGCGCATCCTTGGCCAGGTCGAAGTCCGGCTGCAGTTCCAGTGCCTTGGAAAAGGCTCGCGTGGCATCGGCAAAATGTTCCTGCAGCATGAAGGCCAGACCCAGCTGGAAATATAGCTCGGCATTGCCCGGACACAGGCCGATGGCCTCATTGAAGCAGTGCACCGCCACCTCGGCGCTGCCGATGGCGTAGCAGATCAGTCCCAGGTTGACCCAGGAAGCAAAGAAATCCGGTTTGAGCGTCAGCGCCTTCTGGTAGCAGATGGCGGCATCCGTGTTGTTGCCCTGGTTTTGCAGGGCCACGCCCAGGCCGTAGTGGGCTGAGGCAAACAGGGGGTCGGTGGCAATGGCCTTGCGGAACAGGTCGGCTGCTTCTTTGAATTGCCCGGCGTCGATCAGCAGCATGCCCAGATTGTTCTGGGCCTCCGGAAAGCGTGCCCGCAGCGCCAGGGCCGCCTTATATTCGATGAAGGCGCGTTCCGTCTTGCCCAGGGCAGAAAAGGCGCGGGCGAGATTGTAGCGGGCGATGGACAGCCGTTTGTCGTCGCGGCTTTTGTGGGACAGCAACAGGTCGACCGCACCCTGGAAAGCATCGCGGGCCTTGTCCGCCTGCCCTTCGGCCAGCAGCAGATTGCCGTTGTCCACCAGGGCGGCAACGGACTGCGAATTCAACTGGTTTTCGCGCAGGATCGATTGGGCGGAACGCGTTGCTTTTTTCATTTCTCTAATTACGGCAGGGGGCGGGATTTATTGAGGGCCTGCCCGGCTTGAATTTGACGCAGCACACGCCATATAAATGTCATCAAGACAATGAAGGCCCTAGGCCGCGCAGAGGAAATCATGATGAATCTCGTTTTCAGCAATGCCCACTACCAGGTGCTGGAGTATCCGGAGCTGGATGCTTTCGAGTTGGTGAACACTCGCTTGGGCACCGGAGCCTTCATCCAGGGGTCGGTGGCCCGCATGTTCCGCTCCTCCATGGAGGGTTTGCAGGGGCAGGAGGTCAGCGAGGAGGATGTCGAGAACGTGATCGGCAATTTTGACGCGCTCATGACCCAGCCGTTGCACTACCATTGAGGCGAGAGCGCCGCCCATTCCCCCGGGCGCCATGGATTCAAGCGCTTGAAAGTTACATTTCATGACAAATCTCCCTTGACGGCCGAACCGGGAGCAGTGCTATGATGGTCCTCCCGCGCTAGGTTTAGGCGTTTGGATTCAAGGGAGTGGCATCACATGAAGCTGGAATATAACTATCGGATCGGCCCGGCCGGCATCGAGTTTTCTCTGATCGATGGCTTCGATGACGAAATCGAAGTGGAAGGGACCGACGAAGAGCGCATGACCGTGCAGCGTTATGTCATGCTGGCCTGGCAGGATGCCATCAACCGTACCTGCAATAATCCCGAGGAAATCCGCCAGCTGATGTCTTCCGCCGAAGGGCAGAAGCAACTGCAAAAGCGCGCCGAATCCTATCTGGCGGAGATCCTGCGTGAATTCCCGGCCGAGCTCGATCGGCGCAAGACGCCGGATCGCCGCGATTACTCCAAGCGTCCCCATGACGCTTCGATGGACCGTCGCCGCAGCCGTCGCCCCAACTAAGCATCGCGACATAAGCCTGCTGCGCGGCGTGATCTCAAAGCAGCGATGCTCGCCGTACCGCTTGTACGGCTGCGCTTCTGGCTTTGACCTCTTGCCGCTCGCTACAGCTTCTGCCGCAATGCTGCCGTTAACGGAGGCAGATGCAATTCCGGTTATAATCGTGGCCTGATTTTTGGTGCTTTTTCCTCTCCATGCACAGTTCGGCTTCCGCTTCCTCTTCTGTCGGCATTGTCACTCCGCAAACCGCGCACTTTGATACGCCGCTCAAACTGCGCAGCGGCAGCGAGATCCCGCGTTACCAGCTGGTGTATGAAACCTACGGCACGCTCAATGCCGACAAAAGCAATGCCATCCTGATTTGCCATGCCCTGTCCGGCAACCACCATGTGGCGGGGCGTCATAGCGAGCAGGACAAATATCCGGGCTGGTGGGACAACATGATCGGCCCCGGCAAGCCTATCGATACCAACCGTTTCTTCGTCATTGGGGTGAACAACCTGGGCGGCTGCCACGGCTCCACCGGCCCTTCCAGCATCAACCCGGAAACCGGCAAGCCCTGGGGCGCCAGCTTCCCTTTGGTGACGGTGGATGACTGGGTGGAGACCCAGGTGCGCCTGGCGGATTCTTTTGGCATCCAGCAATTTGCCGCCGTGGTTGGCGGCAGCTTGGGCGGCATGCAGGCCCTGCAGTGGAGCATCACCCACCCGGATCGCCTGCGGCATTGCCTGGTGATCGCCGCCGCGCCCAAGCTCACGGCCCAGAATATCGCCTTCAACGACGTGGCGCGGCAAGCCATTCTGACCGACCCGGATTTTTACGGAGGCGATTTCTACGCCCATGGCGTGGCGCCCAAACGTGGCCTGCGCCTCGCGCGCATGCTGGGGCACATCACCTATCTGTCGGACGACGTGATGGGTGCAAAATTCGGCCGCATCCTACGTTCCGGCGCCTTTCAGTTCGGCTATGACGTGGAATTCGAGATCGAATCCTACCTGCGCTACCAGGGCGACAAGTTTGCCGGCAGCTTCGACGCCAACACCTATCTGCTGATGACCAAGGCGCTGGACTATTTCGACCCGACCCATCATTACGAAAGCGGCCACCTGTCCGAAGCGCTCAAGCCGGCTACGGCGGATTTCCTGGTGGTTTCCTTTACCACCGACTGGCGCTTTGCGCCGGAGCGTTCGCGTGAAATCGTCAAGGCACTGCTGGATAACGAGCGCAATGTGTCCTATGCGGAAATCACTTCCAATCACGGCCACGATGCCTTCCTGATGGAAGATGACTATTACCATAATGTGGTGCGCGCTTACATGGCGAATATCTCGACGGGAGTTGGCGCATGAACACCACCTTCCGCACCGATTTTGCGACCATTGCCGAAGGCATCCGCCCCGGGTCCAAGGTGCTCGACCTGGGCTGCGGTGACGGCAGCCTGCTCAAGTATCTCAAGCAGTCCCGCGGCGCACGCGGCTACGGCGTGGAAATCGCCGACGAGAAAATTGCCGCCTGCGTGAAAAACGGGGTGAATGCCATCCAGACCGATCTGGAATCCGGCCTGTCCACCTTTGCTTCCAACTCCTTCGACTATGTGATTCTGTCGCAGACCCTGCAGGCCATGCGGCATACCGAAGACATCGTGCGTGAAATGCTGCGCGTGGGGCGGGAGGCCATCGTCACCTTTCCCAATTTCGGCCATTGGGGCCACCGCCTGCAGGTGCTGACCGGGCGCATGCCGGTCTCCCGCGACCTGCCCTACCAGTGGTACAACACCCCGAACATCCATCTGTGCACGCTGAAGGACTTCGAGGCTTTCTGCGCCGGGCAACAGCTGCGCATCCTGGAGCGCATCGTGCTGCACCGGGGGGCGCGTGTCGATTTCCTCCCCAATCTGCTGGGCAGCCTTGCCCTCTACCGCCTGGAAAAACTCAGCTGACCGGACTTGCCTCCGGTTTCCCTCGTCTATACTGAGTTACGCGCTGTGAAGTTCTGCAGGATAGCGTGGGTCCATCCACCTTCAGAGGAGAGAGCATGAAAGCACTGTTCGCCATACTGTCCCTGCTGCTGTTTGCCTTGCCTGCCCATGCCGAACAAGCCAAGACCTTCGGCGATGTGGCCATCCACTACAACGCCATGCCCACCGATGAACTGCTGCCGGAGGTGGCCAAGAACTACAAGATCGAGCGCAGCCGCAACCGCGGCATGCTGACGATCTCGATCCTGAAGAAAACCAATCTAGGTGTATCGCAAGCCAGCAAGGGCGAGGTGAAAGTGACGATTCCCACCTTGACCGATCAGAAGATAGACGTCCCCATGCGGGAAGTGGTGGAAGGAACAGCCATCTACTACCTGGGGGAATTTCGCATTACGGCACCGCAGACCTTGAAGTTCGTGGTGACCGCCAAGCCGGAAGGCAGCGACAAGACGCTGAGCTTCGACTTCTCGCGCCAGTTCTTCAAATAGGCATCAAATCCAGAGACGGGCCAGCCCCAACAAGCCCAGCGCCATCACCAGCAACCCGGCTGCAACGCGCAAAGCGCGCTTTTGCAGCAGGGGTTGCAGGTGACTGGCAAACCATCCCATTGCAAGCAAATTCGGCAAAGTGCCAAGCCCGAAAGCCAACATGGTCAGCGCACCTTGTGCCGGGCTGCCGCTTGCCAGCGCCGTGATCAGCACGCTGTAAACTAGGCCGCAGGGCAGCCAGCCCCAGATCATGCCGGCAGCAAAGGCCTGCGGCAGGCTGCGGATGGGCAGCAGCTTGCCCAGCAGCGGTTGCAGTTTTTTCCATACCCCGCCCCCCAGCCTTTCCAGCACCAGCACCGTCTGCGCGAAGCCGGCCAGGTAGAGGCCGAGCAGGATCAGCATCAAGCTGGCAAAGGCGTACAGCACTTTCTCCACCGGAAACAGCTGCTGCAGGAACAGGCTGGTGCCGCCCAGCGCGCCAGCAATACCGCCGGCAATGGCGTAGCTGGCGATGCGCCCCAGATTGGCCGCGAGATGGTAGGAAATGCGCGGCCCCTTCCCCGGCAACTGCAGCGAGAAGGCGCCGACTAGGCCGCCGCACATGCCCACGCAATGCACTCCGCCGAGCAGGCCGACCAGCATGGCGGCGATGAGGCTGAGTTCAGGCATCGTTTGCTCTATGGTTCAGGCCAAGAATGGCAGGGCGCATCCACCACACCATCAGAATGCCTGGCGCCCCGATGGCAACCGAGAACAGAAAAAAGCTGGGCCAGCCAATGGATTCAGACAACACCCCGGACAGTGGGCTGACATAGATGCGGCCAACGGAAGCAAAGGCGGATAGCAGGGCATAGTGGGTAGCGGTAAACCGGTGGTTGCACAGGCTCATGAGCAAGGCAACAAACGCGGCGGTTCCCATGCCGCCGGTGATGTTCTCGAAGGCCACGGCGCCGAGCAGCAAGTGGTCGATTTGAGTAGATTCGGCCAGTGACACGATGCCCCAATCGAACGGAGGCAAAGTGAAAGCCCCCCAGGCGCCTTTGCCGGCGATGGCGACTTCGTAAAACCCCAGATTGGATACGAGTTGCAACACGCCGAACAGCAGCAAGGCGCGGAACAGCCCCAGCCAGAGCATGAGTGCGCCGCCTAGCAAGGCGCCGCCGATGGTGAGCCAGATGCCGATGACTTTGTTGACCACCCCGACTTCGGCCTGGGTGAAGCCCATGCCTTTGATCAGGAAAGGTGTGGTGAGCGAGCCGGCGAAGGCATCACCCAGCTTGTACAAAATGATGAGCACCAGAAATGCTGCGGCGCCGGATTGTGCGAAATAGCTGTCCAGCGAACGATTCAGCGTTTCAAATTTGGCGAAGCGCGCTGCCAGCCAGGCCAGCGG
>OBLQ010000704.1_pt1 | contig 12770 bp, 15 predicted proteins | sample 1519881 | NCBI WGS metagenome assembly OBLQ01 (sample SAMN01911456, study PRJEB22533) | soil metagenome | biome: Soil | place: Malaysia | collected 2012-04-30 | depth DG_metagenome m | reverse complement strand
GTGCAAGGCGCGCATAATCGGTGATGGCGTGGATCATGGCGAAATCGCGGGCTCGCTTCCTGCGTCCCCTCATTATAGTCTAATGCTTACAAGGCATAGCGGCGCGTTGCCGCCTTTAGGGGCGAGGGGAGGGATGACGGCGACAGACGAGGGGTCGATGCCGCGCGCGCGTCCGCGCGCATGGGCTGCTGGGTTGCTCGGCCTCTTGGCCGCCGGCATGGGCCAGATTTATTTGGGAAAATATCGCCGGGCTTTTCTGCTCGCCGCGATGGTCGTGTTGAGCAAATCGATCGGTCTCGTTCTGATCGGCGCCGGCGCCGGCCCGTTGATCAGCATGCTTGCGGTTGGGTGGTCGGTTGCGATCGGCGCAGCGGCGTGGGCGGCGATGAGCGTCATCCGTGATCCGACCGCCCGGCGCAAGCGCACGGCGCTTTGGGTCTATCCTGCCTATTGGCTCGCAATCACGATCGCCGGCGCCGCGCCCGTCCCGGTGCTCCTCCACCTCGTGGGTTATCATACGTTCTCGATACCAAGCGCCGCTATGGCGCCTTCGGTCTTGGCGGGAGACTTCATCGTCGCCCAAGAACTGAAGACCCCGGCTACGGTAAAGCACGGCGACATCATCGTATTCTGGATGGCGAACAAATCAGGCGGAAAGAGCATTTACTTGAAACGCGTCATAGGTCTTTCAGAAGATAAGGTTGAGATGGACAATGACATTGTCTTCGTGAACGGAGAGCGCCTCGATCAGAAGAGCGATGGAGAATTCAAGATCGCTCTCGACTCGCACAGTGTGACTAACGCGCGTCGCTCAACGGAACATTGGCCGAACGGCCGCGCTTATGATGTGCTCGACGTGCAATCCTATGGACCGCTCGACAATATGGCCGCGCGCGCCGTGCCCAAAGGAGCGCTCTTTGTTATGGGCGACAATCGCGACAGATCGCTCGACAGCCGCGCGCCACAGTTCGGATTCGTGCCGGTGGAGAATGTTACCGGCGTCGCCAAATACGTTGTTTATTCGAAAGATTTAGCTCGTATCGGCGCACGGCTTGACCGCTAGATCCGCCAGCCGGAATGGATGGCGGCGACGCCGCCGGTCAGATTCTCGTATTTGACGCGGGAAAAGCCGGCTCTCGCAATCATGCCGGCGAACGCTTCCTGCGTCGGAAAGCGGCGGATCGATTCGACGAGATATTGGTAGCTTTCGCGGTCTTTCGCCACAACTTCGCCGAGCCTTGGTATGACGTTGAAGGAGTAAGCGTCATAGAGGCGCTGCAATCCTTCCGTAACCGGATGAGAAAATTCGAGGCAGAAGAAGCGCCCGCCGGGCCTCAGCGCTCGGAAGGCTTCTTGAAGAGCGGCGGCGATGTCGGTGACATTCCGAATGCCGAAAGCGATCGTATAAGCGTCGGCGATATTGTCGTGGAGCGGCAGGCGCTCGGCATTTGCGCAAAGGCGCTCGATACGCGCCCCGAATTCGGCGGCCTCGCGGCGCGCCTTCCCGGCGCGCAGCATTTCCTCATTGATGTCGCAGAGAATGGCGCGCGCCGGCGCGCGACCCCGCAAGGTCCTCCGGTCGGCGCGTTTCAAAAAACCGCTCGCAATGTCGCCAGTGCCGCCCGCAAGGTCGAGAAGAAGTTCGCCCGGCTGCGGGTCGAGACGGGTGATAAAGACCGATTTCCAGATGCGGTGGACGCCCGCCGACATCAGGTCGTTCATGAGGTCATAGCGGCTCGCAACGGACGAGAAAACGCCACGCACCAGGCGGGTTTTCTCGCCCGCCTCCACCTCGCGAAAGCCGAAGCTTTCCGTCTTCGCCTTCGGCTTCGCCGGACCTGCCGCTGCTTGCCCGGCGTAGCCCCGCGAAGCCGGGTCGGTGTTTTTTTGAGCCTCGCCCATCGCCGCCTTGCTATACGCGGGACCGGGCGCTGAGAAGCGCCTTGACGCCGCACGATTGCTTTGCAAGTGTTAACCCACTGAAAAGGCGGGGGTATTTCCCGAGGCTTTGCAAGCGCCCGGGCGACCCTGCCGCTGCCGGGGGCGCGCCATGATCAAGTCAGAACTCGTGCAGAAGCTCGCCGAGGAGAATCCCAACCTCTTCCACCGCGACATAGAACGCTTGGTGTCGATCATTCTTGAGGAGATCGCCGGCTCTTTGGCGCGCGGAGAACGGGTCGAATTGAGAGGCTTCGGCGCTTTTTCGGTGAAGCATCGTCCGGCGCGGGTCGGCCGCAATCCGCGGTCCGGCGAGCCCGTGCGGATCGACGAAAAGTATTCGCCTTTTTTCAAGGCCGGAAAGGAGCTTCGCGACCGCCTCAACCGGGATGGACGGCATTCGGCCAGGAGCGGACGATAGCGCCTGTCCGGCGCGCAGGGTCGCCGTCCTGATTGCGCGGGCGCGCAAATTTGTGTCAATTCGACGTTCATGAAGAAGCTGCTTTCGCGCCTTATTTGGCTGCCCATAGGCTTCGTTTTCGTCATGTTTCTTGTGGCGAACCGCCAACCGGTTGCGATCAGCCTCGACCCGATCTCGGTCGAGCATCCGGCGATTACGACGCCGGCGCTTTGGCTGTGGTTTTGGCTCGTGCTCGCCTTTCTCATCGGTTTCTTTGCGGGCGCCGCCGGCATGTGGATGTCGAGCAAGTCGGGGCGCCAGAAGGCCCGCGCTGAACATCGCGAACTCAAGGCGCTGAAGAAAGAATTGGCCGCCGCGCCGAAGCGCGCGGCGCCTCCGGACGCCTTGCCGAGCTTGCAGGCGCATTAGAGCGAGAAAATGTCGCCCCTCATCAAAATTTGCGGCGTGCGCTCCGAGGAGATTGCGGTCGGGGCCGCTTTGCTCGGGGTCGATCTCATTGGTTTCGTCTTCTTCCCGAAAAGCCCGCGCCACGTCGGGCCGGAAGCGGCCGAAACGATCGTAACGGCGGTCAAGCGGGCGGCGGAGGAAAAAGGCGTCGCCGCTCCGCATTTCGTCGGCCTCTTTGTCGACGCTGGCGAGAAAACGCTCGCCGAGGCCGCGCCGTTCCTGTCGCATTTCCAGTTCCACGGGCATGAAGGGCCCGAGCGCTGCGCGGCGATGAGCGCCGAATTCGGGGTTGAGGTGATCAAGGCGATTCCCGTCGCGAGCGCCGACGATGTCGCCGGGGCTGGTGAATTCGAGGGCGCAGCTGACATGCTGCTTTTCGACGCCGCTGCGCCGAAGGCCGCGGAAAAACCGGGCGGCAATGGCGTCCGTTTCGACTGGGACCTATTGAAGGGCTATGGCGGCGAAACGCCTTTTCTCCTTGGCGGCGGACTTGACGCGAACAATGTCGCGGCGGCGATAAAGACGGCGTCCGCCAAGGCGAATTTCGCCGGCGTCGATGTCTCGTCGGGCGTTGAGTCGGCGCCCGGCAAGAAGGACGCACGGGCGATCGCCGCCTTCATCAAAGCCGCGCGCGGCGTCTAGAGCGCATTCCGAAAAGTGGGAACCGGTTTTCGGAGAAAATGCGCGACAAGATAAAGACGTGAGGCGGTTTACCGACCCGCATTTCGGGAAATCGGCTCTAGGCGTTCGCCGATCCGCCGGGGTGGCGCCCGGCGCGCTGCGGGAAGATGAGGACGCAGAGAACGATCGCCCCTGCGATGATCGCTGTCGCGAGCGGCCGACTGACGTCGAGCCCGCCTTGTTTTAGCGGTTTGTCGAAGAAATCGCCGACCGTCGCGCCGAGCGGGCGCGTCAGGATGAAAGCCGCCCAGAACAACAGCGTGTGAGAAAGGCGAGATCGGAAATAGAGTAGGGCGACGACAGCTAGCGCCGCGCTAAAGAAAGCCGCGCCGCCGGCATAGCCGAACCCGGCGTCCGCCGTCCAATCGCCGAGAGCGGTGCCGAGCGTCTGCGAAAAGGTGATCGTCGCCCAGTAAAACGCTTCGACTTTCGCGGTGCGCACGGTTTCGACCGAAACCGAGCCCTGCGTCCAGCGCCAAAGCAAGAGCGTCGCCGCGACGCAAAGGAACAACAGAACCGAGCCGCCGGCATAGCCGATCCCGAGCGAGCGGTCGGCGAAGTCGGCCATCGTCGTCCCGGCCGTCGTCGACGCGATGATCGTCGCCCAATAAAGGAAGGGATGAAATTTCCGCGCCGCGACCTGCAAAAGGACGAGAAGAGCAAGCGCGGCCAGGAAGACGCCGGTGCTTGCGAGATAGCCGACATTCATTGTCATCGACAGCGTGTCGCCGCCCGTCTCGCCAAGCGTCGTCGCCAAGATCTTGATGATCCAGAAGGTCAGGGTGACGGCCGGGACCTTGGTCGCGGCGGAGTCCTCGTTCACGGGCTATCTCTCCATTTTCACGCGCCATGGACGGGGCGCGCCGCCCCCGGTAAACCCGCAAGGCGCGGAAGGCATGCCAGCCAACCAGCGCAGTCTTAATAGGGGACGGCCGAAGGAATGACGAGCCCTGCTTCAAAGCCGTTAAACACCTATCGCGGAGGTCCGGACGCCGAAGGGCGCTTCGGCAAGTATGGCGGGCGCTTCGTCGCCGAGACCTTGATGCCGCTCGTCCTCAATCTCGAAAAGGCGTACGCGGCGGCGAAGGCCGACAAAGCCTTTCAGGACGAGCTTGATTACTACCTAAAGCATTATGTCGGCAGGCCCTCGCCGCTCTATTACGCCGAGCGTCTGACCGAGTATGTCCGCTCGCTCGCCTCGCCCGGGAAGGGCGCGAAGATTTATTTCAAGCGCGACGAGCTCAATCATACCGGCGCGCACAAGATCAATAACTGCATGGGCCAGATCCTCTTGGCGCGGCGCATGGGCAAGACGCGGATCATCGCCGAGACGGGGGCCGGCCAGCATGGCGTTGCGACCGCGACGGTCTGCGCTCGCTTCGGACTTCCCAGTGTTGTCTATATGGGCGCGACCGATGTCGAGCGGCAGAAGCCGAATGTCTTCCGGATGAAGCTCCTGGGCGCGGAAGTGATTCCGGTGACCTCGGGCCGCGCGACCTTGAAGGACGCGATGAACGAGGCGCTCAGGGATTGGGTCACCAATGTCGCCGACACCTTCTACATCATCGGCACGGCGGCGGGTCCGCATCCTTATCCGATGATGGTGCGCGACTTTCAGTCAGTGATCGGGCGCGAAGCGAAAGCGCAAATGCTCGAGGCCGAGGGCCGGCTCCCCGATGTTGTCATGGCTTGCATCGGCGGCGGCTCGAATGCGATCGGGCTTTTCCACCCGTTTCTCGATGATCTCGATGTCGAAATCATTGGTGTCGAAGCAGCGGGTTTGGGTCTTTCGACCGGCGAACACGCCGCCTCGCTTTCGGGCGGACGGCCCGGCGTCCTGCACGGCAACCGCACCTATCTCCTTCAGGATGCGGACGGCCAGATCAAGGATGCGCATTCGATTTCGGCCGGTCTCGACTATCCGGGCATCGGGCCGGAACACGCCTGGCTCCATGATGTCGGGCGCGTCCAGTATCAATCGGCGACCGACGAGGAAGCGCTTTCAATGTTCCAGCTTTGCGCCAAGCTCGAAGGGATCATCCCGGCGCTTGAGCCCGCGCATGCGCTCGCTAGGAGCCTCGACAAGGCGGAGGAAATGGCTGCGGACGAAATCCTTCTCGTCAATCTCTGCGGGCGGGGCGACAAGGATGTCTTTTCGGTGATGGAGATTCTGGAGGAGTCTACTGAATAGAATCAATGTCCGGCCCATTGAACTGCGGCTGTTTTCCTCGAAATCGGAGCCGGCGCGTCTCAACTCTTCTGAGCGTATTTTTGCGCTGCACTTCTTGCTGGCGCGCGCTACGCGCGAGGAGCGACGTCATCTTCGCCTCCCGCGGGCGCTAGCAGGCGCAGAGCTTTCCGTCCAAATCAAATGGCGCAGCGCCAGCCCCTGTGTTAGGCTTGAATAAGCCAGAAGCTGGCGACATTGGGGGAGTTCCATGCGATCGTTTCTGCTCGCTATCGTTGCCGCGGGGCTGTTTGCCGCGGCGCCGTCGCACGCCACCGTCTACACGTTCACAGCCAATTTGAGCGGCGCCGCCGAGAACCCGCCGAACGCGTCGCCGGGAAGCGGGCAGGCGACTGTCATCTTCGACGACGCTGCGCATTCGATGGAAGTCATGATCATTTTCGCCGACCTGCTCGGACCGACGACGGCGTCGCATCTCCACTGTTGCGTCGACCCGAATGGAAATGCGGGCGTGGCGACGACACTGCCGACATTCACAGGCTTTCCGCTTGGCGTAACGTCGGGATCCTACGATCATATTTTCGATCTTACGGACTCTTCGTCCTTCAATCCCACTTTTGTGGCGGCGAATGGCGGAACCCTGGCGGACGCCGAGGTGGCGCTTTTAGCCGGCCTTTTGGCGGGCCAGGCTTACATCGATATGCACACGACAGTGTTTCCGGGCGGGGAAATCAGGGGATTCCTGACGACCGTTCCGCTACCCGCGGCGTTCTGGCTTTTCGCCAGCGGCGCGGCGTTCCTTCTGCGCCGGCGCCGCGCCGCCTGAACGCGCGCCAGATTTTCGTCGCAGTAAGACCCTGAAAAGACTTTCGCTCGCTTCGACGGCTCGGCCGCGCTCGCGCATTTGAATTTGCGTGAGGCGGCGCGGGCTGGCGAAGACGCTTTCAATGAAGGAGCGTGAAATGGACAAAAAACTTGTTGCCGGTCTGCTCGGAGCTGAAGTCGTTTTGACCGCCGCGCCGACCTTTTCTAGCGAATGGCGCGCGGACCGCGGCTGCTGCAGAACCGAGGTCGTGCGAGTAAATGACAGCGGCCATGGCGGCTATGACAATCGCGGCCGCGCCGATAAGGGCAAGACCGAGCGCATTACCGTCTGCTCACGGACGAGCTTTCGATATCAATCGAGCTGCAGGGAATGGGCGCGACGGGCGCGGCTGGCGCGAGCCGGAATTCAGGCTGAGTTATGACGGGCGGCTCCATATGCACTACCGCCGTGACGGCAGGATCAGACTTTACGTCCGAGGCTGACGCGAGTGTATTTCGCTATAGCCGGATGGGCCCGGACGCCGTTGCGGCGATGGAGCTTCTTGAAAAGCCGATAAAGCCGGTTGCGCTTTTGAGAGCGCAGGAGCAGACTTCCTGTTGGGTTCTGGAGGGGGAACCAACTTGCGCTGGCCCGCCATCGTCGCCGCCTTGATCGTTTTGACGGCCGCCAGTCCTTCCGGCGCCGCCGCGACTTACAATTACACGGCGAGTCTGAAATACGACACGCTCGTTGCGGGAAAAGTCGTCGCCCTGTCAATCGCTTGGGATTGCGCCGGAAAGGTTTGCACGACGAGCGGACCGTGGCCCGTTCCGGGCGTCGGCGCCTGCGCAGCGCTTGCCGAAAAGGTCGGCGAGATCGTCGCCTATGGCTACGCGAAGATCCAGCTTTCGGCGAACCAACTCGCCCAATGCAACGCCAACGCCGCCAAGCAGCCTCCGGCCAAGACGCTTCTGCTCAAGCCGCAGACAAACCTGGCTGCGCCGAAGAAAGCGTTGCCGATTATTCCGCCGCTCCAAAAAACACCGAGCGCGCCGGCCAAACCGGGCGCGCAGGGGGGCGAGCCGGCCGGCGAGCCGGCGAACGGGGCGTTCACGCCGAAAACTGTCCGTACAGAGACTTTAACGGTGACCGGCACGGGCGCGCTGGCGCCGCTTCCGCCCTTCACGCCGGTCAATCTGCGCACGAAAACGCTGACGGTGACGGGCACGGGCTCGCTCGCGGCGTTGCCGCCTTTTACGCCGGTCAATATCAGAACGACGCCTTTAACGGTGACTGGGACTGGCGGCGAGTAATCGGGAGAACTGTCATGAAAAAATCCGCTCTCGTTTTGGCTTTGATCGGCGCCGCCTCGGCGGGCGCCGCGTCAGCCGAAGATTTCACCTTCACGGTTCCGGTGGCGGTCAGCCTTCTGCCGCCTTCGATAACGTCGATGGACATCGCCTGCGGCGTCATTACGGACGCCGCTCATGGCGGCCGGTTGATCGGACATGCAACGGTCACAGAACCGATCACGGGCGGCGGCTTTAGCGGAGATGTCGTCGTCGCCTTCAATGCGACGCTCCCCGAAGAACGCGCCTTGGCGGCCTCTTACAATTGCGAGATCAATCGATTTGTCGCGCCCTACGGCACGGCGGGCGGCGGCGCGCGCGTCTATTACCCGGGCAATGCGACGACGCGGCCCGAACTGTTTTTCCCGCTCGCTACGGGGGCGGCCTTCGTTACCTCCACCGGCTATTTGCCGCTGCATTAACGGGCGGCTTTCAGGGCCGCGGGCAGACCTTCTCGTCCCCGTTATCGCCGTTTTCCGCCGCGGGCGCTTTTCGCTCATTGGCGTAAGGCATTCGCGAGGCTAGGCCGCGGCTTCCGCGGCGCGATCCCTTCTTTGATGCGACAAGGCGCGGCCTCGGCCGGATTTCCGCCGCAAAAGAACCCCGAAAAGACCTTCGCTCGCTGCGACGGGGAGATTGCGCCGGCGCGTATGACTTTGCGTGAGGCGGCGCGGGCTGGCGAGAACGCCTTCGAGGAAGGAGCGAGACATGAACAAGAAACTGATTGCGGGGTTGCTCGGCGCGGGCCTCATCCTAACCGCGGCCCCGGCCTTCGCCGGCGAGTGGCGCGCCGATCGCGGCGGCTGCCGAACGGAAATCGTGCGCGTCGATGGCGGCCGCGGCGGCTATGACTATCGCGGCCGCTATGATCGCGGCGGCTATGATCGGGTCGATTACGATCGCGGCCGTTATGACCGCGGCCGCGCCGACAGGGGTCGGACCGAGCGCATCACCGTCTGTTCACGGACGAGTTTCAGGTATCACTCGGGCCGCGGGGAATATGCGCGCGGGCATGGGCGTGGCGCGCGCGGCTGGCGCGAGCCAGAATTCAGGCTGAGCTATGACGGGCGGCTCCATATGTATTACCGCTATGACGGCGGAGCGAGGATCTACATCCGCGGCTGACGCGAGCGTATTTCGCAAGGCCCGATGGGCCCGGACGCCGTTGCGGCGTCCGGGCCTTTTATATTCGCCGTTTACGAATGCGCTCGCGCCGCATAAGGTCCCTTCCTTTCAACTCACGAAGCCAGGGGCCTTATGACATCTCACGCGTTCAAGGCGATCGCGCTGTCCGCCGTTGCAACATTCGCTCTCGGCTCGGCCGCGCGGGCCGACGACGACAGCCTGCGCTCGGCGATCGCGGCCGACTATCAGAAGAATCTGAAGGCGCTGTTCATTCATTTCCATGAAAATCCGGAGCTCTCCTTCCGCGAATACAAGACCTCAGCGCTGATCGCGAAAGAGCTGCGCTCGCTCGGCTATGACGTCACGGAAAAGGTCGGCAAGACCGGCGTCGTCGCGGTGTTGAAGAACGGTCCCGGTCCCACGGTGATGCTGCGCGCCGACATGGACGGCCTGCCTTTGAAAGAGCAGTCCGGCCTTCCCTATTCCTCGGCCGTCCGCCAAGTCGATATTGACGGCATCGATCAGCCGGTCATGCACGCTTGCGGCCATGACTCGCATATCACCGCGCTGATCGGCGAAGCGCGACAACTGGCGCGGCTCAAGGATCAATGGTCGGGCACGCTCGTTCTTATCGCTCAGCCTGCGGAGGAGCGCATATCGGGTGCGCGCGACATGGTCGCGGACGGCCTCTATAAGCGCTTTCCGAAACCAGATTACGCGCTCGCGTTTCACGTCGCCGCCGACAAGCCGGCCGGCAAGATCGTCGTGCCGCAGTCGATCGCTTATTCAAGCTCCGACAGCGTCGACATCCATGTGCATGGGGTTGGAACCCACGGCGCCTCGCCGCATAAGGGGATCGACCCGGTGCTTGTCGCATCCGAAATCGTCGTCTCCTTGCAGTCAATCGTCGCGCGCAATATCGACCCTCTGGAGCCCGGCGTCATTACCGTCGGCTCGATCCATGGAGGGGTCAAGCACAACATCATCGGCGACCGCGTCGACATGCAATTGACCGTGCGCGCTGATGATGAGGAAACGCGCGAAAAGCTTCTCGATGGCATCGACCGCGTCGCGAAAGGCGTTGCGATCGCGATGGGCGTTCCGGATGACAAGATGCCGGAAGTCGTCCGCTCAAAGACGGAGACGACGCCGCCGACGATTAATGATGCGCCGACGGCGGCGCTGATCAAGGCGTCATTTGAGAAGAATCTGCCGGAAGGAACGGTTATCGACATGCCGAGAAGCGGCATGGGCGCGGAAGATTTCGCCTATTTCGTCGAGAAGGGAACGGGCGTTAAAGGCGTCTATTTTCAGGTTGGGGGCACCCCGGAGAAGGATATCGCGACGGCTGCTCCGCATCATTCGCCGCTGTTCAAGATCACGCCGGAGCCGGTGATCGAGACCGGCGTTCAGGCGATGGTCGTCGGTGCGATGGCGCTGATGCCGAAGGAGTAGGCTTCGCCTTTCTTTTAGCGATGATCGGCGCTAGACCACGTTCCCGAAAATGCGGGTGATGGAACGTGGTCTAGATTTTTAGCCGCGCATTTATTCCGAAAACCGGTTCCCACTTTTCGGAATGCGCTAGGCAGACCGCGCGTCAGTGGGGTGCGTTGATTGGGACGAATCGCCGACCGATTTGAAAAGCTCGCCAGTGAACGCCGCGCGGCGTTCATTCCCTTCATCATGGCGGGCGATCCCGATTATGACACCTCGCTCGCGCTGATGCGGGCGTTGCCCGAGGCGGGCGCCGATCTTATCGAACTCGGCGTCGCCTTCACCGATCCGATGGCTGACGGGCCGTCGATCCAGGCGGCGGGGCTGCGCGCCTTGAGATCCGGTCAGACTCTGAGGAAGACACTCGCCATCGTCACGGCGTTTCGCGAGCGAGACGATCGAACGCCGGTCGTGCTCATGGGTTATTACAATCCGATCTATGCCTATGGCGTCGGCGCTTTCGTAAAGGACGCCAAGGCGGCGGGCGTCGACGGCCTCATTGTCGTCGATCTGCCGCCCGAGGAGGATGATGAGCTTTGTTTGCCGGCGCGCGCCGGCGGGCTCGACTTTATTCGTCTGGCGACGCCGACGACCGACGACGAACGCCTCCCGGCGGTCGTCAAGAACGCCTCCGGATTCGTCTATTACGTTTCGGTAGCCGGAATCACTGGCAAGACGGCCGGAGAGACCCAAGCCGTCGCGCGCGCCGCAGGCCGCCTCAAGGCCGCGTCGGGCTTGCCAGTCGGCGTCGGTTTCGGCATCAAAACGAGTGAAAAAGCGCGGTCCATCGCGGAAGTCGCGGACGGCGTCGTCGTCGGCTCGGCGCTCGCAGACCGCATCGAAGAGGCGCTCGCGCAATCGGGCGCCAATTCTGATAAGGTCGTCAACTCGGTGTTGAGCTTGGCGCGCGATCTTTCAGGGGCGGTCCGCCCGCGTCCGGCGAGGAGTAGGGAATGAACTGGCTGTCGAACCTGCCGCCCGGCATCAAGAACATCTTCAAGCGGCAGGATCAGGGCGCCGACACGCTGTGGGTGAAATGCGCCGCATGCGGCGACATGATTTTTCATCGCGATCTCGAAGCGGCCCAGAAAGTATGCCCCTCTTGCGGTCATCATATGCGCCTTTCGCCGACCGAGCGGTTGAAGCATCTCTTCGACGCCGGCGAATATGAAACGATCGCGCTGCCGGAGCCGGTGACCGACCCCTTAAAATTTCGCGACGAAAAAAGATATGTCGACCGCCTCAAGGACTATCGCAAGAGGACCGGCCGCAATGATGCGATCGAGGTTGCCGCCGGCTTGATCGAGGGCGCGCCCGTCATTGTCGCCGTGCAAGACTTTGCGTTCATGGGCGGCTCGATGGGCATGGCGCTCGGCGAAGCGCTGATCTCCGCCGCTGAAGAAGCCGTTAGGCGCCGCCGCCCTCTCATCGTCTTCACTGCATCGGGCGGCGCGCGCATGCAGGAGGGCATTTTGTCCTTGATGCAGATGCCGCGCACCACGATCGCCGTCGACATGATGCGCGAGGCGCGCCTTCCTTACATCGTCGTCCACACTGATCCGACGACCGGCGGCGTCACGGCTTCCTTCGCAATGCTCGGCGATATCCATATCGCCGAGCCCGGGGCGCTCATCGGGTTTGCGGGCCAGCGCGTGATTGAGCAAACAATCCGCGAGACCTTGCCCGAGGGGTTTCAGCGCGCCGAATTCCTGCGCGAGAAAGGCATGGTCGACCTCGTCGCGCCGCGCTCTGAAATGCGAAGCGTGCTTGCAAAGCTTTTGCGCGTGCTGATGAAAAACGCCGGCCAGATCGCGCAGATCGCGCCGCCGCCGGCGGCCAAAGGGCCGACGGGTCTTCCCGTTCGGCGGCGCAATCCGGGCGAAGACGCCGTCCCTCTCGACAAGGCGGCTGAATAGGGCGAGCCCCGGTGACAGACCCCAACGCGGTCCTTGCTCGCATCGCCGAGCGCCGGCCTGTCCTCATTGATCTCGGACTCGAGCGAATGAAGGCCGCGCTTGCGGCGCTCGGCGATCCGCATCGGAAGATGCCGCCGGTCTTCCATGTCGCCGGCACGAACGGCAAGGGCTCAACCGTCGCCTATATCCGCTCCATTCTCGAGGCGGCTGGAAAGTCCGTACACGTCTACACCTCGCCGCATCTCGTTCGCTTCAATGAACGCATCGTCCTAGCGGGCAGGGAGATCGAGGACGACTATCTCGCTGCGGTGTTGACGCGCTGCGATCGCGATGTGGGTTCTAAATCCCTGACCTTCTTTGAGGCCGCAACCTGCGCCGCCTTTCTCGCCTTCGCCGAACAGCCGGC
>OBLQ010000703.1_pt1 | contig 12791 bp, 11 predicted proteins | sample 1519881 | NCBI WGS metagenome assembly OBLQ01 (sample SAMN01911456, study PRJEB22533) | soil metagenome | biome: Soil | place: Malaysia | collected 2012-04-30 | depth DG_metagenome m | reverse complement strand
GTTCACGTGTTGTCAATTCGACAAAAATCTGTTCAAGCGATGCGCGCTCGGGGCCTATTTCACGCAAACCCCATTGGCGCTCGACCGAGAGCCTGACCAGCTGTTCCGCCGGATCCTTACCCGGATCGTGCTGAATGCGCCAGCGACCGTCGTCCAACCGGCTGACGCCGCATACGCCCGGCACTTTCTCCAATTCTGAAATCGCGGGCGGGTTGCGCAACGAGACAAGCAGCGCCGCCGATTTGAGGTGGCGCGACAGTCCTTCGATGGTATCGGACATCACAAGATCACCCTTATTGATGATCTGAACCCGATCGCAGGTCGTCTGTACCTCGGGAAGGATGTGCGTGGACAGAATCACCCCGTGCTCCTTTCCGAGTTCGCGAATCAGCGATCGGATCTCGCGAATCTGAATCGGATCGAGACCGATCGTAGGTTCATCGAGTATCACGAGCGGCGGTAGATGAATGATCGCTTGCGCGATACCGACGCGCTGCTGAAAGCCCTTCGAGAGATTGCCGATCAGCCGCCGTGCGACGTCACTAAGCCCGCACTTGGTCTTTGCGGCTTCGCGCGCTTCCCGGCGCTTGGGGCGGGGGATGCGGTTCAGCGCCGCGCAGTAATCCAGATACTCATCGACCGTCAGGTCGCGGTACACCGGCGGCTGCTCGGGCAAGTAACCGAGTGCTGCTTTCGCCGCCTTCGGTTCGGCCTGCAGATCGTGACCGGCGACGCGGACGCTGCCGGAGGTCGGGGCAAGATTTCCCGACAGAATCTGCATGGTAGTGGTCTTGCCCGCGCCGTTCGGCCCGAGAAACCCGAGGATTTCCCCTTGGCGCACGGTAAAGCTTACGTCGTTTACCGCCCGCAACCCTCCGTAGTAGCGCGAGAGATGGCTAACTTCCGCCAATACGTTTCCAGTCGACACGCGGCCTTCGACAGTAATTCAGGGGGTTATATCCGGGCGTCTTTTTACGGCGGGGGGCCGGGCTTGTCAAATCCGATGAAATCGACCGCCCGGCGCTACGCCTTTGGCATGGAATGTGCCTCTTCTTTGGCCGGGAGGGCGCGAAAATGCGCATAAGAAAATACTTCTTTGGCGCGCTGCTGGCGATCGGAGTCTGCACCAGCAGCGGCGAGTCATCCAATCCGACGCTTGGCGTTGCCGAGTTACCGGCCGACGTTTTGCGCGACTGCGCGGCCGACGCCACGCCGTGCCAGGAAGACAATTTCAAGATCCATTGGGTTGCGCGTTTGCCGGAAGGTCATCTGTTCCTGGTAAAGCTTGCGCACTGCGACGACGAGAGCTGCGACAGTTGGCTGATCGCCAAAAACGAGCGGGGCGAGACGAGGGTAATGCTGTCGGTCGCGGGTGACGTGCGGGTCGAGCAGGGCACCGGAAAATATCCGATCGTGCGCACACGCGCGGAGCTTTCCGAGAACTATACGAGTTACGCGCGCTACGACTGGTCGGACGGGCACTATGCACGCACCGAAACTCGGCTGATGCACCGAATCGACGGTTTCGAATGCGCGGGCGAAGACGACTGCGACGCCGCCGCGACGCGCGCACTGCGCGACAAGCAAGCCGGCCGCGCGGTGCGGATCTGGCAACAAGTACATGGCGTGAATTGGATTTAACATCGACGTCTTCTTTTCTCGACTGCCGCACATAGGTCGCCCGCGTTCCGGTCCTCATCTCGACGATTGATGGGCCTCGGAGGCATCCGGATCCAATCCGAGCATGTTTTTCATCGCCGTCACGATCGGCGATAATCCGTCTCATTCTCAATAACACCAACTGTTCCCAGTATGACTGCCAAAAATCACCGCGTGCGGATCGAACCGAGCGGTCGCGAGTTCACAGTCGTCGATCCGGAGACAGTCCTCGCGGCGGCAATGCGAGAAGGGATACTGCTGCCGTACAGCTGTCGCAACGGTTCGTGTGGGACCTGCAAGGGAAAGATTCTTGCCGGGGCGGTTGAGTACGGTGTGTTCGAGGACAAGGCGCTGAGCGCGGAGGAACGCGCCGCGGGCCAGGCTTTGTTTTGTCAGGCGCGGCCCTTGAGTGACCTGGTGATTCAGGCGCGCGAAGTCGTTGCACCGGCGGATATCGAGGTCAAGACGCTTCCTTGCCGTGTGGTCAAAATGGATCGGGTCGCGCACGACGTGATGATCCTTTCGCTGAAGCTCCCTCAACACGAGCGTTTTCAGTTTCTCGCGGGTCAATACATCGACATTCTGTTGCGTGACGGTAATCGTCGAAGCTTCTCGCTCGCCAATCCGCCGCAACAGGACGATGTGCTTGAGATACACGTGCGACTGGTGCCGAATGGAACATTCACGGTACACGTGTTCAATCAGATGAAAGAAAAAGATCTCCTGCGGCTGCGTGGGCCGCTTGGCATTTTCTTCTTGCGTACAGACGAGGAGCCCCCGTCTGCGCCGGTGCGGCCGGTCGTGCTGATCGCCGGGGGCACGGGATTCGCGCCGATCAAATCGATCGTGCAGGACGCTATCGCGCGCGGAATCGACCGGCCGATGCACTTGTATTGGGGCGCACGCGCGCGGCGCGATTTATACCTGCACGATTTGGCCGTCGAGTTCAGCCGCACACATGCCAATTTTCGCTATACGCCGGTGCTGTCGGAACCCGGGGAGAACGATGACTGGAGCGGGCGCACGGGCCTGGTTCACGAAGCGGTTCTGGCGGATTATGCCGATCTCGGCGGGGTCGACGTGTATGCCAGCGGACCGCCACCGATGATCGAAGCGATCAAAGGAAATTTGCCGGCGCACGGACTCGAACAAGATCGGTTGCACTACGACTCGTTCGAGTTTTCGCACACGATCTGAAACGCTCGGCGCCGCGCATGAACGCGGCGCGATGCGGATAGCGAACCGGATTGCGTGGATTGCTTTGGTTGCGGTTACTGTGGCCCGCACTAATGGATCGCGCGCTTGCGCGGGATAAAGCTGACGCCGGGTCGGGTCGGTGGCATCAGTCGCGATTCCTCGGCATAGAGCTCGGTACCGCGGCGCAAATAGGCGAGTGCTCGGTCTTTTTCGCCCAGACGCTCGAGAAGCGTTCCGATCTCGCGATACGCGTCGATCGGTCCACGCAAGCTGATGCATTTCTCCAAATAGCCGCAAGCCTTTTGATCCTGTCGGCAATTAACTGCCAATCGTCCGAGCGTCAGGAGAAGTTTCGCGTTTTCGGGATACATCGCGAGCCATGCTTCAGCAATTTCCAATTGCTCGGCCGACCGGTCGCTATGCACGAGTCCGTAGAGCTCTACCAGCGTGTCGTCCCATTCGGCCTCGATCGCCTCGCGTAGCAACGATTCGGCGGTATCCATTTCGCGCTGCTGGATCAGATGGCGCGCGTAAATCGCAATGAATCCGGGGTCGCGACGTAGCGACTTCGGCACCGAGTTCCACGCTTTCTTCAGCGGTTCAAGTGATCCCGACGGCAAACTCAGCGTCAGCAATTCTCTGTGCGCGCGCTGCTCGAGAGCGTCGATTTCGCGGGGCGTCAGAACGCTTTCCTGCCGCAGCTGCGAAATTAAATTGGCAAGATTGGTCCAGTCGCGCAACTCAAGATAAAGCTGCGCCAACAGCTTCAAGACCTGTTTGTGCTTCGGCGCAACTTGGCGTAGTTCGCTGAGTGTTGCCAGCGCGCGCTCGGACTGATGCGCGATGTACTGAAGGGTCGCCTGAGTCATTCCTACGGCGAGATGGTTTTGCGGGCTGCTGCGCTGAGCGGCCGCGAGATATTCATCGCGCTTTTCGAGGCTGCCTTGCCCCTGGTTGGCGCAAGCCGCGCCCAGATAACTGAGGAGAGGCTTCTCCGCCCCCCGCATGCTCGCCAAAAGCTGAGACTCGGCTTCTACCCAATTGCCCTCGGCGAGTTTGATCAAACCCTGATACAGGGCCTCGCGGCTTTGGCGCACATGTCGGTTAACACGCCACCGTGCGACGTTGCTCGGGATGCGCACGAGCAACACAATGGCGTAGATGACGAGGAAGATCGCCGCGCTACCGACAAGCGCCAGCAGCAAGAAGACCGGCAGTGACATCTCGACGCTCCACGGTGCCCGCGCAATCAGCACGTAGCCGGGATCCTTTAGCGCGGCGAGCGCCGCCAGTATTCCGACCAGCAGCGCGCCGATGATGACGAGAAGCACTCTCATGGCTGGCGGTAACGTTCGGCAGATTTTCGCAGCAAATCGAGCGAGCCGCTGATGTCGGGCAACTGATTCATCACCGGTGTGGCGCGCAGGCCCTGTAATTCTTGCTGTATTGCGACGACCGTTGGCGATTCCTTGTTGAAGTAATCACCCACCCAGCGCGCGGCCGTATCGACATTCTGTTGGAACACTGCCACGTTGCCCTGCAGCAGCGCGTGTTGCGCGCCGTAAAGCATCAGCCGCATGTTTTCGCGTGCGAAGTACTGCTGTTCGGGCGCGAGGAGGGGGCGCGGCGTTGTCGTTTGGCGCCGTATCTTTACCAGTTGCAGAATGTCGCGCCAAATGCTGCGACCCGATTCACCCTTGTCGCCGTTACCGGCCGCCGCCACCTGTGCGGCCTGCGCACTGAGGTCGGGCGCGATCGGGAGCTGCTCGACTCGTTCCGCGATATTGCCGAGCCGTAGAGCCATGCCGGCGATGTCGGTCCGATCGAGCGACTCGAGGAGCGAAATCTCCTTGGCGATTTCACGACGCACCGGCAACAACGTCGGGCTTGCCAACTGCTCGAGTTGACGATCCGCGGCGCGCAGCGCCGCCAGGGCCGATGTGGCATCGCGCGCCAGTTGCAGGCGGCGATTCGCGATCAGCAACAGCTGCTCGGTTTCGTTGATGATCCATTGTGTTTGGTTGCGACCGAGTTCGGCCTGCACGCGGTCGACCGCTGTCTTCAGCGTATTCTGCGTTTCCGTGAGTACGCTGATCTGGTCGGTGGTATGTGCTAGCGCGCCGCTTACCTCTTCTTGTCGGCTTTCGAGGTTGGCGAGCGTCTTCGGTAGATCGAGCCGCACAAGTTCCGGCCGTTCGTAGATAAGGGTGTACCAGAGATAGCCGGTGACCGATAACGCGGCGAGCGCGAAGATCAGCGCAAGCCCGCTCGACACGCGTCCTCGCCGCGGCGCTGCTGACGTTTGTGTCGTTGTGGGCGACAAGGCTTCACCGGCTTCAGTGGATCTTTGATCGGTGGAGTCGGCGTTTGCTGGAGTGTCAGTTTTTGTATTGGCGTCGGTCAAGGTGTTCCCCGATTCTTCGCGAGCTGCCTGCGGCGGGAAAAATATTCTATAGGGAAAAATGCTCCCGGCGCCATGTTTTCACCGCTTCCAGTATAGCTTCGTCACTCGCCTCGGTTGCGATCATCACAGCGCCCCGGCAGCCGAGTTCGCGGCATGCTGCCACTTGCGCCTCGCTCAAGACTACTAGCGGTGTGTCGTGCAGCCAGCCGCGGCCGGTCTCCCCCAGCATATCGTCCAGATTGCGCAGCCCGTCGGTACTCGTAATGCTGACGATATGTATTTCGCCGCGCCGCCAGGCCTCTATCAGCGCTTCGGTATCGGCGCGGGGCCGCACACGCCGATAGCACTCGACATAAGTAACCACGGCGCCGCGAAGGGTCAGTGTACTCGCCAACAATTCGCGTCCGCCGTCCCCGCGAAAGATGAGTACCTTCTTGTTTTTCACGTCCTGCAGGAGTGTAAGCCCCAGCAGCGCCTCGCTGTCGAAGCGCTCAGCCGGTGTGGCCGCGCTCAGCCCCCTCTTCGCGATGGCTGCAGCTGTCGCGCGCCCGACGCATGCAATCGGCAGACGTTTCGGCCACTCGTGTTTAGCCGCGCGTAGCCAGCTGAACGTCTGTTCGACCGCGTTCGGGCTGACGAATATCGCCAGATCGTAGTCGGTCAGATGGTCGAGGATTGCGAGGAGCGGACTGGGATCTGCCGGCGGGGCGATTTCGATGGTTGGAAAACGGATCACCGAACCACCCGCGGCTTCGATCAGTTGCACAAGCGGTTCGGCTTGATGCGCGGGTCGGGTTATCAGTACGCCGACGCCAGAGAGTGCTGTTGCCTTGTCCTGCACTTCAATCGCGACCATACACTTTATCGAGTATCGTCTTCGCGCCACGCTCGATCAGCGCCTTCGCGGCCTGCTCGCCGAGGGCTTGGGGTTGATCGGCCGGCCCATCCGCCTCTGTCTGCAATACGCGACTCCCGTCGGGGTCGCCCACCAGCGCGCGCAGGAATATCCGTCCGGCGCGCAGTTCCGCATGCGCGGCGATCGGTACTTGGCAGCCACCATCCAAGCTTGCGTTTAGCGCGCGCTCCGCCGAGACGCACCGTCGCGTCGGGGCATGATCGAGCGCCGCGAGACGGCGATTGGTATCAACATCGTCGCGCCGGGATTCGATACAGATAGCGCCCTGCGCCACGGCGGGCAGGCTGTCGGCGGGATCGAGGGCCTGGGTGATTCGATCGCCGAAGCCGAGCCGTTCGAGCCCGGCGACGGCAAGTATGATTGCGTCGAATTCTCCGGCGTCGAGTTTCGTCAGTCGCGTGTTCACGTTACCGCGCAAATCGACGATGCGGCAATGGGGATAGCGTGCGCGCAATTGGCACTGCCGTCGCAGGCTCGAAGTGCCTATGCGTGCGCCCTCCGGCAACTCGGCCAACCGGCGATAGCGGTTAGATACAAACGCGTCGCGCGGATCCGCGCGTTCAAGCACCGCCGCAACATGTAACGACTCAGGAAGCGTGACGGTCAGATCTTTCATCGAGTGCACTGCCAGATCGATGCGGCCATCGAACAGAGCTTGCTCGAGTTCCTTAATGAAGAGCCCCTTACCGCCGACGGCAGCCAGTGGTCGATCGAGAATCCGATCGCCGCTCGTGGTGATCTTCACGAGCTCGACGCGCAGGCGGGGCTCCTGCTCGAGCAAACGCTCACGGACATGTTCCGCCTGCCACAGGGCGAGGGCGCTTTTGCGAGTACCGATGCGAAGAATTTCCAATGGGCCGTGGTTCCGGGCGTGGACGCGGAACGCGATTATACGGCGAGCGGGAGCCTGACCGCGCGCGAACCGGCAAGGGCTTCTGTGGCCGTCGAAAAGCCCGCTGTCGAGGTAATAGGACCCTTAAGCGGCAAACGCCGGTTAAGCGCCGACGCTCTTGCTCTCCGCTAACCCCGTGGTGATCGGCCGGTTGCGCGCCCAGCGTCGTACCGAAGCCGTGTGGCGCCGGCTGACATCGAGTTTTCGCTCGACACCGCGCAGGTTGACCTGCCACGTGCCGGTTGGATTCTTTTCAATCCCCTTGATGAACTGAGTCGCGACCAGCGCATTTCGGTGCACCCGCAAGAAGCGGTCGCCAAATTCTTTCTCGAGATTGACCAGCGAGTCTTCGATCAGGTGTTCTTCGGTGGCTGTGCGAATCACGACGTACTTGCTGTCGGCGAGGAAATAGATGATGTCCGGAACCGGCACGAGACGAATATTGCCGCGGAGGTGAACGCTAATGTGCGTGCGCGTCGGCATTTCCTTGCGCGACTGATTGAGCTCCTGAATCTGGCGCACGGTGAGCTTACGCGCCTTGGTGAGCGCGTTGGCGAGTCGATCCTTGCGGATCGGTTTGAGAAGATAGTCGACCGCATTCACGTCGAAGGCGTCGAGTGCATGTTGATCGTAGGCCGTGGTGAAGATCACGCTCGGCGGATGCTCCATGCCCATCAGGTGCATCGCGGCTTCGAGCCCGTCCATACCCGGCATACGAATGTCCATCAGCAGGACATCCGGATTCAGCTCCGCGGCCTTTTCCACGGCTTCGGCGCCGCTCATGGCCTCGCCAATAACGGTGTAACCACCGATGTCGGTCAGCAGTTCGCGCAGGCGGTCGCGCGCCAGCTTCTCGTCGTCCACGATCAGTACTCTCATACACTTCCTCCGCGCATCGGGATGGTCGCCGTTACGCTGAACCGGCCGGCGTCGCCCGCCGCTTCAAGCTGCGCGGTGTCGCCGTAGTGGCTTTGTAAGCGTTGACGGATATTGTCGAGTGACCGGCTCGGTGAGTCGGTCCGGGTTTTCGACTTGAGGGGATACGGGTTTTCGACGCGAATGCGTATTCTACCGTCTTCCTCCCACAGTTTGACATCGACGGTTCCACCGGTCGGTAGCGCCTCGATGCCGTGTCGCACGGCATTCTCAAGCAACGGTTGCAGCGTGAGTACCGGCATCGCCGCCTTACGTGGAAACGTGCCGATGTCCCAATCGACGTGCAGTCGCTGATCGAGGCGCAACGTTTCGAGGGCCACGTATTTCTTTGCCACATCGATTTCTTTCTTCACGGGTACCAATTGTTCATCTTCTGACAGCATCATTCGAAAAAGATCCGCCATATCCTCGATAGCAGCTTCCGCACGAGCGGGTTCGTTGCGGGTGAGACTGGCGATGATATTCAGGCTGTTGAACACGAAATGCGGTCGGATGCGCGATTGCAGCGCTTGGAGCTTGGCGCGTGCCTCCGACAGGGTGCGTTGCCTCAGTTCGTGTTTGGCCAACAAGTAGCGCAGCGCCAGCGCATTGATCAAGATGCTGACAGTGAAGTTTTGGATGTGGAAGTACGCGTACCAATCCGGACGCGGTGTATTGATACGCCCGAGCGCGTACATCAACCATATCGCCGCTTCGCTCACGATCAGCGTGATGAGCAACAACAAAACGTAGGCCATGCCGACGGCGCGTAATTTCGGCAATCGATTGAGATATTTTCGGGTGTAACACAGTGCCGCGACGCTTGTGATCGCGATCCATTGTACGAACACCGAGATCAGTAGCAGGTCCTCGACGATGTTGAACGAGATCCGTCGCGTTACCAGCGTCGTTATGAAAGCGAAGATCTCGGCGATGATGACGACGTTCAACAGAACCGGCGCCGAACAAAAGTCCGGCAAGAAACCTTCGTCGGCGTCCTCGACGGCCGGCGCTGTTTCGGTTAGCCCGACGAAGTCGGTAGCGACGCGAAACCAGGAACGTGCAGACTGACGCAGCGCGGCGAGTTCCATTACTTGCCCTTCACGATCGGCATCTTGATCTTGACGTGGTACTGACCGCCTTCTTCGAGCGCCTGCAAACTGGCCGTCGCGCCGAACTGCGTCATCAGTCGCTGGCGAGTATTCTCCTGGGCAAGCCGATTGCCGCGCCCCCGCGTCTCCTTGCGTACTTCCGGCAGCGGGTTGCTAATAAGGATATTGAGCGATTCGCCTTCGGCCCACATATCTACCTTTATAGTCCCTCCAGCGAAGCGCGGCTCGATGCCGTGGTAAATAGCGTTTTCCAGCAGCGGTTGCAGGGTCAGAGCGGGTATCAGGGCGGATCGCGGGATATTGGGACTGACGTTCCATTGGACGTTTAGCCGGTCGCCAAGGCGTATTTTTTCGATCTCCAGGTACTGGCGTGAAATCTCGCGCTCCGCCGAGAGCGGAACGAGCTTACGGGCATCCGCCAGCAGTACCCGAAACAAATCGGCGAGATCGTGCAGGACAGCCTCGGCCTTCTCGGGGTTGTTGCGTGTGAGGCTCGCGACGCTGTTCAGGCTGTTAAACAGGAAATGCGGACGGATACGAGATTGCAGCGCCTGCAGCCGCGCTTCCTGCTGACCACGCCCTTCGACTTCAGCCCGGTGACGCGCCATGAAGTAGCGGACCCCCAAGACCCCGATGATCACCGCGACGAGCAGGCTGCGCACGATCAGGGACTCGCGCCACGGTGGCCAGCGTTCGGCAATCAGACCGAGGTCGTGGAGCGCGAAAATCAACCCGTCCGTACCGACCGCCGTGACGAACAGCAACAGCAGAACGACCAGCACCGACCCGAAGGCTGCCGATGTGCGCCGCAGCAAGGGCGAAACCAATTTCAGGATGACGACACTGCAGAGCGCGATGGAAACGGCAAAGGCCGACAACAGATTTAAGTCTTGCCACGCTTGTTCATCGAACGTCGAGTTACGACCGATCGTAATGATGATCGCGATCAGTTCCGCGAGCACGATAAATCGGATGGCCAGACCGAACGAACCGAAATCCGGAAGGAAATGCTTCTCCTCTGCGTAGCTTTTGGACATGCAATAGATCCATTTGGGCCCGGTATGAGCCGACTGTGTTTGACACCGTGCGGAAATAAAGTGCTCCGGAACGCCGGTAACTCGAAGCCACGGCAACGCTGGCGACCGGATCCGTGTATTGTCGCGCCACCCGCCACGCGTCCGGCAATACTGAGTATAGTGTTCGCGTTTCGCGATCGGTTTTGACGCGATGCGATTATTCTATCGGAAGGCGGGTCCAGTATACTGGCGATGGATCAGGATCGATGGGCAAAAAAAACCCCCGTCGGAGACGGGGGCCTGAAGACCTGATCCGGAATTCGGGGTGGGGGTGCACAAAGGAGAGTCCGAATCAGGCAACTTGCTGCTATTGGCAAACATAGTCGCGCTGGAGCGATTCAACAAATGCTTGCCGATAACCGGAAGTTCGCCACGGATGGACGGGACGAAACACCTCTGAAACGCTGGGAAATCAACGCTTTTTTGACACTTGCGCTTACCGGCGATGGCTAAAGGCAAACTGTGGGGCGGTCGATTCGAGGGCACGACGAACGAACTCGTGGCCGCATTTAGCGCATCGGTTGAAATCGACCGACGCCTCTACCACTACGACGTAATCGGTTCGATCGCTCACGTGCGCATGCTGGCGCACGTGGGAGTACTCACGTCGGCCGAACGCGACACTATCGTGCGCGGGCTCGAAACCATCGAGTCGGAAATCGAGGCCGGCAAGTTTTCCTGGAGCGCTTCGCTCGAAGACGTCCACACAAACATTGAAGTGCGGCTGGTTGAGCTGGTCGGTGATGTCGGCAAAAAGCTGCACACAGCGCGTTCCCGCAACGACCAGGTTGCCACCGACTTGCGTCTTTATCTGCGCGACGGCATCGACGCCACGCGCTCTGCGATCGTCAAGCTGCAGGAAACACTGCTCAACGTGGCAGAGCGTGAGGCGGACACCATCATGCCCGGCTTTACGCACATGCAAATAGCGCAGCCGGTGACGTTCGGTCATCACATGCTCGCCTGGTATGAAATGCTGGTGCGTGATGATGCCCGATTGCAAGACGCGCGCCGGCGGGTCAACGTCATGCCGCTTGGTGCGGCGGCCCTGGCCGGTACGAGCTATCCCATTGACCGTGCCTATACCGCTAAGCTGCTCGAGTTCGACGCGGTCGCGCCGAACTCGCTCGATGCGGTGTCAGATCGCGATTTCGCCATCGAGACCGTGAGCGCGTGCGCTGTGCTCATGATGCATCTATCGCGCATGTCCGAGGAATTGATCCTATGGGCCTCGCCGATTTTCGGATTCGTCGAGCTGGCGGACGCCTACTGCACGGGATCTTCTATCATGCCGCAGAAAAAGAACCCCGATGTGCCGGAACTAGTGCGCGGGAAGAGCGCGCGCGTCCAGGGTCATTTGGTGACCCTGCTTACGCTGATGAAGGCGCAGCCGCTTGCCTACAATCGCGACAATCAAGAAGACAAACAGCCGGTGTTCGATACCGTGGATACGACGTTGATGTCGTTGCGCGTCTATGCCGGCATGATCGAAACTTTGCAGGTCAATCGCGAGCGGTTGGGTCGAACGGCAGTGGACGGTTATGCGACGGCGACTGATTTGGCGGATTATCTGGTACGCAAGGGCGTGCCGTTTCGCGATGCTCATGAGATTGTCGGCCGAGCGGTCCGGCGCGGCATAGAGACCCGGCGCGACCTGGCGCAATTCTCGCTCGATGAGCTAAAGCAGTTCAGCTCGCTGATTGCAGCCGATGTTTATGAAGGCCTTAGCCCTGCGGGGTCGGTGAAGGCTCGCTCTCACGTGGGCGGCACGGCCCCGCAACAAGTGCGCGCCGCCGCAGCTGAAGCCCGGCGGCAGCTTCAGGGCAAGAAACGAAATTAGTTAATAAAGCGGCGACGCCGAACTAACGGTCCCGCTCCCTTCTTTGCGCGCCGTCGATTGTGCCCCCTCGCCGCTCAGACGGCCGGCCCCTTTCGCGAAACTCTCGTCGTTGCTCGGGTGTCATGCTGCGCCACCGTTCGCGCAACCGGTCGCGTTCTCCTGGCGGGAGATTCTTGTACCAGTTGCGGCTCTCGCGCAGGCGCTTTTGCTCTTCGGGCGGGAGGTGGCGAAAGTTCTGATACCGCTCGCGGATTTTGGCGCGTTCCTCCGGAGACATCTGGCGCCAGCGCGAAATGCGCTCACGCGCTTGTTCGCGCTCCTCGGGACTCATTTTTTGCCAACGGGCCGCGTTGCGCCGCAAACGCTCCTGCCGCTCGGGTGAGAGTTCCGACCAGCGATGCTCGAAGGGTCTGAGTACTTCACGTTCTTCGGGCGACAGCTGTTCCCACGTGGCTGAGGGCGGCGCGGGCAGTGCCAACACAGGCCACAGGCAAACCATGCAGATAGCGGTTAAGCGAACGGAAGCCATCTGTCGGCAAGGTTCAGCTCGCGCCCGATTGGCTCGCGAGCCACTCATAGAATTCCAGGTTGCCGTAAAATTCCGGGCTGTCCGTTTCCAACAACTCCAGGTCGGCGAGTGCGGCTTCATTTGATGGCGCCGCAGGGATGTCAGATGGCGTGCGAAGCCAGATAACGCCTGCCACCGCGACCGCGAGCCCGGCAGCGGCGATGCCGCCGGCAAACGTCCAGAAACGGCGACGCCCGGTGGCATGCGCGGCG
>OBLQ010000702.1_pt1 | contig 12795 bp, 8 predicted proteins | sample 1519881 | NCBI WGS metagenome assembly OBLQ01 (sample SAMN01911456, study PRJEB22533) | soil metagenome | biome: Soil | place: Malaysia | collected 2012-04-30 | depth DG_metagenome m | reverse complement strand
CTGGCGTTTCGCGCAGGACGGTTTCTCCCAGTCCCAGTTCCAGGAAGAAAAGCCCGAGCGCGGGCACGACAAACCACGCGAAACGCTCCGTGTACTCAACATATGTTTCTGATTCCACCTTCGACTTTTCGAGCTGGTTGATCTGGTCGTAGATGGACACCAGTTCGTTGCGGTCGGTGGCGCGGAAATATTTCCCATGGGTGAGCTCCGCGATCTTCTTCAGGGTCGCTTCGTCGATGTCCACCTCCATCGAAATCAGCCGGCGCCCGAACACGGGATCATCCACGGGGATGGGCGCGCGTCCGCGCGTCCCCACGCCGATGGTGTAGACCTTGTAACCCAGCGATGCGGCCACGCGCGCGGCGGTGGTCGGATCGACCATGCCCGCATTGTTCTGTCCGTCGGTGAGAAGCACGATCACCTTGCTCTTGGCCTTGCTGGTGCGCAGACGATTGCACGCCGTTGCCAGCGCCACGCCGATGGCGGTTCCGTCGTCGAGCATCCCAAAGTCCACGTTGTCGACAAGTTTGTCGAGCATGGCATGATCGAGCGTGAGCGGGCACTGCGTCATGGCATCGGCCGCAAAGACCACCAGCCCGATGCGGTCGTCGGGACGTTTGGAGATGAAGTCCTTCACCACTTCCTTGGCCACGTTGAGCCGGTTCTTGGGCTCGAAATCCTGCGCCTGCATGCTGCCGCTGGTATCGAGCACCAGCATGATGTCGATGCCCTCCGAATAGGTGGTGTGCTGCGAACGGCCCGTCTGCGGCCGCGCCAGCGCCACGATCGCCAGCGCCAGGACCAGCAGGCGTGCCATCAGGGTGGCGTGGCGTTTCCACGCCGGCGCTTCGAGGCCCGCACCCAGCATCAATTCCAGCGAGGAGTACGCAACACTGCGCTCGTGGCGGCGGCGTACCACGTACCACGCGGCCAGCGGGATCAGCAGCAGGAGCAACAGCACATATGGATACGCGAAGCGGAACATGAGGACCTACGACGCTCCTGCCGCGGGCGGTGGCGAAGCCGACGGCTCAGAAGGTGCAAGTGGATCCAACGTCGGCACCACCGGCGTCGTATGAATGATCAATTCACGGGCGCGATCGATTGCTCCCGCCGCCGACTCCACCGTGGGAGCAAACTTGGCGAACTTCACCAGGTCGGCTTCGTCGAGCAGCGGGCTCAGTCCGTCCACGTGTACGCCGCGACGGTCGAGCGCGCCCAGCAGCTCGAAGGTGGTCTGATCCATCGCTTCCACACCGTAGCGCGCTTCGATGTAGCGGCGCACGGCATCCACCACCAGCGTGTAGTGCGTCTTGAACTCTCCCTGGGCCGGCAGTCCCAGCCCGTGAATGCGTTCCAGCTCGGCCAGCGCCACCACCTCGGGTGGCAGGCGCACCTCGGGCGCGGCCTCGCCCGGCCGCGAACGGCGGCGGCGGATCCACCACACCAGCACAGCGGCGGCCGCCAGCACCAGCGCAGCAATGGCGGCCCACAGCCAGTAGTTGGGCGGCGCCTTCCACTGCGCCTTGAGCGGATTCAGATCCTTCGCGTCCGCGGCGATGCGCTTGATGGGGACACGAATCTCGTCGGTCCACGCGCGCACCGTATCGCCGTGCGCCGAGAGAAAATCGAACGCATTGGCCGGCACCACCGACGAGTCGACGCTCAACGGAATGAAGGTGACATCGGCGGTGCGCTGGATGCGCGTGTCCTTGCCGCGCGCCTCGTTCCAGTCGACGTTCATCACGCGGCACGTCCCGGCGTTGATCTTGCGGGGTACCACGGGACGAAGCGAATCGGCGAAGGTGAATTTGTAGATGGCGTGGAAGCGCTGTCCCACGGTGACACTGTCGGTGGGGCCGGTGGTCTGTGTTGTGACTTCGTCCACGGCCGTGCGCACGGCCGCGCCCCGGGCGAGTCCGCCCGCGCACAGAACCGCCATGAGGCACATCCACACCGTGGTTGCGCGCCGTTTCATCCAGCACTCCATGAAGATTGTCAACGCCGCCGGGCGCGGGCTTTGAAGAACACCGACAGCGGAACGATGTAGTCACGGCCGGCTTCGATGCGCACGCAATCGACGCCATGGCGGCGGAACACCGCCGCCGTCTCCTCGTTCCGGTGTTGCGCGTAGGCGCGGAAGCGTTCGCGCGCCGTGCGCGAACTCAGGTCCACCACGCGCTCCATGCGCGCCTCCTGGTCCCACACCCGCACCAGGCCCGACATCTCCAGCGTCTCCTCGCGCGGATCGGTGAGCCAGATGGCCACCACGTCGTGCTTGCGCGACGCCATCGCCAGCGACCGCGAAAAATCGGGCGAGAGAAAATCGCTCACCACGAACACAATGCCGCGGCGCTTGGACACGCGCAGCAGATATTCGAGCGCGCTGTTGATGTTGGTGCGGTTGCGCCGCGGCTCGTAGAAGAGCACTTCGCGCACCAGGTGCAGCACGTGCTTGCGTCCCTTGTCGGGCGGAATGTACTTCTCCACCTCGTCCGAAAACACGATGGCGCCCACCTTGTCGTGGTTCTGAATGGCGCTGAAGGCGAGCACCGCGCAGATCTCGGCGGCGGTGTCGAGTTTGGTCTTGTTGCCCGATCCGAACCGGCCCGAGGCGCTCACGTCGAGCAGGAACGTCACCACCAGCTCGCGCTCCTCCATGAAGCGCTTGATATAGGGAGCGCCCATGCGCGCCGTGACGTTCCAGTCGATGGCGCGGATGTCGTCGCCGGGCTGGTACTCGCGCACCTCGTCGAACTCCATCCCCTGTCCTTTGAACACACTGTGGTATTCGCCGGAGAAGACGTCGTTCACCATCCGGCGCGTCGTGATCTCGATACGCCGGACCTTCTTGATGATTTCGACAAGACTGCGGTCGCCGTTGGCGCCCGCATCGCTCCGCGTGGCGTACGCCATGGGGATCAGGGCACCTCGATGGAATCGAAGATCTGCTTGAGCACGGCTTCGGAGTCCAGACCTTCCGCCTCGGCTTCGTAGGTGACGATGACGCGGTGGCGCAGCACGTCGTAGCCCACCGCCTTGACGTCGTCGGGTGTGACATAACCGCGGCCGCGCAGGAACGCGTGGGCGCGCGCCGACTGCGCCAGGAAGATGGTGGCGCGCGGCGAGCCGCCGTACGCGATGAGATGCTTGATGGGCAGCTTGAACGCCTCCGGATCGCGCGTGGCGAAGACCACATCCAGGATGTAGTTCTTCACCTTCTCGTCCATGTAGATTTCGCGCACCGTCTGCTGCGCGGTCTTGAGCACGGCCGGATTGATGACCGGGTCGATGGTCGGCATGTCGCCGCCCGTCACCATTTCCATGATCTGCTTCTCTTCTTCACGCGCGGGATAGGTGACCTTGAGCTTCAGCATGAAGCGGTCGACCTGGGCTTCGGGCAGCGGATACGTGCCCTCCTGCTCGATCGGGTTCTGCGTGGCCAGCACCAGGAAGGGAAACTCGAGCGGGTACGTCTTGTCGCCGATGGTCACCTGGCGCTCCTGCATGCACTCGAGCAGCGCGCTCTGCACTTTCGCGGGCGCGCGGTTGATTTCGTCCGCCAGAATGAAGTTGGCGAAAATCGGGCCCTTCTTGGCCGTGAAGGAATGATCACGCGGGTTGTAGACCTCGGTGCCCACCAGATCCGCGGGCAGCAGGTCGGGCGTGAACTGAATGCGGCGGAACGTCGTGTCCACCGACGCCGCCAGCGTCTTGACCGACAGCGTTTTCGCCAGCCCCGGAACTCCCTCGATCAGCACGTGTCCGTCGCACAGAATGCCGATCAGCAGGCGATCGACCAGGTAACGCTGGCCGATGATGGCGCGCTGGATCGACTTCTGGAGCAGGGGAACGAACTGACTCTCGCGCTCGACGCGCTCGTTGAGCGCCTGAATCTCGTACTGCATCATCACCTCCGACGGCGACTGGTGCGCCGTGCTTTGGCCTTTGAACAACCGCATGCCCGCCGGGTTCCCTCCCCCGCCGGGGCGGTTGCGCCGCTCTGAGCCGATGCGTTAGGATCGGCGTTCTTGAGCCGCCGTGTTCGATCGTCGACATCGGTGCAGAATGCACATTACGGGCGGGAAGACGGCGTGGGATGCCACCCATGATAACCGAGGAAGCCATCAAGTCAAGACGCCGCGCGACGGCCGGCCGCATACCCGCCTACGGGTGGGCCGGCCTGGCCTCGATGCTGCTCTTCGAGGTGCTGTTGTTCAGCACCGACAGCGTCGTCATCGGCTGGTTCTTCACGCCCATCCAGTGGACCGGCCTCATTCTGTTTCTCGACGGCCTGCGCAAGCGCCGCCGCGGCGAATCGCTGCTGGCCGACCACCCCATCGAATTCTTCCTGCTGGCCCTGATTTCCATCGGGAGCTGGTGCATCTTCGAGGGCTACAACCTCCTGCTGCGCAACTGGTCATACACCGGAATGCCCGACAATTTCTGGATCCGGTACCTCGGCTATGCGTGGGCCTTCGCGACCATATCGCCCGGGATGTTTCTCATCTACGAAACTGTGTCAGATCTGTTTCCCGGAGACGACGAGCCGGTGTACGTGCGGTTGCCCAATGCCATCTTCTGGCCCTTTGTGATCTTCGGGTTCCTGTGCCTGGCGATTCCCCTGGTCTGGCCCTCGACGCACATGACGCCGCTGGTGTGGATGGGCTTTGCCTTCTTTCTCGATCCCATCAACGGGCGGCGCGGCGACCGGTCGATTCTCTCCGAGTTCTTCACCGGACACCGGCGTTCCATGCCGCTGTTCTTTCTGTCGGGATTGATTGCCGGGCTGGTGTGGGAGTTCTGGAACTACTGGGCGCTGGCCAAGTGGCACTACGACGTGCCCTACTGGGGACACATCCGCCTGTTCGAGATGCCGGTGCTCGGGTTTCTCGGCTTCATGCCCTTTATCATTGAGAGTCTCGCCATCTATCGCTTCGTGCGGCGGCTGATTCCGATTCGCGACGAGGCGCGTTATCTTGGTTGACGCGCGCGATAGCGCGCGCTTCCAGCGCTTCGTTCAGCTCTTTGCTGCACCCGTCGTCATTTTCGATTTCGACGGCATCCTGGTCGACAGCGAGCGTCACCACATGGCGTCGTACAACGCCGTCTTCCAGAAATACGGCCACACGCTCGACCCGGTGGAATACGCGAAGTACTGGACGTCCCTCGGTCACGGGCCGAAGGGCGAGATCGAGCGGCACAATCTGGACATCGACCCGGACGCCATTCGTCGCGAGAAGCGCCCCATCTTTTCCGAACTGTGTCGCAACGGCACCGTGCGCTTTTTCCCCGAGGCGCGCGAGCTGGTGGATCGTCTGTGGCGCGCGAGGAAAACACTCGCGATAGCGAGTGGCACGATACGCAGCGATATCGAGGCAATTCTCGCCAACGAAGGCATTCGCGAGCATTTTGCATCCGTCGTGGGCAGCGATGTGTCGGCGCTGAAGCCCGATCCCGAGAGCTTTCTCATGGTACTGCGCGAGGTGGGCGCGTCTGCGCGCGACGCGGTCGTGATTGAAGACGCGGAGAAGGGTGTGGGAGCGGCGAAGACGGCGGGAATTCCCGTGATAGTGGTGCGCGCACCGGAGACGCGGGATATCGACTTCAGCGACGCGGATCTGGTGCTGGAATCACACGCCGAGCTGATCGAATTTGCACGGCGGGCGTTTCCGTAGCTCCGACAGACAAGTTCCCTAAGTCATACTCCTGGCTTGCCGATCTCACCGAAGCAGCGCTGGTGTTATGCGCGGCGCCGAGTCCAGAAAATCCACCACACGGCTTGAGCGGCGGCGGAAAGGGCGGCGCCTGCGTACATTTCGGCGCGCGTTCCTCCCGTGACGTAGATCATGAATCCGAACGCGAAGGGCCCCGCAGCGATACCGGCGCCCACATGGTGAATAGTTTCAACTGTCACTGATTTCTTTGGAGTCGCCTTCAGGAAGAGCGGAGCAAACACATAGGGGTACGGCAACGACACAAGGGCGGCCACAGCGGCGAAGATCCGGAACGGGGTCATCGATCCGGGCGTAGCGAAGATGCCCTGCAACGGCGGGTCGACGGCCCACACGACGGCTGAGAACACAATCGGTATCAGTATGAGAACTGTGCTCAGGAACGCGGGTGGCAGGGTTGGCATGGCAACCTCTCGAAAGAAGAATTGTGACTCGCGCTGGATATCAATTCGCGGGTAGAACCCACGGACCACCGGAACAGGACGTCGCCCAGCGTGCAATGTTAACGCACCATAGGTAGTTACTTTACACACCGAGCAGTCAGGGCGTCAATGCCTGCACACCGGCCGTCACTCCCGAGAATCGCCAAATCGATGAATTTCACGCCGCGTACTTGCACACCGTGCGGTGCGCGCACGTCCCGCACGCCTTACCCGGCCGCGCTGCAAACTCTCCCATCTTCAACGCCTCATCCATGGCCGCAACTATACTGTCGATGCGCGCATTTTCGTTGGTCACTGCCTCCACATCCACCGGGTCGTGCCCGAGATAGACCACGCGTCCGCGCACGCCGTCGCGGCCGAGGACTCGCGCCGCCGCCCACACATATACGGCCACCTGAAAGTGATGTTCGGGCTCGGTCACGCCGAGTTTGTAATCTGTAATGAGCGCGTCCTTGCCGTCATCGTCGAGACGGTCGATGACGCCGTGCACCAGCAGGCGCTCCGCGCGCACTGAAAACGGCAATTCGCTCTGCGCCTTCGTCGACGGCCCCGCCAGTCCGGCGGAGATGGCGGCCATGATGCGTTGCCGCGCCAGGTCGGTCACGACATCCGCGTGCCTGCCGAAGTCATGGCGCGCCGCCACCTTTCCCAGCGCCATGTCCAGCGACTCCGCATCCGAGCGCCGCTCCAGCACGGCGTGCACGAACGCGCCGAATTGCGCGGGGTCGACGCCCTTCGGCAGCTTTGCAACAGGGAGATCGCGCACCGCGACCGGCTCTACCGCCGGCTCTTCGTGCGCCGGCTGGTGCCGGCCGGAGCGATCGAAGGAAAACGCCAGCGGGCACTGTTCGAAGCGCAGCAAGCCCGCCCATGTCACCGTTTCCAGCGTGCGGAGTGCAGCACTCTCTTCATAATCGCGTGCTTCGGTGGTGCCACGAACGCGAGTCCATTCGCGCAACGACGTTTCGATTTCGCGCTCGGTGGAACCATCTATCAGCTGTTCGCCCGCTGACGCTCGCGCATTTCCCGGCTCACGCACTTCGGTGATGATTCCTCGCGTGCGACCCGCGCGCAGGAGTTCGGTGAAGTGTGATTCTTTGGGCCCTTTCTTCTGCACCTTCGTACCCTCCGCCAGCGGCGAACTCACCCACAGGTGATCGCGCGCGCGAGTGAGGGCGACATACAGGATGCAGCGCTCCTCCAGTTCTTCCTGTTCTTCGTTCTTCGCGAAATCCGGCGCGGACTTCATGTCGCGCTTCCACGGGCTTCCGGTCTTGTCGCCAAAGTAGATTCCGTGCTCCGGCGACACAAAGAAACCCTCGGACGGCGGATCCGACGGGAAGATTCCGGGCACGGCCACGGCCTCGAACTCGAGTCCCTTGGCCTGGTGAATGGTCATCAGGGCCACACGATCATCGGGAAGGCGCACGTCCACGTCTTCGCGGAACTTGCGTGCATCGAGCTCGGCGCCGAGGTGGTCCAGATACGTGGCAAGATCGAGCACACCGCGTTGCGACAGCGTGTTGGCGAGGTCGTGTAACTCGCGCACGACGTCGTCCACGGCTTCACTCGCGACTCCGGCGCCGGCCAGTTCGAAGCGCAGCGGCGTGCGCTCGATGGCCCATTCCAGAAACGTGCGAAATCCCAGCTGTCGGAGTGCACCCGCGAGCCGCTCGACGCACTCGCGCAGATTGCCAACCGTCGCGCGGTCGGTGGTGTCGGTGATGCGGGCAATGCGTTCGTCCGCAAGCATCGCGGTAGTTCCCGCGTGACGGTCGCCACCGGAAAACAACTCGTGCAGGGACGCCTCCGTGATCAGAAACGGCTTCGACTCGAGCACGGCGAGCAGGTTCACAGCGCGCGGCCCCGGCAGCAACAGCAGCAACAGTTCGCGCCACGCTTCCAGCGCATGTGCTTCGTGTGTGCTGGCACCACCCACGATTGCGTACGGAATGCCACGGCGTGAAAACTCGGCTTCGATGCAGCTGCGTGTGCGGCTGTTGGCAAACCGGCGCAGCAGCACGGCCACGTTTCCCGGGTGCAGCGGTGATGCCAGCGCGGGAAGGTTCCACGCCGGCGGCGCCGGCGCACGCCCGAGCAGATACTCGACCCAGTTCGCGAGCGCCTGCGCCTCCATGCCGTCCTGCGCTCCGGTTTCGGCGGGGTGAAAGAGAACGGGGAGATACGCGCCTTTCCCGCGATCGGCGACCAGCGGAGCCGCGAAGCCCTCGAGCAATGGTTCCCTGCCCACCAGGGCGTGCGCCAGGTCCAGTACCGCCTGTAGGGACCGATAGTTGGTCAGCAGTTCCTTGCGATCCGCGGGAAACTCGATGACGTTGTCGGGGCGCGCGTCGCGCCAGCGGTAGATGGCCTGCTTGACGTCGCCCACCACCGTGACGTGCGCGAAATCATCGCCGGCCATGGCGCGCAACATTTCGTTCTGTGCGCGGCTGGTGTCCTGAAACTCGTCCACCAGGATGTGATCGAACGCGCCACGATAGTGCGCCGCCAGGTCGGGCAGCTCGCGCAGCGCGCGCGTCGGGATGACGATCATGTCGTCGAAGTCGAGCAGATTGCGCCGGCGGAGTTCGCGTTCCCACGCATGAAACAACGCCACCACCGTGTCCACACGCGCAAGGTACGCGGGATGATCGTCGTGGCGGCAACGCCGGCGCAGCTCGGCGGGATCGATCATGTTGCTCCGGCACTTCTGCGCCACCCTGAGCAATGAATCGAACAGCCCCGGCAGCCTGGTGGGCGGCGGGGGTTCGCCCCCGAAATCGGCGGGAATTCCCTCCAGCCGGCCGCTCTCGAAACGCGCGCGCAGCACCGCGCGGATGCGGTGAAACTCGGCGATGGTCATGACACCGATGCCGGGGTCGATCCCCAGTGCGGGTGCGTTCTCCTGGATGAAGCGGAAGCCGAACTGGTGGAAGTTCATGATCCACGCGCTCTCGAGGCGCCGTGAGAGCTCCGGCATGCGCACCGCCACCGCCGCGCGCACGCGCTCGCGCATTTCGCCCGCCGCCTTCAGCGTAAACGTCAGCGCCAGCAGACGCTCGGGTGGAATCCCATCGACCTCCAGCAACTTCATGTAGCGGGCGACGAGCACCTTGGTTTTCCCGGTTCCCGCGCCAGCGACAATATTGGCGTTGGCATCGAGCGGCAGATGCTCTGCCGCATTCTGACGATCATCCCGTTTCATTCCGCGGTCCGCCTGCATACCCGAATGAAGTGGCACTTTCCACAGTGATCACGATGCTCGGTGCGCGAATAGTCACACGCACCGGCGAGGACGTCGGCGTGTATCTTCATGGCATCGTCGAGGACTGCGCGCAGCGTGCCAGGCGGAAGAAAATCATACCGAGGCTTTTCCCGTCCCTCCGCCGAAACGAGCTCGACGAGATGGCCCGTGGCGAGTTGTAACCCGACCGCGTTGACCTTCTCTCCCGGCGGGACCACGTAATAAAGGAATCCCCCGATCGTGTGGCCGAGCGCCCCCGCGAGAGCGGAGTAGATGGTTACCTGCCAGTGCTCCCGATCTTCTTCGATCTCCTTGAGAATGGCGGCCGCCGATTTGGACATCGTTTTCGACGTCTTGTAGTCCACCACGACGGGACCCACTCCCTCCACGTCATCCACGCGGTCCAATCTGCCGGTCAGAATGGCATCGCCATCGACCGGGAACCTCGCGGTCGTCTCGACGGACAGCACGCGATAGTTTCCATTGCGCTTCAGTTCAAGGTCGCGCACGCCTTCGAGCATGCGCAGAATATGAATCTCCGTGAGCGCGCGCACCCAGTCGCCGGCCTCCGGCATCACTTTCGAGATCGCGCGATTGATTATTTCCGCCGCGGCACTCGACTGGAGTGACTGACGGACTTCGTCTTGTGTTGCACCGATCGGGATCAGATCCTTCAACACTTCGTGGAACACATTGCCGATCTCCAGATAGATGCTTCCCGGTTCTTCAATGCGAAGGATCCGCTGATAGAAGAATTTTCGTTCGCACTTTGTGAAGGCATCCAGTCGCGACGGGCTGAGCGCCAGTTCCTGGAACGTGGGCCGGCGTGGCTCGAGGACGGGTGCAAGCCAGCCGCCCGCCAGCGGGTCGATGTCGTGTGCCACGGATGCGAGGCGTGACTGCGCCGACGCCCGCGCGACCACCGCCGAGGCCCGGAATCCCGCCGATGGGCCGCGGTCCACATCGGCCGCCGTTTCGAACAGAGGCGCCAGCGCGGCCGGAATCGTCCGTTGCTGATCCCCGGACTTGCGCGGATGCGAGACGCACAGTTGATCACTCGCGCACAGCAGCGCCGAATGCAAGAGCGCCGCTTCTTCGCGCTCGGCACGGTCGCGATCGATACGCGTGCTGATGTCCTGTGCGGCGCCCGCGTTGACGTCCGCCATCACGGACGCGAGCGCACTCAGCGGAAGAAATCCGGTGTCCACCTCGATGCGCGGAAAGATCCCGTCGGCACACCCGAGAATCATCGCCGCCCGGGAAGCATGACCCGACACGGCGCGCACCGACGCCAGCCGCGGCATGTTTCCAGCCACCGTGTCCCCCGGAGCTGCATCCAGATAAGCGTGGCGAAATTCATCGAGCGACGGCGAGCCCCCGGTGTGCGCGACTACTTCGGCGTAGCGGTTCCACTCGTCGCTCACACTCTCGATCAGCGCGGCCGGCGCCACTGATTCCGCGCACTCGCGGAGCAGCCGCTCCAGATCGAAGCCATCGCGTGTCGCATACTGCTTGCGCAGCGTCGCCACCACGCGCGTCGCATCAACGGGAAGATCGCGCGCCGCGCAGAACGCGCGCAGCAGCGGCGACGTTTCCAAACCCTCCACGAACTGGCCGTCGCTGTCGCGGCCCAGTGCGCCAATCAGCGCCTGCACGAAAGCATCGACGGCAGAGTCGGCCCGCGGCCCGACGTCGATGGGAACGGCGCGTTCGCGAAATGCGTGATGAACCAGCGACGCGACGCGTTCCGGATGGCGCGCCACCACCACGATCTCCCCCGGCTCGATTCCCTGTTCGATCCACGCACCCACCTGCAGCGCGGCATACTGGGCCTCGGCGACTTCATCGCGCGCACGAACTGCACGAACGTTCACGCCCCACACGGGACCGGTGGCTGGCGGCGCAGGAGCGCTTGCAAACAGGGGCAGAGCGTCCAGGTGCGTATCTCTCCGCGGTGCCACCGCGTTGGTCGTGTCGCCGCTGAGAGCGGCGATGCTCGCCGCCAGCGCGGCAGCCGACGGCTGCGGCGACGGCAATAGAAATTCCGCGGGCCGGTACACGGCCGGGAATTCCTGCATGAGAAAGCGAGCGCTGGTACCGCGGAACGAGAAGCGCGACCCGGTGGGATCGCCGAACACCTCGAGCGCGATGTTTCCCCCCGGCGGCGCGATGGCGCACAGCAGTGCAAACTGCCCCGCATCCAGATCCTGAAAGTCGTCGACGAGCACGACGTCGCGCACACCCGCCGTTTCCGCAAGTGATGGGTCCACCGCCACTCCACGCGCGGCTTCCCAGGCGGCATCATAGAACGTGACGAGATTGTGTTCATGCAGATGGCGCTGATACGCAGCGAAGAGATTGAGCACGTCGCGCACGCGTGCGTCGTGCGCTTTCTTTGCCGCCGACTCCGCCTGATCGGCGGTAACGCCGTTCTGCGCCAGCGGGTGAATGATGCGCAGCAACGCATCACGCAGCGCGGCCGAAAGGCTGATCGACCGCAGATCGCTGCGCAACAGATGCGGCTGCGCGAGCACGCGATCCAGCACAACGGATTCATCGACGTCGCGCAACGTGCGCGGGCGATTGGGGCGAGACGCCGAGATGAGCCGCGAGGCCAGCAGCCCGTGCGTGGTCACCGGTGTGGGGCCGAAACGCGCCGCGCCGGGAGGGATCAGACGCTCGAGCAGGCGGTCACGCTGGTCGCGACCGAAAGCGATCACCAGCGGCCGGTGGCCGGCTTGTTCGAGGTGGTGGAAGCGTTCGACGAGCAGCGCGGTTTTCCCGCTGCGGGGTGGACCCAGAATCCGCGCGTGCCCGGGGGGACGGTCGATGATGTCGGCGCGGCTCATGCGCCGCATCTTAGCAGAATCCCTCGGCGCCGCAGAGACCTACGAGCGTTTGCGCTTGCGAAACTCCGCCAGCCGTCGCGCCAGCTCTTCCTCGAAACCCGCGCCCGAGGGCGTGTAGAACGAGCGCCCGCGCAGCTCGTCGGGAAGGAACTGCTGCGGGGCGGCGCCGGGATGATCGGGCGGATAGGCGTAGTCCTTGCCGTATCCCAGGTCTTTCATGAGCGGTGTGGGAGCGTTGCGGATGTGCAACGGCACGCCGTAAGGCGGTGTGTTGTTCACGGTGTCGGCGGCGGCCTCGTACGCCCGGTAGACGGCGACACTCTTGGGGGCCAGCGCCAGGTACACCACGCACTGCGCCAGCGCCAGCTTGCACTCCGGATATCCGATGAAATCGACCGCGTCGCGTGCGGCAATCGAGACCGCCAGCGCCTGCGGATCGGCATTCCCCACGTCCTCCGACGCGAAACGCACCAGCCGCCGCGCGATGTAGAGCGGATCCTCGCCCGCCTCGCACATGCGCGCCA
>OBLQ010000701.1_pt1 | contig 12802 bp, 11 predicted proteins | sample 1519881 | NCBI WGS metagenome assembly OBLQ01 (sample SAMN01911456, study PRJEB22533) | soil metagenome | biome: Soil | place: Malaysia | collected 2012-04-30 | depth DG_metagenome m | reverse complement strand
ACTCAACTATCCCCTCGCCCCCATGGTGCTGGCATTGGTCCTGGGTGATATGGCGGAACAAGCCATGCGCCAGGCTCTCATCATGGGGCAAGGCAATCCGCTGATTTTCTTCCAGCCTCCGATCGCATTGCCCATAATGGTGGCGGCAATTCTCATCTTCTTCTGGCCCCTCATCTCAGCATGGAAACAGAAATTATCCCGCGAGCCTGTGCGTACTTCCACCGAAACGAAACGAGCTTCTTGATCGCGCCGGTAGAACAGAGAAGCCGTCATGCAATCACGCTGGTCGCGCCGTGAGTTTCTCAAAATCACCACTGCGGCTGTAATATTGAGCTCTGCAGAAAAAGGTCTGGGCGCCATTCCGGCTACGCTGCCCAGACGCCGGTTGGGCAAGACCGGCGAAATGGTTTCGTGCATTGGTTTCGGTTCCGGTACCCGCTTCTGTTCCATCCAGGACGAAAACACGGCACAAGCGTTGCTAGAGCGGGCCTTCACGCTCGGCATCAACTATTTTGATACAGCAGGTTCATATACGAGGCGGCCGCTGGAGCGATTGAGCGAGAAACGGCTCGGCGAATTTTCCAAGAAGCGGCGTAGAAACCTCTTTCTCGCGACCAAAATCGACCCCAGAGACCGAGATGGCGCGCTTCGTTCCGTAGAGCAGAGCCTGAAATTCTTGCAGACGGACTATCTCGATCTGATTCAGATTCATAGCCTGAGCGATCTCAACGACCTCGACCGCATAGGCAGCTCGAACGGCGTTCTGGCGGCCGTGCAGCAATTGAAAGTGCAGAAAGTCGCGCGCTTCATCGGCATCACCGGCCACAACGACGGTGCCGCCATGTCCGAAGCGCTGCGCCGCCACGACTTCGACACGGTCTTGATGGCGCTCAACGCCGCGCAATCCGCCAATCCCATCGCGCAAAGAAAGATGGAACCGATCCCGGCCTTCGAACAGTCCGCGTTGCCGGCAGCGCTGCAAAAAAACATGGGCATCCTCTCGATGAAGGTGATGGGACAAGGCAAGCTCGTCGGCACCGGCCCCGGCCGCGCGTCCGCTGCCGAGCTCCTGCAGTTTAATCTCAGCCAACCCGTCGCGTGCGTCGTTATCGGCTGCGAGCAGTTGGCGCCGCTGGAGGATAACATTCAAGCCGCAATGAGTTTCACTCCGCTTGGTGAAAATGAAAAACGCAAGCTGCAAGAAAAAGTCGCGCCGTCACGGTCGGCGTGGGAGAGTTTCCTGCGGATGCACCAAGACTCATGGGCGGTGTAGAGAACCTTGCAACAATCAGGTGGCGACCTGGTGCGCACACAGTGCCGCTTCGGAACCGCCAACTGTGTCCGGATTTTGGAAAAGCCGGGCGAGGCACTAAACTCGCGACACCATCTCTGCAGCAAAACAAGCGATTGTTTTTTCCTTATTAATCCAATAGCCTGGTATTGATGGATGCCGAGCGTTGCGAAAATCCGTGCGCGCCGTCATGCGCATAAGCGTAATGAAGCCTTTTCTGTGTCTGAGCAGAATTCTATGGTTAACCCTGAGTTCGGCAATTTTCATCAGCTCGCTGCTCACCTTTAGCTCTTCCGCCAACTCATCGTGCCGTGATCCCGAAGTGGCGGGTGGTTTCGGATCGGTCGCGCACGCGGCGAACGTCGATGCGACCATTCAATACTTCGGCCACAGCTTTTTTTTGATTACGACGAGCAAGGGAACCCGCATCGTCACCGACCCTTTGGGACCGGGCTGGTATCCGAATCCGAACGTTACCGCCGACGTCGTTACCGTTGGCAAAGAAATGTACAACCACAACGCGGTTGAGATCGTCCTGGGCAAGCCGCTGATTCTGCGCGGGCTCAAGAACTACGGCGCAGACTGGAACAAGATCAGTATGAGCGTCAAGGACACATTCATCTATAATGTGCCGATTCATCAAAACGCTGAAAGTCTCCAAGGCATCAAGGGATCTGCGTTTGTCTTTGACCTAGGAAGTGTGTGTATCGCCCATTTGGGGGACCTGAGCCAAAAGTTGAACGAGCAGCAGATCAAAGCCTTCGGTAAGGTGGACGTGGCCCTAACGCCGATTGGCGGCTACCGCACCATGGCGCCCGATCTTGCGAGAGAAGTTTTAGGTCAACTCAAGCCCAAGATTGCGATTCCGATGCATCACCGTGACAACCCTTATCTGGTGAGGCAGTTTAGCGCCGGGTTGAAAACACAGATTTTGAAAACAGACACGCTAGTGATCAGTAAAGACACGCTGCCTTCCTCGCTGGAGATCAGAGTTCTCCAGCCTCGCGGCGCGATGAGTTACCAGTGAAACTTGTGCCGCTCGGCTAAGCCGGTGGACTGGCGACCCGGAGGGAAAAAAGTTTCAATCAAAGACCACCGTCTTGTTTCCGTAAGGCAAGACTCTCCTCTCCAAGTGGAGGCGCACGGCGCGCGCAAAGACGACGCGTTCGATATCGCGCCCCTTGCGCACCAGATCTTCCACGGTATCGCGATGGCTGATCCGGACCACATCCTGTTCGATGATCGGTCCTTCATCCAGTACCGGAGTCACGTAATGGCTGGTGGCGCCAATAAGCTTTACTCCTCGCTCGTGGGCCTGAGCGTACGGGTTGGCTCCGATGAAGGCCGGCAAGAAAGAATGATGAATGTTGATGATCTGATTGGGATAGTGAGAGACGAATTCGTCCGAAAGAATTTGCATATAACGCGCGAGCACGATCAAATCCGTCCTGAACGCTGCCAACAGTTCCAATTCCTTGGCTTCCTGTGCCCGCTTGGTGTCCTTCGTGATCGGAAATACGTAATAAGGGATGTGGTACCGCTCGGCGACGGAACGCATGCTTTCGTGATTGCTCACAATGACAACGAAGTCGGCCGCCAACTCGCCCAAACTATGCCGGTGAAGCAGATCCGTCAGGCAATGATCCAGTTTGGAGACAAAGAGCGCCACCCGCGGGCGGTCGTCGGAAAAGCATATATTCCAGTCCATTCCTAACGATTCGGCCAGCGGCTTAAAATCGCGCGTAATCTGTTCCTTGGAAAAACCGCATCTTTCGAGATCCCACTCGACACGGGAAAAAAATCGACCGGCCTTAAAATCAATATGTTGATCGGCATGAAGAATGTTGCCATTGTGATGAAAAACAAAATCCGAAATCTTATAAACTAAACCTTTTTGGTCCTGGCATGTCATGAGCAGCGTGGCTGTCTGTGTCATAGTTCACCTCACCAAAGCTTTCTCCGGCGCGTCGCTACCGCGGTCAAAGTCCCAACGGCGTTGATGTACGCGTCGCGCAAAAATCGTTCCGGCTTTAGCCGCCCGACAAAGCGGTAATTCGCCGTTACGTCAAAAGAATCTTTGCACAGTAGACGAGATTTCTCCGTGTTTCCAGTATGTAAGCATTGATTTCGCGGTGACCTCCGGGCTGGATCGGGTATGGCAGTATAGCGATTATGCTTTTCTTTTGGCCGACTTACCTAACGCAATCAAAAACATCACGCTCTTACCCGCGGCATCGGGCGAGAAAAACTCGGTGACGTCATCGTCGAAGAAAGTAAGCCCCGAAGCGCCCAACCGCTGGGCATAAGCGGCAAGGTAAAGTTTTCCACCCATAATGCCCGCTTCCAGTTGAGCGGCGCGATAGCCGCGGTTGCCGAAGCGCGCCAGCACGCGATTGAGGTCTGTGAGAAAGTAAACATTCACACTGCAATCCGCCGGAATTTCCTGCCCCAAGCCGAGGTACCCCGCTTCGCGGCGGAACTGGCCTTCTTTGAGCAAGACAAGCTCGCGTTCCCGATTGCGGAAATAATACGCCCCCGGCGCAAGACCGTCGACGGCATGAACGATAAGATAGATATCATTGAGCGGCGGAATCGCCGGGTTTTGGAAGTCCGCCGGCAGTCCGCGCGTGGCCCGGTCGAGCATTGTGGAGAGCTCAGTGAAGCTGATCGGTACGCGGGTGAATTCTCGCGTCGAACCGCGCCTCAGGATCGTTGCTTCGATCGATTCCTGCGGTATCTCGTCCTCTTTCAGCGGCCGGAGAAAGATCCGTCGTTTTTCTTGCTCTCTTTCCTCTTCGATCCTTTCGCCCTGTACTTCTTCTTCCTTGCGCCAGGCTCTAACCTCCTGCTCGTCCTGTAGCGAAGAAGCCTCGTGCATGGCGGTAATCGCAGCGTAATCGATCTCCTCCTTCGATAATGGAACGGTTTCCAAGCTCAGCATCGTGCTTGCTGGCGGCGTTTCCACGAGGTCCGCCGAAGCTTGGCCTAACGCGACGACGGAAAGTGCCGCCTCCCGTTGGGGATCCAGGCCCAGAAGTTGGTTTACCTCCGCATCGACGAATCCGACGACAATTTTTGCCGGCACGTGACGTGAGGCGGCCGCCGCCAGAAGATTGGCGAGAATCGTGCCGTTATCCCAGTAACAGTGGCGATACGCGCGGGCCTGGTATTTCCAAGCATTGCGCCAGTACGTGGAAGCGCAAACAAGCGTGCACGGCGCACGCGCAATAGTTGCTTCGTGGCCAGTCGCGCGCGTAAGCACATCCCGATAGTCTCCCCGTCGCAGCCTGCGTAACGCAAAGTCATGTGGAGCGAATTGATAGACTCCCGCTTCGATATGGTCGAGATCTCCACAGACAAGATAGAGGTCGATATGATAGAGCGCTCCCGTACAAGCGGCGGCGCGAAAAAGAATCTCGCCGCCGGGGTACGACCTGCGTTTGGTCACCCCCGCGCAAAGAAAGAGAATTTCCGCGAGGACTTGACTCGTCGGGGTCATGGCCCCCGGCAAAGCGGTGTCAACCGCTGCGATCGCCGAAAGCGCCGGCATTGCCGAAGACGACAACTGCTGGCGTAGCGGCATCGGCTCCAGCTTGGAGTAGATCTTGAAGGGAATCGGCTGGTTCTCCCAGTCCAAATAATGGGGGTTGGTCCGGATGCTCTGATAGGAATGCTTAGTGCCGTTATGATAATTCCATGCGGCGTTGATTTCACGGTTTTTCATGGTCCGGCTTCATTTTTACAATAACTATTATCACTCGCGCGCCTTTACCACTAGCCTCTCGCTGCACGAAGCCGCGTTGCCCCAGACGCTAACGACAGGATTTGCGGCTGTTTCAAATTGCACGGGCCTTTGACTATAATCACTGGCGAAGGGGCTCACGGACATGCAACGATTATGAAAAGGATTCTCGTTTTTCAGCACGTTCCGCACGAAGACTTAGGCACGTTGGATTACTTGCTCCGCGCTGCTGGTTTTGAAATCCATACGGTGAAATTCTGGGGCGCGGATCCGGCGCCCGGGAATCTGGAAGGTTTTGCCGCTCTGATCGCCTTGGGCGGCCCCATGGGGGTTTATGAGGCCGATAAGCACCCATACCTAGCTATGGAAACACGCCTGATCGAGACCGCGCTCGACCAAGACCTGCCGCTCCTGGGGATTTGTCTAGGATCACAGCTCATGGCGAATGCGCTGTGCGCGCGGGTCTATCCCAGCGGCATAAAAGAGATAGGCTGGTATGATCTCGCGCCGACCCCTGATGCCCAAAACGACCCGCTGCTTCGTCATTTGCGCGCAACGGAAAAAGTGTTCCAATGGCATGGTGACACTTTTGATCTCCCCGTCGGGGCCGTTCACCTTGCCTCTTCGCCGCTGTGCGCCAATCAGGCGTTTCGCTATGGGCACAACGCCTACGCGCTGCAATTCCATCTCGAAGTTGACCGCGAAATGATCGATACCTGGTTGGACGTGCCGCAAAACCGCGACGAGATCGCGGGTCTTCATGGGGACATCGATCCGACGACGATCCGCAGCGACACTACGCGACATATCGGGCGACTTGAAAACCTTGGCGCTCAGATTTTCGCCGATTTCATCCGGCTCATTGAGCACGGCGCCTAGCGGGCGCCATCCGTGAAATTGCAATCTAGCCTTGAAAATATTCCCACGCTCGGCTACCTTCGGCGGCAACGTGGCGATAACTATGGAATGGTGGATTTGGATCGTGCTCGGCTTGGCGCTCCTACTAGGTGAGCTGGTAACCCCGGGAGGTTTCTACATCCTCTTTTTTGGCATAGGTGCCCTTATCGTGGGCGCCCTCGCCGGCTTCGATGTCGCGGGTCCTCTCTGGTTTCAGGTCGTTTTATTTCCGATCATTTCCGTCGTCACGCTCTGGCTGTTTCGCGAAAGACTGCTGCAGGCGACCCAAAAGGAAACCCATTACAATATCGATAGCGTGGTGGGAGAAACGGCAGTGATGATGGAAGCCATTCCCAGCAACGGCATCGGCAAAGCCGAGATGCGCGGCACCTCGTGGAACGCGCGCAACATCGGGGAAAAGCCCTTGGCTCGGGGCGAGCGCTGCCGCGTTGAGCGGATCGAAGGTCTCACCATCTTTGTGCGGAGCGAGGCGAGCTGAAATGGAGGTTGCTATGGGCGGATTTATCGTCGTCGTTGTCCTGGCGTTTGTCATAATCGTCATCGTCGCGAAAACCGCGGTGGTGGTACCGCAACAGAGCGCATACGTCGTGGAGCGGCTGGGAAGATATAGCGGCACTTTGGCCGCCGGCTTTCACATCCTGTTTCCGTTTCTCGATGTGGTTCGCTACAAGCACTCGCTCAAAGAGCAAGCTATCGATATCCCGCCGCAGATTTGCATCACGAAAGATAACGTTCAAGTCTCCGTCGATGGCGTGCTATATCTCAAAGTTCTCAACCCGGAGCGCGCTTCGTACGGCATTGCCGACTATGTTTTCGGCATTACCCAGCTCGCGCAGACGACGCTGCGGAGCGAGCTCGGGAAAATCGAATTGGATCGAACTTTCGAAGAGCGGACAAACATCAATACCCAGGTGGTTAGCGAGCTCGATAAGGCTTCGGAGCCGTGGGGCATTAAAGTCATGCGCTACGAGATAAAAAACATCACGCCCCCTCAGGACATTCTCGCCGCGATGGAGAAACAAATGCGCGCCGAGCGCGAGAAGCGCGCCTTGATTCTAACTTCCGAAGGGCAAAGAGACGCGGCTATCAATAGCGCGGAGGGTGAAAAACAACAGGCGATCAAAGCATCTGAGGGCAAAAAGCAGCAACAAATAAACGAGGCGGAGGGTCAGGCCGCAGCAATCTTGGCGATCGCAGATGCGACCGCCAATGGCATCCGCAAAGTGGCGGAGTCGATCCAGCAGCCCGGCGGGTTTGAGGCGGTGCAGCTCCGTGTCGCGGACAACTATTTGGCTCAGTTCGGCAAACTCGCGCAAACCGGAAACACGATGATCCTGCCGGCAACTCTCAGCGATGTCGGATCGATGATCTCGCTCGCCATGAACGTCATCCGCCGACAGGATGGCACGGTTGATAGACCCAACAAAGATTCGAAGTAGTCGCGCGCCGTCGTCTCTGGTTGGTGAAGGCGGGAGCGCTGATGCTGAAGCGAGTCACCCGGTTACTTCTGGCACGAGGGACAGTAATAGGCGCTGCGGTTACCGAGCGCCACGCGTTTGATTGCGCTTGAGCAAACCCGGCAAGCTTCGCCCTGGCGATCGTAAACGCACAAATGGTCCTGAAACGCCCCGCGCTTGTCGTCCGCGTCGCGGTAGTCGGAAAACGAAGTGCCGCACCAGCGGATCGCTTGTCTCAGTAGCTGGGGAATTCTTTTTGCTATCAAACGCACCTGATTGCGTGTCAGCCGGTACGACCGGGCGGTGGGCTTGATGCCGGTCAGAAACAGCACCTCGTTGGCGTAAATGTTACCGAGTCCGGCGATAATATGCTGATCGAGCAGCAAATCCCGGATGCGTCGCTGCGAAGCGTGCGTATAGCGATACAGATACTCGCCGGTCAGATCACCATCCAATGGATCGACGCCCAGATGGCGCAACGGCTCGAGGTCTTCCAGATCTTTGGCGGTTGTCACCAACGAAAGACCGAAACGCCGTGGATCGTGATAACGAAACTCGCTGCCGCGGTTTAAATGCACGACGATGTGGTCGTGTTTTCGGCGCGCGCTCTTAGGAGTAACACAGATTAGCTTTCCCGACATGCCCAGATGGAATACCCAAACCCAATCCTGGTCGAGTCGAACGAGAATGTATTTGCCTTTGCGTCCGATCGCCAGAATGGTCCTGCCGGCGAGTTGCGCCAGCGCCCTCTCGTCAACGCGCGTGCGCAGCCGCGGCTCGACAACCTCGACGTGTGTGATTTTTCGTCCCACGATATGTGGGCGCAAACTGCGGCAAACGGTTTCGACCTCCGGCAGCTCCGGCATTGTTTAGCTTTCAGATTCGCGCCGACAGCAAATGGCGCCGTTCTAGCGCCCGCGCAAGACTGATAAGACGAGGAACGCTAAGCGATTCCCCACGCTGCTTCGGGTCGATCTTCTCGGCGCAAAGAACTTCTTCAATTTGATCACGGTCGCGCTTCAACCAGATGACTAAGGCGTTGGCTAGAGTTTTTCGCCGCTGGCCGAAAACCGCGCGCACGAGGCCGCGAAACAACGGCAACTCCGCGTTCGCAACGAGCGGTTCCGGGAAGAGTTCTATGCTGAGAATCGTCGAGCGCACTTTTGGCCGCGGGAAAAAGGCTTCGGGGGATACTTGGACTTTTTCTACAACGCGCCCGTGCACTTGGCTCCATACCGAAAGCGTGCCGTAAGACTTGCTTCCCGGCTGACTGGCGATCCGTTCCGCAACTTCCTTTTGCACTGTCAACACCAGTAGCGAGAAATGCTCATGCGCATCGAAAATCCGAAAAAGCGCTTCGGTTGAGATGCTGTAGGGCAGATTAGCAACCAGCTTAATCTTACGCCGGGGAAGCAGATCATCCAGGCGAATCTTGAGAATATCGCCATGAACCAGCTGCACTCCCGGATGGCTGCCCAAGGAAGCCCGCCTGAGCCATTCGATCAGGAAAGGATCGATTTCGATTGCCCATACCTTGGCAACAATCTCGACGAGCCGCCGCGTCAAAAAACCCAGCCCCGGACCGATTTCCATGACTTCATCCGATGCCGAAGCCTTGAGAAGGCGCACGATCGATTCGATCACGCGCTCGTGAATCAGAAAATTCTGGCCCAGCCGTTTTTTGGGCCTGAACGCCGAGCCGCTAAGCGCGCTCCGCACTTCTTCATAAAGACTCGCCATAACCGCCTGAAACCATGTCTGGAATCTGGCTTACTATAAGGTCAGATCGGCGTCGGCGTTGAGACAAAACTCGTCGCGTCTTCCGCGCTTTAGCCACTGATATCCGGTCAGCGCGATCATCGCCGCATTATCGGTGCAAAATTTCGGCGCCGGAGAAAAAACCTCTAGCCCTTCCTCATCGGCTCGTTCTTTGAGCTTTTCACGCAAACGGCTATTGGCCGCCACCCCACCGGCAAGAACTATTCGTTTGACATCATGCGCAATCGTCGCTTTGATGGTCGGACGCACCAGCATATCGACCACGGCTTCTTGGAAGCTCGCGGCGATATCAGCGATTTGGTTGCGCCATTGTCGCTCATCCCGGCTCCTAAGATAATGCCAAACCGCCGTCTTGATTCCGCTGAAACTGAAATCGTACGAGCCTTTCTTGATGTGAGCGCGAGGGAAGCGGACGGCTCTGCAGTCGCCCGTTTTCGCTAAATCGTCGATTGCCCGTCCCCCGGGATATCCGAGTCCGATCATCTTAGCCACTTTATCATAGGCTTCGCCGGCCGCATCATCGCGCGTTCCACCGAGATGGTCGTAGGAGCCGACATCTTTCACCAGATAAAGCAACGTATGGCCGCCGGAAGCGAGTAGCGCTACGTAAGGAAAGGAAACATCGTGCTCCAAATGAATGGCCAAAAGGTGAGCTTCTAGGTGGTTAACACCCACAAAGGGAAGCCCCCAGCGAAACGCGATGCCTTTGACTAGCGACAATCCCACCAGCAAGGAGCCCACCAGGCCCGGTCCATAGGTCACCGCGATACCGTTGATATCTTGCAGCCCGACGCCCGCCGTTTGCAACGCTTGATCAAGGATCGGCAAAATATTTTTAATATGCTGGCGCGACGCCAGCTCCGGGACTACGCCGCCATAGGGACTGTGAATTTGATCCTGTGACGAGACCACATTCGCCAGAATTGTGCTCCCGTCGCGTAGCACGGCGGCGGCGGTATCGTCGCAAGACGTTTCAACTCCGAGAACCAACATGAGAATTTTGTGCTCAGCGCGAGGCGGGCTGACTTTCGTGGAGGCGGGACAGAGCCTCCAGGGCGGTTCGGTTGCCGGAATTCAAGCGTAGCGCTTGCTCGTAACTGGCCTCTGCCTGTTCTTCCATTCCTAAGGCGCGATAATTTTCGCCGCGCAAAGCCTGGACTTCGGCGAGCCAAAAAGGTTCCGTGCTCAAACGGGACTCCGCCACATCAAGAAAGTTAAGCGATTCCTTATAATGCCCCAAGCGATATTGGGCTTTCGCCAAGTAAAAATAGCCGTAAGGGTTGGTCGAATCGATGACAATGGTTTTTTCCAGCCGTGACATTGCCTTCGCCGGATCGCCGGCATCCAGGAGCTTGCGCCCCTCCTCGGTGAGTCGAAGAGAAGCCGCTCGTTGCGGGCTGGTTCCGGGAGTGATTTTGGCCAGCAGCGAGCTGTCATCCGGCAGCGGCGCCGCCTCCGCTGGCTCAGTAGGCAGATTAGGCTCTTTGGGGACTTCCTTTGCGGCTACCGACGGTGGCAATGGCTTGCTCTTTACGTCTTGCTCTTTGATCTTCGGCTCCTGAGGAAGTGACCTCCTCACAGTTTCCTGAACGGGAGGAGGCGCAACGGGCGCCGGCGGTTTAGCGACCGGGAGTGGACTCGCCACAGGCGGCGCAGGTGGGCGATAAGGTGGACGCGGCGCGCAGCTTTGCGCAACTACAGCCATCATGCCGGCTCCAAGACCAACGATGACGAGGTTGCGTGTCGAAGCACAATTCATAGCAGCAAAAGAGGCCTCATTCAGATTTGGAGACCTGCAATGACGATGCTGGGTGGAGCGGACACGTCACTGTGGGCTCATCGCCTTCGATGAAAGCTTCATGTACGACAGTGGGGCAGTTGGGTGTGGCGAGTTGACCGCTTAGGGGATCGATGTCAACCATTTTAATCCCGGGCGGCGGCACAAAGTCGGTAGCCGGCGTACCGGCGGTGGCGCTCTTCATGAATTCCGTCCAGATCGGCAGCGCCGCCTGGGCTCCCGAAAGACCGAGCTTGGCCTGATTGTCGAATCCAACCCATACGACCGCCAGCAAATCCGGCGTGTAGCCGACAAACCAAGCGTCTTTGTAATCATTGGTGGTTCCGGTTTTACCGGCTGCAGGCCGGGTAAACCCCCAGCGCCGCGCGTACTCACCGGTGCCCCGATCGAGAACTCCCTTGAGCAAGTTATTCATCATAAAGGCCAATTGCGGAGATATCACTTTTTGAACTCTAATATCGCGCTTCTCCAGCACGTGGCCGTTGGCATCCATCACCTGCTTGACGGTCAAGGGACGGGTGCGCACGCCGTTGTTTGCCAGCGTAGAAAAGGCGACCGCGACTTCCAGCGGGGTCACTTCCGCAGCGCCAAGCGCCAATGACGGGACCGCAGGAAGAGAGCTTTGGATCCCCAGGCGGTGGGCAATTTCGCGGACGCGGGCGATACCCACGTCTCGCGCCAGACGCGCGGTTGCCGAATTCAGAGATTTTTCCAATGCGCGGCGAAGGGTAACCATGCCGAAGTATTCGTCGTTATAATTGCCCGGCTGCCATTCCTGTCCGTCGTAGTTCCAAACAAAAGGCGAATCATCCAGCATCGTCACCGGCGTGAATTTTTTGCCTCCTTCTGCGCTGGACATCAACGCCGCCAAATAAACAAACGGCTTAAACACCGAGCCGGGTTGCCGTTTGGCTTGGAACACGCGATTGAACTGAGACAACTGATAGCTGCGCCCACCGACCATGGCTTTAATTTCACCCGTCTGCGGCCGCAGCACGACGATGGCTCCCTCGAGACTGTCATCCTCCCCTTTGCGCCGCAGATTAGGGTAGGTTCCCTCCAATTTTTTAAGCCCCTCGGAGAGCGTTCGTTCTGCGATTCTTTGCAGATGTAAATCCAAACTGGTGAAAATCCTCAGTCCTTCGGCGGTGAGCACCGTATTGGAATAATTCTCCGACAACTCGCGGCGGAGAAAATCGACGTAGTACGGCGCATCGTTGGTTACTTTGACCAACTCGCGGTGCGGCAGTTTCTCTCGCAGAGCTGCTTCGTATTGACGCTTCGTTATGATTTTGTCCTCGACCAGTTTGGCCAAGACCACGTTCCTGCGCTTTACGGCCACCTCGACGTTGCGATATGGAGAAAGCCGATTGGGAGCGCGGATCAAACCCGCCAAGAGCGCCGTCTCTCCCACCGTGAGTTCATTCAACGGTTTGGAAAAATAAAATTGCGCGGCCTCCGAGACACCGTAGATTCCCTGAGACCCGCGCTGGCCGAGATAGATTTCGTTCAGATAGTTTTGCAGTATTTCGGCTTTGGTGTATTTACGTTCGGCGATGAGCGCCATCAGCGCTTCCTTAATCTTGCGCTTCAGCGTGCGCTCGTCATTCAGGAAAAAATTCTTCATCAACTGCTGCGTCAGCGTGCTTCCCCCTTGAACTACCCCACCGCTCCGAATATTAACCCAGAGCGCGCGCAAGATCGATACCGGGTCGATCCCGTGGTGCTGATAGAAGCGGCCGTCCTCAGCGGCGATCACGGCATGTTGCAGGTCCACCGAGATGCGGCTGAGCGGGACCCAGGTCTCCTGCTTTTTG
>OBLQ010000700.1_pt1 | contig 12804 bp, 8 predicted proteins | sample 1519881 | NCBI WGS metagenome assembly OBLQ01 (sample SAMN01911456, study PRJEB22533) | soil metagenome | biome: Soil | place: Malaysia | collected 2012-04-30 | depth DG_metagenome m | reverse complement strand
CCCGTGCTATTGCGCTTCGTAGCGGCATGGGAATCAACCGGTCTTCCTACCAGGACCTTGAACGATTCATTTCCAGGATCAGAGTAGCCGATATAGATTACGTTGTCCTTCGAGATCGCCAGGGAAGGATAACGGAATTGGGGGCCATAAATGCCCATCGCCTGGATTCGCCACCTGGAGCCGTCCCACCATGCATGTTTGAGCGCTCCTTCTGTTTCGTAGACGATATGGGGATGGCCGTCGGCATCCAAAGCAAGCCCTGTTCTCATTCTTACCCAGCTGATGATTCCGGAAGGATTGGCATCCGGATCAACCACATCGATCCGCCAATGGTCTCCTTCAGGCCAGGCATAACGAAGCGACTTTTCATCTTCGTAGCTGAAATTCGGTCTGCCGTTCTTGTCCAGCACCATGGAATTGCCCATGCCAGGTGTTGTCTGCTGACGACGTCCCACCCTTCCGTCTTCGACTGTCGTCACCACCCATGAGCCTTCTCGATCACTGGTGGCCAGCCGAAATGCGCCATCAACGAATGCCGAGTAAGAAATGTACACCACGCCTTTTGGATCAACACGAACGCAACTCCATTTGCCGCTGGAGAAGCCAAAATCCAGAGTGCGCACATGCCAAGCCCCATTTCTCAGGGCCGCATGACGCAAATGGGCATAGAGCTGATTGGCTGCGTCTTTGACCTGATACCAGGTCACATGGGGAACACCATCCGGACCCACGGCAATTCCGCAGGAATAATCCCGTTCGCCGGATTCCGGAGCGATCTCCTGACTCTGCCATTTCTTCCCGTCCCAGCGCGCATATCTCAGTGTCTGGTGGGGAAAATAGCAAAGATGAGGCCGTTGCTGCCTATCAAGAGCGAGGTTTACAAACCCATTGTTCGCGTCGACAAACATCGTGAACCACTTGCCAGTGGATGCAGAGCGGAAGGCATATTTGGTGCCACCGCCCTTCGGCGACAGATAGCCGGCGTGCACATTGCCGTCGTCATCGACAGCCAATGCATTGAACGTGCCCGAGGGGTCCACCGTTTCTGCTGTCCAGGTCCATTCTTGAGCGCGGGCCAGACAAGAAAGAACGAGCGAAATCGTAATCACGAAGAAGGCCCATCGCACACGGCACCAGAGGTTGGTGGCTGCACGTGTTTCCCTTCCAACATCAAGTATCGAATCACGCATGTAATTCGGCCGCGCGCCCATCCAGACTCCCTTCTGCCGGGGAGAAGATTTCAGCCAATCTCCCGGCGTTTCGCCGCTCGGCAAGTTCGCGCCGGTACAGCACCTGAAGCACGACAATGCAGGCGACGATGTCAAACCACAAATCAAAATAGGCGCGGCCAAGGAATGCACCGCTGACCGCATAACCGGCCAGACTCACTTCAAACATCCGAGTGTATGGAATCACCCAATGAGTTCCGAAGCGCGCTCTTGCCTTGTGCCGTAACCTGTGCATCGCGACTAAACTGCTTCCCAGGAGAAGCAAGAATAGGGCCAATCCGGGGAACCCGAGTTCTCCCAGCGCCTGGAAGTAGATACTGTGGGGACCTGCGGACTCACGTCCTCCCGGCATTTCCTCTGGCTGATAGTGACGGAAAACGACGACGTCAGGATATGCGGAAAGGCCCCCTCCAGTGATCGGGTAGTCCATGGCGAGGTTCCATCCTGTCCGCCAGGCAATCAATCTCTGGGTTTCCGAGCTGTCGATCTTTCCCTGCGCCATGTTATCCATCCGGTGCATCCACGCCTCCGGCGCAAATGACATGGTGAAAAGCGCCGCTGCTGCCAGCAGCGCGCCGGCCAGAATGCGGTATCGGGACATGAGGGCAATCAAGAAAAGGACCGTGCCCAGCCCGAGGAGCCCGCCCCGGGAGTAAGTAAGGATCACGCACAGGATGGTGGCGAGAAAGGTGATCCGCAGGCCATTCTTTGCCCAGCGTCTGGTTTCGCCTTGAATCATGAAATAAAGAAGAGGCAAAACCATGTTCAGCGCCAGGGCGAAGTCGTTATTGTCTTCCAGAAAAGTGCCTTGTGGCCCGTAAACCCGGAACTCGCCGCCGGTCCGGATCCCGAAAATGGAGGCCCATACAGCTCGCGCTCCCAGAGATAAAGCAATCACCAGCACCAGTTGGCGCAACCGGTCAGGCGAATTAACCAGCAGCATTGTGACAAACGTCATCAGCAGAATCTTTGTGATCTCAATCAGCTGCCCGGTTCCGTCCTGGATATGACCGGAAAACAGAGGGACCTGCGATGCGTAAACAAGCGTGATACACATCCAAAGCCACAGTACGACCAATAAGACGCTCTCGCGGGTAAGGATGTTTCGATTGAACCTGGGCGCGGAGAGCAGCCCCAAGAGGGTTGGAATCGCAATCACCATGGCCACCGGGAAGTGGGAAACCGTGGTTGTCCAGGCATAACGATGAGGGTTGAAATAGGCAATCCAAGTCCACATGAGTATGCCGAAGAACGGCTGCCTGAAGCAGAACGGGACCGATGCAAGAATGATGGTCAAAACGACGATGTCACGCACTCTGCACCCCGGCTTGATGGACATACTCGCGGCAGGCGCCGCTCGGTGTCGCCCTTCCATCTTCGATGGCCTGCTCCAGGGCTTGCAGGGCTTTCGGCGCTGGTTGCTGATTGAGGAATAACCAGCGCAGGCGCAAGGCGAACAATGACACGGACGACTCGTCTCCTCCGATCCGCCGCAAAAGATATTTTTCGGTTCCAGGAGTATTTACGCCCCACACCGTGGACACAGCAGACCTGTAGCCATACTGCGGCAGAAGTACGCATGTTTCCGGATCGATGTCCGACGGTGTTCCAAACGGGAAAGCAAAGTGTGCTACCGGCCGCTGCAGCCGCTCCTCCAGGAGCCGCTTTGATTCGCCCAGTTCGTAGTCGCGTTCGCCCGGCGTCAACTGGCCTACCACCGGGTGGTTCATGGTGTGCGCGCCAAAGGAAATGCCGGATGTCTGCATTTCACGGATTTGCTGCCACGTGAGCATGCGGTTTTCCACTGCCGGCCCGGGCACTTTTGCCTGTTTCTCCAGGGCAGCGCAGGCGGCGATTCTGAGCCGGTTCGGATAGCTGCGAAGTTTTCTCACTATCGCAGTGGCCGCACACAGGCGTGACTCCCGCGTCGTCAGAGCGAACCGGCCGGCGCCCTCGACTTCAAGAGCGTTTGAGGGGGAAAACATGGCGATGGCAAAGATCCGGTCATACCAGGACACCTCGCCGGTTTCGATGGCCGATCCCGTCAGGTAGACTGTCGCCGGAATTCCGTATCGGCGCAGGACGGGGAAGGCATTTGTATACAAGTCGCGGTAACCGTCATCAAAAGTGATCGCCACCGCCTGCCCCGCTGGGCCGGCGACTTCAAGTTCGTTGCAAAGATCATCGATAGACACAATCCGAAAGGAGCTGCGGAGAAACCGGATTTGCGCTTCAAAGACTCTGGGATCCAAGGTGGAATAAAATGGCACGCCGTCGCGTCCCACGCGGTGATAGCAGATGATGACAAATTTTGGACAGCCGGCTTTCCTGATCCCGGTGATGCGTCCGGATGACGACCGCGAAATCTCGAAGCGCTCAGAGAACGACTGCGCCAGTTGCAGCACCCCGGTCCGGCGCGCTCCTTGCGCCGCCATTTTCAAAATCGTTCCTCGAAGATCAACTGGCACAGACCAACCTCGCCGAGCGATCAAAATGTTCCCTGTGCCAGAGTTCCAGGGCCAGGAGGTACCACACGATCTCGCCGTAGTAGGCGACGTGGCCGTGTTTCTGCAGATCGAGCAAACGCTCCACAAATCCGCGCCGGAAATAGCCCCGCTCCCGTGTCCGACGGTCGTGGAGCACATCTTGTGCGAAGGCATGAAGCTGCGCATCACTCAATAACCACGATGAAATTGGAACGCCCATGCCATGCTTCTTCTTGTATAAGACGGTATCGGGAAGAATGCCCGACATTGCGCGCTTGAAGATGTATCGTTTCTCAAACCTCCTTAACTTAAGTTCCGCCGGTATCCGTCCGGCAAGCTGGGCAAGGCGATGGTCCAGGAGCGGATAACGGACCTGGATTCCAGCCAGTTCGGCCATGCCACTCACTTTCTTGATGTCGTTGTCCGCCAGGACCATCTTCACATCCAGGTAAAGCAGCCGATTGAGTTCACTTGTACCGCCGTGGCGGGCGAAATGCGCCTGCGGTATCTCCAGCCATTGGCCGGGTGGAACCTGTTGAAGCAGTTCCTGCTCAAAAATCTCGCGAGAAGGCAGGCTCAGCATGACGTTGTAGGAGAAGAACCGTTCTGGGTTCGGAATTAACGCGCGCCGGATATAGCGGCGCGCCAGGCCCAGCCACCTGTGCTCAGCGGGAAGAAGACCTGCTACCGGCTCAATCAAGAAACGGCGCAGCGGGCGGGGTAACCGGTGGTAGAGCGCAAAATACTTGTCCGTTTCATACCTCTGGTTACCGGCGAACAGTTCATCTCCGCCATCTCCCCCGAGCAACAGATCCACCCCGCTCCGGCGGGCCATCGCGGCACAGGAATAGGCCGCGATAGCTGACGAATTCGCAAAAGGCTCATCGTAATAGCGGATGATCCTGGGAATGGCTGCGGCCGCATCCTGGGGCGAAATGTGGCAGTTGTTTTGCTCGGTGCCAAAGCGTTCCGAAATTGTCCGCACAAAGTGCTCTTCACTGTAGGAAGACTCATCAAAGACGGCTGAAAATGTGCGGACCGGCCGCTGCCGCTCATTCATGAAAGCCACCACCGTACTGCTGTCAGTCCCTCCACTCAGAAATGCGCCGGTTGTCGCGGGGCCAGCTTCCGCCAGATGGCGATGAACAGAACGCCTCAACTCCTCGCGGACCATCTCTGCCCACTCCGCCGGCGGACGACGTTCTTCCTCAAACTGCAAGTCCCAATACTGGTGATGTCGAACCTGGCCCTCTTCAAAGAGCAGCACATGTCCCGGGCGCATCTTCTCCGTACCTGCATAGATCGTAAGCGGAGCGGGGACCGCACTGAACACCATGAACTGGACGAGTGCAGCAGGATTCAGCTGCAGCGAAGGATCGAAAGCTCGAAGGGCGCCAATGCGCGTGGCGAAGGCCAGACAACCATCGGCGAACCGCCAGTAAATGTTCTTGATGCCAAGCCGGTCGATAGCCAGCATCAACCGCCTGTTGCGCTCGTCCCACAACGCAAAGGCGAATGCTCCTTCCAATTGTTTGACGAAATCAGGTCCCTGAAGCGAATACAGTGCGGCCAGCATGCCCGCTCTGGATTGGGGCGCCTGCATTCCCTGCCTCTCCACCGCCTGCCGCAACTCATCCAGATTCAGAAGGTCAGTATCGGCAACCGCCCACACATCTGCGACTGATCCCAGATCCTGGCCGGCGAAGTGCTTCGAAACGCCCAGCGCGAAGGTCTCGCCGAATGCCGTCTTCTGGACCTCAGCAGCACCAACAGCAAGGCCTTCAAGCATCGGGCTCATCGCTGCCTGACGAAACACCCGGTCTGCCTGTGATGCTCCGCAAATTCCACTCATGACAAACCGTCTCCCTCCGTCTGGACGCCTGCCCTGACCGGGCCGGCGGCACAATGGACTCCGCGTCTGGCTGCCAACTCCAGGTAGAGCGCCTGGTAATTTCCAAACATCGTCTCGTTACTGAACATCTCTTGAACGCGGCGCCGTGCGGCCTGCCCGGCACTCCTGCGCAACTCAGGATGAAGAGCCAGCCGATGCAGAAGACTTGAAAGAGACTCCACGTCCCCGGGTTTGAAGAGCCAGCCAACTTGCCCATCCTCGACAATTTCAGGATTCCCTCCGACATCGGTAACGACGGCAGGAAGGCCGGTGGACATTGCTTCCAGGATCGTATTGGACATTCCTTCGCGCAGCGATGTCTGCACGAAAACATCCATTGCGGACAACAACTCGGGCACATGATGGCTCTGTCCTGAGAGAATGAGGCGTTTACGCAACCCGGCGAAACTTTCAGCAAGAGCAACCAGGGCTGAAAGTTCCGGACCGTCTCCCACCAGCATCAGCCTGAAGTTGAGACCTTTCCTCAAGAGGCCCCCCGCAGCCCGAATCAAAGTCTGATAGTCCTTGATCAACGCCATCCGGCCTACCGCACCCATGACAAATTCGTCGGGGCCGATTCCATTTTCTAAACGTATCCGTGCTCTCGCTTCCAGGTTGGGGGCAAAGGAATGAACGTCGACTCCGTTATAGAGCACACGAATCCGGTCCGCGCGAATGCCGGCCTGGGCCGCGTGAAACTCGCGGAGTTCGCGGCTCACGGCAAAGAAGGCATCTGCGGTGGAATATGCCGCGCGCCGAATCCACTTCTGACGAAGCGGCATTCCGCGAAGACCATCAACGTCATATCCGTGCTCGCTGTGGATGACGACCGGCACACCTGCCAAACGGGCCGCGAAAACCGCTTCAATAGCTCCCCAGTTGCGGGAATGAACGATATGCGGATTGCACGAACGAATCGCGCGCATGAGCTGAGGAACAAAAATGGCAAAGCGCGACTGCCGTAATCCCAGCGAAGTGAACTTTTCGGGAAGCAAAGAGGTCCGGACGAGTTCCCTATCGAAGTTTCGGATACAACAGACGTGGTGGTCGAAACCATCCGTCAGTTGGCCGGCCAGCTTCAGTACGACCTTTTCCGTGCCGCCCAAGGCCATGCTGTCCGTCACATGCATGACTCTGATGACTCGGCTGTGCGCAACGCCCCTGTCGACCGGCTCGTCAGATAGAAGGACGCGCTCGCTTCTGGAGGCGGCAACCGCATTCCCGCTGGTGGCAAGAGGCAACATCATGGGAACCACCGGACTACATGGGGACCGGCATGTTTTGTAAACCACAGGGGAAGGTGGCTCCACAGCTTGACAGCTTTTGCAAACCGCGGATTTGCCGGCGAAAAATCGGGTGCAGTCTTCTTCCTGACCAGGAGCACCTGATAAGGAAGGGGAAACGGCGTCATGTTCCACTGGGTCTTGAAAGAATAAGCGCCTGTGCCGGTCTTGCTGCGTCCGAAATCAAACCGGCGAAACCCTTTCTCCGCGGCCCATCTCATCAACTCCCAGTACATCAGATTGTTCGCCGCGAGTTTGGGAGCCTCCGGACTGGCGCCGGCGTAGTAGGGCAAAACCGTGTCCCCGAACATGAAGGTGAAGACGCCACTGACCGGCTTCTCATTCGCATACACGATGAGCACGTCGATCTGGCCGGGAAGTTCCTCAATCAGGCCCATGAAGAGGGATTCGGGAAACATCGGCGTTCCGTGACGCCTCAAACTGAGGGCCATGAGGTCATAAAACTCTTTGCTCAACTCAGTCCCGTGCCGTACTGTCAGTCCGGCCTTCTGGGCTTTCCGAATCATGTAGCGCGTATCGCGCGGCAGACGCTTCAAGTTGGCGTCCGGCTCGTCTGACAATTCACACCTGAATGTCACATATCTGGGATTCGCATGGAAACCTGGTTCAATCTTTCCGGTGTGGTTGCGCAGCTCGAGATACTGTACCTGCTGCTCGTGCGCCATGGCTTTTGCATGGTCCAGAAGAGCCAGATATGTTTCCTCATCGCTGCTGGCGATGCCTCCATACACGGCAAGAGGTGTGGAGATCAGGCAACGCCCGAGGATCCAGTTCTTGACCTGAAACAACGGCAAGACTCCGGTAATCTCACCGTTTCGTTCGGCATACAGGGCACAGCAGCGATATCCGAAGGTGCGCTCTATGACTCTCATCCACCCGCTCAGGTGGAAAAAGCTGGCCACAGGTTCGCCACGAACAAACTTGTCCCACCGCTCGCGGTCTGAGTCCGCATAGCGGCGTATGGAAAGTGGCGCTTTCCTTTCCGAGGCGGCTGTGATGAGTTCTCTACAAACCGTGTTGAGCGCGGTGGTGTTTGCCATGCAATGCCCGATCTCTGATTCCCTGATTTTGTTGCCCGCACAAGACGACTTCCCTCCAGGCAGGCCTCACAACTTGGCCAAGACAATGGAGATGGCCAGAGCAGCCAGCACCGACCCGGCAGCCGTTGCCAGAAAAGCTCCACCCAGCCGAAAACGGTACGCCAATTTTTCCGCAGACGTTTTGATTCTGGGGATTTCGGCCAGAATCGGCGTTTCACCCAGAAGCTTCAGCATGTCAGATCGTGAAGAAACGGCGTCTGATGCAATCTCTAACAGCACAGCAAAACCAAGGCCGGCCAGAAATCCGAATGCCATACCGGCGCAACTGAGCAGCATGCGCTTGGGAGCGTAGGGGTGGCTGGGAACAACGGCGCGATCCAGAACCACAAACCGCTCCCCTTGTTCACGCGTCTCCAGTGCGCTGGCCATGTCCGCGGAGAGCTTCTTGCGTTCCAAGTCGGCATAATGTGCCCGCAGCGAATCGTAATCCCACATCATCCCCGCCATGCGCTGTTCAAAGGCAGGAATTTTTTCCAGTTTGTTCACGTGAAAGGAAATCTGCTGCTGCAGCTCCTGCTGCCTGCTCCTCTCCTTTTCGATTTGCTCATCGAGCTTCTCGATCTGCGCCACCAACACCGGATTTCTCGCACTTCCCGACTTGGATGAACCAGCCTCTCTGATCTTCGGGGGCGGCTCTACCACCCCGCTCTCCGCCGCTGCTTTCTGTGCCGCTTTGAGGTCATTCAGTTCAGCTTCAAGCTTGCGCACATCGGGATGCTTTTCACCATAACGCCCCTTCAGAACGGAAAGCCGGGCTTCGAGTTTCTGGACCTTTGGGCTGTATGTCGAGTTCCCGGCCCCTGAGTCCATGTCAACCGTTGGCGCCTGGGTGGCCACCATGGACTGAAAGTAAACCTTCTGCTGCTGAGCAGCGTTGACACGGTCCTGGCTGGCCTGAAGCTCGCTGCGCAATGTCGTCAAAGCTTCCAAGTGATATTGCTTCGACTCGGGAAGGTCGAGCATGTACTTTGATTTGACATCGTTGAGGGCCGTTTGCTTCTGTTCCAGTTGTTCCTTGGTGCGCTTGAGCTCATCATCCAGAAATTGCGCCGTGCCGTACGACTGCCTTTCCCGCGCTTTGAGATTTTCCGAAATGAATACATCCGCCAGGCGGTTGGCGACGGCGGCGACTTGTGCCGGATTTTTCCCGTTGAACCTCACTTTGAAGGCGCTCAGGCTGCGCCCGCCCTGCTCCACCACCTGGACCGAAATCGACCTCTGCATGACGGCGATGATTTCTTGTTCGCTGCGTTTTTTTCGCATTTCCGGATAGAGGTTCATGGACTCTATCAGGCGTCGCAAGCGAGTTGGCGAGGTGACTTCCTGCTGAATCGTCGATAACCGGTCACTGATGGTGGTGCTCACGGTGGACGCAACGTAGTTGCTGGGCACCTGCTGAGGGTCCACCAGAATCGTGGTTTCTGCGCGATAGATGTTCGGCATGCGCATTACGACAATCACGACAATGATGCTGACCGCCATGGCAGTAAGAAGAATCAGCGGTATCCGTCTGGTCACGATTGTCCAGTAGTCGCGCAGGCCCAGCACTTCCTCTTCGCCGGTCCGATTGTTATTGATGGGTTGTTTTATGCTCATCGTCCGCCCTACCTGACTTTTGCACCATTCTGCAACCGCGCGTGCGTTATTTCTGCCTGGCGTAATCCGGATTCCCGACCCGGCGCATGGAGGCCCAGCGCAATCCAGCCTGGATTTGCGCCTGGGTTCCCGTAGTTAACTGCACGCCTTTACCCGACTGCCAGAATCTGGAGTAGCCTGCAAAACACGAAACGTTCCGGAACAGCATGTAGCTGATGCTGCCGTCCACGTACTTGCCGTTGGCCTGCTGATCGAGGGTGGGAGCTGTCAGATAGCCAAAACCCGCACTCACGCTCGTTTTGCGCCCGAACTGCCGGTTAAGATTGACCCACGCATAATTGCTGTATCCACTTCCCACATACCCGGAGAACAGGACGCTCCGCCCATACGTGGCCTCAATCGAACTGTGCCGAAAAGCCTTGGACAAGGTGACAGAGCCTATGCCTGTCCACGCCTTGAGCGGTCCCTGGAAAGAATACGAGGCGCCGAATTCGCCGCTCGCATAAAAGCCGTGGCCAAGCCGGCGCGAAGCCGTGGCGCCGAATGAATGAAATGTCGTGTCCGTCGTAACGCCTTGCTGCATCCCCTGATAGGTATAAAAAACACCGAGCGATTGATTTGACGACACGGCGTGGTTGATTTGTGCCGTCGCGCCATACTGAAGCATGGTGACGTCCAGCGGCTGCGCAACAGAAGCGGCTGCGCCTGTATTGCCATTACCAAAGGTCTTCGCGTAGTTGAACAAAGGAGAGACTGACAAGCTGGTCCGTGCACTGGTGTTGTAGGTAAGTGGAAGGGATACCGAATTCATCAAGGTCCGCTGTCCATTGTTGAGAAACGGGTTGCTGATGGTGCCGCTGAACCTGTTGAGATCCAGAATCCTGTCATTCAACACATTGTTCTGACCGTAGTAACTGAGCCAGTCATTCACGCCGAGGGTGAGGTGCGGCGTAGGAGCAAACAGGAGGTCGAGCGAGCCGTCTTGATTCGATAGCTGCCGCGAAAGATACCCATCCACCACGAGAATTCGCGGGCTGTATTGCAGAATCAGTCGGCTGTGCTGGAGACGCCGGCTGTACGCCAAATCCGTCTGAAAAATTGCAGCGGAAAGACTGCCCGGCGCTCCTGCCGCAGCAGCGGCTGTGGCATCTTGCGAGAAATTGAGATAGTAAACTTCCGCGGAACGAATGCCCACCGGGCCCCAATGAAGCCAGTCCACATTGTCAGAAAACCAGCTTCCACGGCTGCCCAGTTCCCTGACTTTTGGCTGGTCCACGTTCAGGTTGATTGCGACGGAAATGACCTCGTCCTGGCTATCGCTCACGGTTCTTAGTTCCTTGGATGGCGGGGACTGCTGCGCGTCTTCTTGCTCTGCCTGGGGCGAAGGCGTCGGCGATGGCGTTTGCGTCTGGCCGTTTGCCGACGACACCAGCAGGCAGAACGCACAAAACCAGAACGCCATGTGCCTCCGGAAAAACTCTTGAAACTTAAGCATCAATCTGCTCCAACGGATTTCCAGCCTCAGGGAACGACAACCATGTCCCCGGGTTGAAGTACGATGTCGTGCGCAGCCTTCTTGCCCGAGATGACTTTTTTGTAATGGAACGGCAGCCGCACCTCCGCTCCTTTTTGGTGGCGAATGACATAGATTGATTTGAGTTTGGCGTAGGGCCCTGTTCCGCCGGCTTCCGCCAGCAACTGCAGGACTGTTTTCGGGTTGTTGAGTTCATAAGTCCCGGGACGGGCCACCGCACCCAGCAGATAGACTCTACGGCTCCGGATCCGGCGAACCATCACGCTAACCTGTGGTTCCTTGAGAAAATCCTTCAGCTTGTCTGTGAGCATGTCCTGAAGTTCGCCGGTGGTCATCCCGGTCACTTTCACGTCATTCAGCAATGGGAGCGAAATCATGCCATCGGGCCGCACCACGACGTTCGCAGACATATCCGGCTCGTGCCATACTGAAATCGTGAGTTCGTCCTCGATGCCAATGCGATAGATCTGCGGTTTGTCTGTTGAAATCGCGTTAGACGCCGGCTTGACCTTGATATCAGGATCCACACCCTTCGCCTTGGCTTTGTCCGACGCGGGCTGAGACTCAGCTTTGGCCACAACGGAGGCGCCCTGCGCCAGCGATCCAGCCACCAGTGCCGCAACCACAAAAGCCGCCCGGATTGCGCTCCATGCCAGGTCCATTCGCAACACGGTGAAACCTCCTAAAAACAAACTGAACTCTGAGTATGGCAACACGAGTGCCAAACCACGACGCCCCCATGTTGCTGATTTTCGTGACAGTTGCTCCAAACAGGTCAGTTGAATGCGCATTTTGTAGAAAACTTTTTCCTAGGGCTATGAAAACGGATTCACACCAGAATCGCGTTGAGAACAAAGCACCTTCTACGGCTGGCTGACTGCCCACAATCTTTGCAGAACGTCACTCTTTGGAACTCGCCGGGGCCTATCGACTTTCTCCGCCAAAAGAGTGTTCGCCCCAATACGGATTGAAAGTGGCAGTTCGAATGCAACTCCAGATAAGCCAATCCTTGTGCGGCCGTTATTGAATGTGCGGAATCTACGGAATCGCGTCGCTTAACGGGGAGTACACGCCCCCACGGTCGCGCTTGTCCCGGATGGGCGGCGTGGTACGGCACCGCGGGCCGGACGATGAAGGCAGTTATCTGGCGCCCGGCATTGCGCTGGGGATGCGCCGCCTCAGCATCATCGATCTGCAAGGCGGCCATCAGCCGATTTCCAATGAAGACGAAAGCATCTGGGCCGTCTGCAATGGCGAAATCTACAACTTCAAGGCGCTGAGACAGGAGTTGGAGAAAGGCGGCCACGTATTCCGCTGCGACTCCGATACGGAAGTCATTGTTCATCTCTACGAGCAGGAAGGGCTGGACTTTGTCAAAAAGCTGCGGGGAATGTTTGCCCTGGCAGTGTGGGACGGCAACCGCCGCCGTCTGATGGTGGCGCGTGACAGGGTGGGAGAAAAGCCGCTGTACATCTTCCAGGACGGAGCGCGGCTTGTTTTCGCTTCTGAAATCAAATCGATTTTCGAATGTGACGGCATTCCTCGCAGGGTAAGCCCGCGAGCGCTGCACGACTATTGCGCCCTTGGATATGTCCCCGCTCCCTTCACCATGTTTGAAGGCATCAACAAGCTGTTGCCCGGCGAAATTCTGGTGCTAGAGAAGG
>OBLQ010000699.1_pt1 | contig 12843 bp, 7 predicted proteins | sample 1519881 | NCBI WGS metagenome assembly OBLQ01 (sample SAMN01911456, study PRJEB22533) | soil metagenome | biome: Soil | place: Malaysia | collected 2012-04-30 | depth DG_metagenome m | reverse complement strand
AGGCGACGTCGGCCAGATCCCCGGCGCTTCGTCCGGCGAGCCGCATGCGCAGCGCCACGGCGCGTTCTTCGTACATGCCGCCGATGAACACGAAGGCGGCCACCAGCGCGAGCATGATGAACGTCGTGTCGATGAACGCGACCACCACGAATCCCAGCGCCAGCAGCTGTCCCACGTCGCGGGCGCGACGGGTGGCCGCCAGGTACGGCATACGACGGTGCAAGAGACCGCGCAGGATGCGCCCGCCGTCCATGGGAAACGCCGGAATCAGGTTGAACACGCCCAGAAACCCGTTGGCCCAGGCCATGTTGACAAGATAGCCATCACCGTGCGGGGGCGTCCTGGTGAGCGCCATCACCGCGAAGAGCACGGTCGCAATGGCGAAGTTCACGGCCGGGCCGGCGATGGCCACCGCGATCTCCTGGCGCGGCGCTTCCGGGATGGCCTCGGCGCGCGCCACCCCCCCGATCGGGAACAGCACGATGTCGCGCACGCGGATACCGTATCGCTTGATCTGCAAGCAATGTCCGAACTCGTGCAGCACCACACAGGCGAATACCGACAGTACCAGCACCGCCGCCCGCACGCCGTCCTGCCAGGTACCCGTGGCGGCGGCCACCGAGGCGTAGAGGATCAGAACGATGGGAAAGGTGGCGTGGATGCGGACCGGGATACCGGCGTAGGTTCCGATCCCCATGGTGTAACGCATGCCCTGGTACCGGCTCATCCGTTCCGCCTTCCCGGGCGGCCGTGACGCCCGCGGTGCACCTTGATCGGATGCTGTAAGTGTGTTAGTATCACGGGCAAATCAACCTTTGGAATCCACCCTCGATCGCGCGAAGCGCGGGCCCCCGCATCACCGATGAGATTCTTCCTCGCCATCGTCGCGTGCCTCGTGCTGGTTGCGCCCGCGTTCGCCCTGACCAAGTTCGATTTCGAGCAACCGTATTTCAGCGACCCGCCCGAGCCGGTGCTTGATCATTGTGTGGTCGAGCAGGACGGTGTCTATCATCTTTTTTACCTGCGCGGCAATCCGGCCGTCAACATCGGTCATGCCACCACCACCGACTTCATCCACTGGACGCTGCAGCCTCCCGTGCTCTCCCCGGGGACCTGGGACACCGTGATGTGGGCCCCCTGCCTGCTGAAGAACTCGAATGCGTGGTTCATGTACTACACCGGCGTCAACACGTACGGCGCCGAGCAGACCGGCGTGGCGTTTTCAACCGATCTGTCCAACTGGTTCAAGGATCCCGACCCGGTCTATCACCCGGACACGTCGTGGGCGATATGGGACAGCAACACTTTCTGTCACGGGCGCGATCCGCACGTCATGGAGATCGACGGAACCTACTACATGTTCGTGACGGCGCAGCACAAGTGGTACAAGGGCGCGGTGGCGTGCGCCACCTCCAACGACCTGATCCACTGGACGGACCAGGGCTACATCTATCTGCACGACTCGTGGCACATGCTGGAGTCAGTGTTCATTCTGCGGCGCAATGGTCTCTTCCACATGTTCTTTACCGAGGAGGCTGTGTACGGCACGTCGCACATGTCATCGCCCACGCTCTTCGGGGGGTGGGACATCACCAAGCGTGATTACGTGGACACGGGCCACGCACCCCAGATCACCGAAACGCCCGACGGTGAAATCTTTTCGCGGCATTCGGTCTACAACGATCTGCACGGCAACTATCGCTACTTCTTGAAATTCTCGCCATTGGTGTGGGTCGGTGATCTCCCCACCGCACCCAAGACGCTGCCGCTTGCCAACGACTGGACGTTCGTGTGGGGAGACGCGTTCACGTACCAGCCAACGTTCCTGAACAACGCCGCGGTGCGCGGCGAGAACTATCCCTCGTCATTCGAGGGCGACAGCTGGATCAACACCTACGAGCTCTACACGGGCCCCATCGCCTTCGGCGGGCCGGGGCAGATCCAGGGTGACAGTCACACTGGCGTCATCCGGTCAAAGCCGTTTTCGATCCAGGGCAACTCGATCAGTCTGCTGGTGGGCGGCGGCGACTACCCGGACACGTGTTATGTGGCCCTTGTGGACCAGGGGACGGGCCAGCGACTCTTCAGCGAAACCGGCCGCAACAGCAACGTCATGGATCGCCGCTACTGGGATGTGTCCTCGCTCATCGGACGCACCGTGTACATCGAAATCGGAGATCTTGCGACGGGCACGTTCGGACATATCTGCGCCGACGATATCGTTGAATCGGGCAACCGGCTGGTGCCGAACTCGGGTATTGCCAACGGAAACAACAAAAAGGTCCGCGGCGCCGATTCATCGCAGTTCGCGGCGCCGGCGGTTCCCACACAACCCCGGCTGCTGGACAACATCCCCAACCCGTTCAATCCACGAACCAGCGTCCGGTTCGAGCTGCCGGGAGTCGCACAGGTGCGCGTCGAGATTTACAACGCGGCGGGCGTGCGCGTGCGCACACTGATCAACGGTGCACACCCGGCGGGCATCCACGCGGCGGAATGGGATGGCACCGACGATGCCGGCCACGGCGTCTCGTCCGGCGTCTACTTTGTGCGGCTGCAGATCGACGGCTCCGTCGTGGACACGCGCAAGATCATGCTGCTCAAATAGCACGATCTTCGCTTTACCTCCGGCCCCTCAACCCCTAGATTTTCCGGCATGAGGTCTCGCGCGCTCCTGGCCTGCGCACTGCTGGGCATGGTGGTGGCCACACCGCGGCCGTCGCATGCCTTCGATGAGCTGGCCGCCCGGGAGCGCATCGGCGCGCGCACCGGGGGCCTGCTGACGACGGGCGATCTCCACAAGGCCTACGGCGACGGCTGGCAGGTCACCCTCTTCTTCCATGAAAAAGTCGCGAGCTGGTTTCTCGTGGATTTCCGGCTGGGCGCACTCTACCTCGGAGCACTCAAGTACAAGACGCTCGACGACCTGCTCACCAGCCGCGCCGGGATCACGAGCTCGATGCGCATCCTGTACTTCTCGGCCGGCCCCATGTTCGGCTGGCCGCTGGGCGGATCGTGGTCGATGCACGCCGGCGGAGGCGTGGGCGTGTATTCGGTGAGCATTGTGTTCGACGCTCCCACCACCGGCTACAACTTCAGCGATCAGGATATCGGCTTCAGCGGCAGTGCGGGTGTGGAGAGCCGACTGGGTGAGAAGTGGTGCGTGGATGCCAGCGCCACCGCGCACTACGTGATGATCACGAAAAACATCAACGACGTCTACTACGCGTTTACGAATGGCGGCGGTTCGCCCGTGATCCTCGACATCGCGGTGGGCGTCACTCTGGATCTGCGCTGAAAATCCCCCGCTAATTGCCGTGTCCGGTGCTGTCGGCCCGCACCGCGATTTCCAGCTTGCGAATGGCTTCCCCGGCGGACGGATCCGACGGGTTGAGCTGCGCGTAGCGCTGCATGGCTTCCAGCGCGGGCCGGGGCCGATTGAGCGACGCGTACGCCATGGCGAGATTCTTGTACCCCTGCGGATAATCCGGAAAACGCTGCGTGGTTTCGCGGAACGTGGCGATGGCCTCGTCCATCTTCCCCGCCTCGGCGTAACTCGCCCCCAGGTTGTTGTATGCGCGAACGTAGTCGGGCTGTTTGACGATGGCCTTCTGGAATTCCGCGATGGCCTGGTCGTTGTGTCCCAGCTCACGCAGAGTGATGCCGAGGTTGTTGTAGGCTTCCACCATCCACCCATCGAGTTCGATCGCGCGCCGGTACTCCCTGGCCGCCTGCTCGCGCAGATTGAGCCGGCGCAGGCACTGCGCCAGGTTGTAGTGCGCCCCGGGCTGTTTGTCGTCGATCTTGATCGCGCGTTCGAGATCCTCTGCGGCCTTGAGATCGTTGTGCCCTTCGCGATAGATGATGGAGCGCTGCAGATATCCCTCGGCCACGTCGGGATAAAGTGCGATGGCCTTGTCCGCCTCGCGAACCGCCGGCGCGTAGCTTCCCAGCATGCTCAGGCGGCGCGCACGATGTATCTGGTCTCCGAATTCAATCAGCTTCGGATTGTCGGCGAACAACGCCGGGGCGGTCACCGCCATGAGCACGGCGAAACCGATGACGGCCCGCACCACCGCGCGCGGCGTTTGCAGCCGCGACACCGCCGCCACCACTGTGCAGCCCGCAAACAGGCACAGCATGGGAACGGCCTGCATGCGGTAGCGCCCGGTGACGAAGAACAGCGCGATGGATGCGCCGTACACGAGCACGTAGCCCGCCACCAGGCCGCGACGCCGCCCGCGTCGCAGCGACACCACCAGTGCCGGTATCGCCAGCGCCACCACCGGCCACAGGCGCATGAACAACACGCGCAACCACGTGAACTGGCGTTCGAGAAGATAGAAACTCTCGATCTGCGGGACTTCGTAGCCGTTGAAGAACAGCGCGAACTTGCGAAACAGCAGCCCGACCGCGCGGCCCGGAGCGGCGCGCATATCTTCCAGTGCGCGACGGACCCAGTATGACGACACCTCCGCGGGGCTCAGCTCCCGTCCCATCTTTCGTTCCAGGTATTTCTGCGTGGTAAAGTCATCGTAGATGTCGACCTCGGCCACCGGTTCGAAACGGCCCGTCGCGGTGCGGCTGTTCCCGATGTAGAAGTTGACGCCGGCGTTGGATGTCACGGGCAGGAACACGTGGCTCACGATGGCGTTGTGAATCATCGCGGGCAACAGCATGGCCACCACGCCGGCGGCGAATACCAGCGCGCGGGTGCGCCGCGCGGGATGCGAGTTCCACAGCAGCCACACCAGCACAAAACCGGCGAAGAGCAGAATACTGGCGCGCGCCAGCGCCGACATTCCCAGCAGGGCGCCCGCCAGCGCGAAGCGGCGCGCGGGGGCGTCGTCGCGCGCGGTCACCAGCAGCCACAGGGCCAGGCAGTTGAGGAGTGCGCCCAGCCACTCCATCAGCAGCTGCGTCTCGTAGAACGTCACGGACGCGCACAACATCAGCAGCACCGTGCCCACCAGCGCTGCCGAAGGACGGAACACGCGCCGTCCGATGAGGAAGGTGAGCATGACGGTGGTGGCGCCGCCCGCCGCCTGGATGATGCGCACCAGCGTGAAGTCGCGCCCGAACAGCGAGTAGATCAATCCCAGGAAGTACGGATACAACGGGCCCATGAAGAACGCCTGGTGCCCCAGGATGTTTCCCGCGGCGATCTGCTGCGCCATCCCGTCGTAGTCATGCGCATCCATGATGGGCACGCGAATGTAGAGCGCGTGGCGGGTCTGCAGCACGAAGACCAGCTTGAGAACGAATGCCACCAGCAGAATGACAAGCGGCCAGCGCTTCCCGTCGGCCAGCGTGTGGTCGAGGCGCAGCAGGGTGCTTTCGATGCGGGTTCGCAGTCCGGGCCGGTCGGGTTCCATGACGTCGGCAACGTAACGGATGCGTTCGTGCCGGGCAAGGAAATCCCTTGACCCTGAAGCGGTTGCTTGCCTAGTCTGCAGTCGGTTTTCGGCCTGCCACGGCGCCGGTGCACGCCGGTTTTTTCATTCCGGGAGATTCCAATGACACTCCGCGACGAGTTGCTTCAACATCTGCTTGCCCACTCCTTTCGCACCGGCGACTTCACGCTCGCGTCGGGCAAGAAGAGCAACTACTACATCAACGGAAAAGCCACGACGCTGGATGCGCGCGGCGCCTATCTGGTGGGGCGCATGTTCCTCGCCATGATGGCGAACGACGTTCCCGATGCCATCGGCGGGCTGACGCTGGGAGCGGATCCCATCATCGGCGCCATGCTGTCGCTGGCGGGGCTGGAAGATCTTCCCCTGCGCGGTTTCATCGTGCGCAAGCAGGCCAAGGACCACGGCACCAAATCGCTTGTCGAGGGCGAGCTGCGCAAGGGCGATCGCGTGATCGTGATCGAGGACGTGGTCACGACGGGTGGTTCATCGCTGCAGGCCATCGCGGCCGTGAAGGCCGTAGGCGCCGACGTGCGCCGCGTGTTTGCGATGGTCGACCGGGAAGACGGCGGGCGCGAGGCGCTGGCCGCGGAAGGCTGCCGGCTGGAAGCCGTATTCACCGCGAACGAGTTGCTCGCGGCGGCGAAGTAGAGCGGGCTTTCGCCTACTCGATGACGTGTCCCATGCGCCCGAGCAGGCGCCCCAGAATCAATCCGCACATCGGCGCCGCACACGCCAGCGCCGCCGCAAAGATGATTTCGCCGAACACGGGAATTCCTCCCAGCGTCCAGCGAACCACGCCCAGCAGCAGCGCCACCAGCGCGATGAGTATCACCGAGTAGACATATTCGTGCTCCATGCGCACGATGGTGCGTACCAGCCGTCTCGGATCCAGCGTGCGCCGGACGGTGCCCGTGAATCCTCCGATGGATACCATCGCCACCGGCAGATACAGCAGGCCCAGAATCGAGCCCAGGACCAGCAGCACCGGGCTCTGCATGACGAACTGCCACAGCGATGACGGCTGCTGTGCGCCGCCATCAAGAAGCCGCGCCACTTTCACCACGGCGAACATGACGACCAGGTACTCGGAAACCACGGTCGACATCAGCAGCGCCGGGCGCAGCAGCTTGCGCACCGGATCCTTGAACGAACGATTCCATTCCGCGGGCTTGGTGGCGCCGCGCGCCGTGTATTCCATCACTTGAAAAGCCCACAGAAACGCGAGCGCACCCGCCATGATGGTGCCGCCCGGCAACCACTCGAGCCCCGCGAACAGCGCCATGGGAATCACGACGTAGAGTGGTCCGCGCGCAAACGGCATGCGCAGGAATTCGCCCAGATCCTCCCACACCGGACCCGGACGATGGAGATAGCGGAAGGTTTTCTGTTCGACCTTGCTGAAGCGGCGCTGCACTTCGGCCGCAGCGCGCGCGTGGAAGGGAAAGTGGTGCAGCACCGTCTGGAAATGTTCGCGTGCCTCGTCGCGCCGGCCCAGTTCCGCCGCCAGCATGCCGGCGTCGAGCCGCGCTTCCAGCACGTCCGGATCCTGTTCGAGCCTCTCCAGCGCCGACGTGTATTCTTCTTCGATGCGGGCGCGCTGCTCGGCCCCGGCGTCATCGCGTCGAGACGGACCCGCGCCGAGACTGCCGGCCAGGCGGGTTTCCTCGATCGCGGCCCAGCGGTCCTCTTCGGGCAGGAAGATGCGCGCCCGCCCGGAAAGCTCGCCCGCGCGGCACAACTCCTCCACGTCCTCCCACGACCATTGCTCCTCGCGCGTGGAACCTTCGCGAAGCACGTAATAAAGCGTTTCCGAACCTGCAGTCATGGTGGTGTCTCCCCGCGTATCCGCGGGATATCTGCAGGGCGCGTGCCAGCGCAGGGACGCCTGTGGCGCAAAAAAGAGAAGACCCGCCGGCATTTGCCGGCGGGCCTCCGGGACGAAAAGGGGCGATCAATCTATGCCCCGCTCACCTGGCGGGGGAGGGCATGGCGGCCGCCAGGCCCGAAGGGGCAGTTGCATGGCCAGTGCCGGTTGTCCGCCGTGAAGCAATTTCAACGCTCGGCTAACTAGTTAACATATATAGGCTTACACGGCACAGGCGTGAATGCTATGCCGGAATAAATCCGCTATAGCGTCCGACACGATTGCAATGTGCAATGCGACCCAAACTGGAAATCTGAGGCTGAGAACCGTGTGGCAGATGCCCCGGTTTGACGGATCGGCGGGGTAGTTCCGGGAGGAGGCAGGGACCGGGCGGGCTCGATCGCCCGCCCGGTCTTGCGGACTCAGATCTTGAGTGCCTTGAGCTCGATGTTCAGTCCCTGCGCAGGCAGCGACTGCTTCACCAGCACGTGCGGGAGGTCCTTACGGACGTACATGGTCTGGTCACCTTCCCCGCTCTTCACCGTGAGCCGGTACGTCTTGTAGGTGCCCGCCGGAACCGTCACGTCTTCCTCACCCGCCACGTCGACGGTCACGTTTTCCAGCGTGCCCGACTGCGCGTCGATCACGGGGAACTTGTAGGACTTCCCCGCCTCGAGCGGCAGCGTGCTGATGACCACGTCCAGTGACTCCTTGAGAATGGCGCCCTTCACCAGCGTGACGTTGATGTCCTTGTCGCCATCCTTGCCACCCTTGGCCTGTCCCTTGGCCACGCCGCCGTCGAAGGTCACCTGCGCCGACGCCTGCTGCGGACCCGCCGTCATCGAGAACGTGTAGCTCTTCGGCTCGAACTTCGACCCGAAGCTCATGTCCTCGTTCAGCTGCAGCATTCCCGCGATGGCCGTGGAGCTGGCGAAGTCATCGCCCTTCTTTTCGAGCGTCACGTTCATGTCGCCCAGGTTCATCTCCTGGTATTTCACGGCGTAGGTGGCCGTGGAGTTCTTGAGCGGCGTCGTGTCGTACTCGAAGTCCGTGCCCTCGACCGACATCTCGTCCATGGACATGGGATTGCCGTCGATGTCATAGGTCGCGACCGGCGCCACCGCTTCCATCTTGTCCTTGATGGCGGTGGCGTCACCCACCAGCACGATGGCCATGTGGTCGGGGTGGAGGTGCTTCTGCATGGCCGCGAGCACGTCCTCCTTGGTCACCTTCGCAACTTCCTTGCGATAGTTCTCGAGATACGTCTTGTCGAGACCGAGCAGCTTGACCTGACCGATCTGGGCCGCGACCTGCGCGGGGGTCTCGATGGTGGTCGGGAAATTCCCCACGATGTAGGACTTGGCGCCCTCCAGTTCCGCGTCGGTGACGGGCTCGGTCGTGATCCGCTGGATGTTGTCGAGCAGCGCGCTCACCGTGCTGTCCGTCACCTCGGTACGACAGCTGCCACCGGCGGTGAACAGGCCGCGATCCTTCTCCTTGGAAAAGCTCGAATACACGCCGTAGGTCCAGCCGTGCTTCTCGCGCAGCTCCATGAACAGACGGCCCGACGCGCCGCCGCCCAGAATGCGGTTCCCCACCGCGACGGCGGGCCAGTCGGGGTCGGTGGGCCTCAGACCCAGTTCACCAATTTCGATGTTGGTCTGCACCGAACCGGGACGGTGATAGAGCGAGATGTTGCGGGCCGTGCGCTCCGGCGGCGCCGTGTAGTTGGCGACATCCGGCGTGCCGCCCTGCCACGCACCCAGGTACTTCTCGACGTCCTTCTTGACGTCACCTTTCTTGACGTCGCCCACCACGAACAGCAGCGCATTGTTGGCCACGTAGTTCTTCTTGTGGAACGCCGCCACGTCATCGCGCGTCACGGCTTCCACGCTCTCGGTGGTGGGACTGATGGCGTAGGGGTGATGGCCGTACACCACCTCGGCAAAATGCCGGTCCGCCATCGCCCTCGGGTCCGACTTCTCGAACTCGATGTTCGTTTTGGAACGCTTCTGCTCTTCCTGGAATTCGTCCTGCGGGAACGTGGGATTGAGGATGACGTCCGCCAGATACTGGTAGGCGGTGTCCAGATGCTCGCTCAACACGGAGATTGTAAAGATGGTCTCGTCTTCGTTGGTGGTTGCATCAAATGAACCACCGACCGACTCGATCCACTCCGCGAGCTTCTTGGCATCCTTGTCCTTGGTGCCCTTGTTGACGAGCGCGCTGGTGTACGACGCGAGCGAGCTCTTCCCTTCCGGATCCAGCACCGAGCCCGCCTTCACGGCCAGCCAGATGTTGGCAATGGGCTGTTCGTGATTTTCGACGACGACGACTTCGAGGCCGTTCTTCATCGTCATTTCGCTGTAGGCGGGAAACGCCAGCTTCTTCAACGGTCCCGGCGGCGGCGGCGACTGCTTGGCCGGCGCGGGCGTCACCGCGGACAACACAATCAGAGCCGCGGCCAGCACGCCCGGAATTCGAATGCGATTCATTCCATGTCCTCCTTGATGACTAGCTGTTCTTGGGCGGCTGCGCGACGACGACGGTGCGATTGTCGCGTACCAGGTATTTCTTGGCCACGCGCTGGATGTCCTGCGGCGTGACGGCCATGAAGTTGTCGAGATCGGTGTTGATCTCGGAGAGATCCTTGTGGAAGCGCACGTAGTGGTGGATCTCCTCGGCCTTGGCCATGTCGGTCTGGCGCTGGTTGATGAAGTTGGATTTCACCTTCATCTTGGCGCGGTCGAGTTCTTCCGGGGTGACGCCGTTGGCGATCACCTTGTCGATCTCTTCGTCCGTCAGCGTCTGGCATTTCGCCGGATCGACGCCGCCGTTCGCGGCCACGATCACACGCAGCAGGCCCGGCCCCAGACGCCCGTCGACGAAGGAGACGGCGATGGCAGCGGCCTCCTCGTCCTTGACCAGGCGCTGGTGCAGCCGGCTGGTGTCGCCGTCGCCCAGAATCATCGACAACAACTCGAGCGCCGGCGTATCGGCGTTCATGTGGCCCGGGATCAGATAGGTGGTAAACAGGGCCGGCACGTTGGCCTTGGGTGAGTCGACATTCTCGGTCCGCTCGCCCTTGTCAAACTTCTCGTCCCACGTGGGGAACGTGCTCTTCTGCCCCGCCGGGATGTCGCCGAAGTACTGCGCGACCATCTTCATGGCCTCACTCGGCTTGAAGTCACCGACCAGCACCAGCACGGCGTTGGCCGGACAGTAGTAGCGGTTGAAGAACTTCTTTACGTCGTCGACGTGCGCGGCGTTGAGGTCGTCCATGCTGCCGATGACGGTGTGGTTGTAGGGCCAGCCGTCGTAGCCGAGGGTGTCGGACACCAGGAACGCGGCGCCGTAGGGCTGGTTGTCGATATTCTGCCGGCGCTCTTCCTTTACGGTCGAACGCTGGTTCTCGAATTTCTCCTCGGTGATGACGAGCGAGCGCATGCGGTCGGACTCGAGCCACAGGCCCAGATTCAGACGGTTCGACGGCAGCGTCTCGAAGTACTTGGTGTAGTCCTCGGTGGTCTGGCCGTTCATGCTGCCGCCGGCCTCGGACACGTACTTGAAGTGCTCACCCTTGTCCACGTTGGCCGAACCTTCGAACATCATGTGCTCGAACAGGTGGGCAAAACCGCTGCGGCCTTTCTCCTCGTTGGCGCTGCCCACGTGGTACCACAGGTCGACGGCGACCACGGGAACGGAATGGTCTTCGGAAAGAATCACGCGCAGCCCGTTGTCCAGGGTGTGCTCTTCGTATTTGATCTGGCCGGCATTCGATCCCTTCTTGCCGTAGCCGGCAGTGGCGAACATCGCTCCCGCGGCCACCACAGCAATCGATGCCACGATTAGGCGCTTCATGCGTCCTGTACCTCCGATGTCTTTGCGGAAAGATTTATTCACGCCCCGAGAACCGTTTGATTGCGGGCAAAAGCGGGTTGGGTGCGCACGTTAGAACTGGTTTTGTATACCCCAAAACGTCCCCTGCGTCAATCCGACCAGGGGACGTCCGGGGCTGTGGTTGGACTCTCAGGGGTGTTTACGCACCGACCCGCCCGGAGTTGCAGAAAAAACCGGGCGGCCGATGATGGCCGGGTGCGCCCGGCCCGGTAACCGGGAAGCCGCGGGCACGCGGGGCCCCGAGTTCCGGGGCCGGCCTAGCCCTGGGGCGCCGCGACCCGCACGCGTGCATCCACGATGCGGCAGCGTGCGCGTGCCGGCGTCACGATCACCGGATTGAAATCCAGCTCCTGGATTCCATCAACGTCGTGCACCAGTTGCGCGAGGCGCAGGATCAGCTCCTCGACGAATTCGATGTCGACGCGCGCTTCGCCGCGCACACCCTCGAGCAACGGGTACGAACGAATGCCCCGCACCATTTCCTTTGCATCCAGATCCGTCATGGGCAACACGCGGAATACCACGTCGCGCAGAATTTCGACGTAACGCCCGCCCATACCAAACATGAGCAGCGGTCCGAACTTGGGGTCGTGAGCCATGCCCAGGATGATCTCCTGGCGCGAATCGCCGCCGTCGGGTGGCGCGACCATTTCCTGCACCAGAAACCCGGACACGTCGCCGAATACGCCGGCTTTCTTGAGCGACGTCTCCATGGCCGACCGCGCGCTACGCAACGCCGCCGAGCTGTTGATTCCCACGATCACACCACCCACGTCGGACTTGTGGACGATCTTCTCGCCCACCACCTTGAGCACCACCGGGAACTCAATCCCGGCCGAGGCGCTCACCACGTCGCCGTCCACCGGCACCACCACCTGACCCACCGTGGGCAGTCCGAACGCATCGAGCAACGCCAACGTCTCGGCTGGTCCCAGGTATCCGCCTCCCGCCCGGCGTTTGGCGTCGACCACCGTCTGTGCCTTCTTCGTGTCCGCCTTGAAAACCGGGATCGTGCCCGCGGGCCGTTCGCGCCACAGCCGGTAGCGGTTCAGTTGCTCGGCCACCTTCACGGCGTCTTCGGGGTACCGGAAGAACGGCACCGGATCCGGCACTTCGCGCGGAATTCTCTGGTAGTAGCTCTCCTCTGCCATCAGCACGCTGAGCACGGTTTTGCCGCTGGCGCGCGCCACACTCGTGATGCGGCGCATCACTTCCAGAGGCTCGACGATCAACGGCGGCACGAAGATCGGAATCACCATGTCCACATTGTCGTCGGCGACCACCAGCTTCATCACGGATTCGTAGTGGTCGGGCCCGGCGCTGGCGATCATGTCTATCGGGTTCTCCGCGCTGGCCTCGGGCGGCAGGATGGCGCGGATGCGGCGCTTGGTCTCCTCGCTGATGGCGGCCATGGTGAGCCCGTGGCCGTCGGCCGCGTCGGCCGCCATGATGGCGGGCCCGCCGGCGTTGGTAAGAATGCACAGGCGGTTGCCGCGCGGCATGGCAGTGCCGGTAAGGCCCTGCAGCACATGGATCATCTCTTCGATGCTGCCCACGCGCAGCACACCGCACTGGCGCAACAGCGCGTCGGCCGCGGCTTCGCGTCCCGCCAGCGAGCCGGTGTGCGAAGACGCTGCGCGCGCGCCCGCCGCGGACGTTCCC
>OBLQ010000698.1_pt1 | contig 12846 bp, 13 predicted proteins | sample 1519881 | NCBI WGS metagenome assembly OBLQ01 (sample SAMN01911456, study PRJEB22533) | soil metagenome | biome: Soil | place: Malaysia | collected 2012-04-30 | depth DG_metagenome m | reverse complement strand
AACGTCCGGATCTTCGGGAAAGCCTGCGTCCTCAATCGCCATCTTCGCGCCAGCAATTGCAAAGAGGATGAATCGGTCGAGCCGCCGCGCGTCTTTCTTCTCGACGAACTGTTCGGGCTCAAACCCCTTGACTTCGGCCGCGATACGAGTCGTGTACTCCGAAACGTCGAAGAGGGTGATCGGTGCGACCCCCGAAGCCCCTGAGAGGACGCAGTCCCAAAACTTGTCCACCCCGATCCCGAGCGGGGTCACCGCGCCGATGCCTGTCACTACGACGCGACCAGAAGGCGCTTTCTGCGGTGTCATCGCTGACCGGGTCTCAAGACTTGTCGTCGATGTACTTGACCGCGTCCCCGACGGTCTTGATGTTGGCCGCGTCGTCGTCCGGAATGTCCACCCCGAACTCCTCTTCGAAGGCCATCACCAGTTCGACCACGTCGAGCGAGTCGGCGCCGAGATCGTCGATGAAACTCGCGCCTTCCGTAACTTCGTTCTCGGAGACGCCCAGTTCCTCACAGGTGACCTTCTTCACGCGATCAAGAGTGCTTGCTGACATAAACTACACCAAGTCGGACACGGCATTGTACCGCCGTCCAGTCCTGCTGTCAGGATACACGAAATTTACCGGGGCCTAGAGCGTCAAGCCCCCGTCCACGGTGATCGTCTGACCGGTCAGATACCCGGCCCCTTCGCTACAGAGGAAGGCCACCAGGGGGGCAACATCCTTGGGGGTGCCCAGCCTGCCCAGCGGCGCCGTCTTAGTCACGTACTCTCGCATCTCCCCTGGCAGTTCTGCCGTCATGTCCGTCTCGATGAAGCCAGGAGCGATGACGTTGCACGTCACGTTGCGCGAGCCCAGTTCTTTGGCCACTGCCAGGCTCAACCCCACCAGCCCTGCCTTGCTGGCCGCGTAGTTCGCCTGCCCAGCTGCCCCGTGCAGCCCCACGATCGACGACACGTTGACGATCCGCCCCCAGCGCTCCTTCGTCATCCCGCGCTGGCAGAATTTGATGAAGGCGAACGCCCCTTTGAGGTTGACGGCGAGCACGCGATCCCAGTCTTCCTCGCTCATCCGCATGATCAGCGTGTCGCGGGCGAGACCGGCGTTGTTGACCAGGATCGTCGGCGCCCCGAGCGCCTCAGTCACCTGTCTGACACACGACTCTACCGCCCCCATGTCACCCACGTCGCACCCGAACGCGTGCGCCTTCCCACCTGCTTTGGTGATCGCGTCGACCGTCCCCTGGGCGTTTTCGGCCCTCGTCGCTACGCACGCTACAGCCGCACCCGCCCTTGCTAGTTCAATGGCAATCTCCGCTCCGATCCCACGGCTTGCGCCAGTCACGATTGCGACCCTCACTTCGACGCCTCCCTCACGGTCTCCAGCGCGCTAGCCAACGATTCGGGGTCGCCTACCGAACAGACTTGGATATCGCGGTTAGTACGCCGGATCAGACCGGCAAGCACGTTGCCGTTTCCGCATTCGATGAACTGCGTGAAACCGTCATTGACCATTTGGTTAATAGTCTCTGTCCACTTTACGGGCTTGCGCAACTGCTCTTCGAGCAGCCCGGGCCAGTCGTCTCCCGGCTTCGCCGTCACGTTGCTGTAGACCGGCATCTTGCCCGTCAAGAACTCCGCCCCCTGCAGGACCACTCCCATCGACGTCGCCGACTCCTCCATCAGCGGGCTATGGAACGCGCCACTGACGTTGAGCGGCAGCACCCGCTTGGCGCCCGCCGCCTTCAGAGGCTCAGCACACGCGTCGATCGCCGCCTTGTCGCCGCTCACGACCAGTTGCCCTGGACAGTTGTCGTTGGCGACCACACAGACTCCATCGACCTCTGAGCATACGCGCTCGACGGCGTCGCGATCTAGCCCCAGCACGGCGGCCATTCCTCCGGGTCTGACGCTACCGGCCGACGACATAAGTTCGCCACGCCGCTGGACGAGCGCCGCGCCGTCCCCGATTTCGAACCATCCGGCAGCACCAAGCGCGGCGTACTCCCCCACACTGTGACCTGCCGCCCCTTTAACCGGAAGGTCAGGAGCGGCCTCCACCAACGCAGAGTAGCAGGCGACCCCGACGGCGTACAAAGCCAGTTGAGCGTTCCGCGTCTGCCGAAGGGTCTCGTCGTCCGAATCGAAGCACAGGGCGCGCATGTCGGTTCCGACGGATTCCTCCACTTGGTTGAAAACCCTTCTGGCCGCCTCGCTAGCCTCGTAAATCGCCTTGCCCATTCCAGGCGACTGTGAGCCCTGGCCCGGAAAAACTACTGCCAGCATCGATTCCATGCTACCCCCGGTCGGAGCCGCCCGAAAGGTACGATCTCGCTTAGTGAGCACGGTGATCGAGACCTTTCCCAACCCTGCCCCAGAGCGCGACTACGTGATCACCCACACTTGCCCGGAGTTCACGAGCGTCTGCCCGAAGACGGGCCAGCCGGACTTCGCTACCATTGACCTCGAATACGTCCCTGACGCCCTCTGCATCGAACTTAAGTCGCTCAAACTCTATTACTACTCGTTCCGAGACGAGGGGATCTTCTACGAGGCCGTTACGAACCGCATTCTTGACGAACTGTCTCGGGCTTGTACACCACGGTGGATGCGCGTAACTGGTCGCTTCAACGTCCGCGGCGGAATCTCCAGCGTGATCGTTGCGGAGACAGGGCCGCGTCCCTAGCGCTTGCGCACCACGTAAACGGGCGTCGTAAGTTTCAGTATCCCCGTGTCTGTGGAAAACTCCAACTCCAGCAAGATTGCGAGGTTCTTCGTCTTCATCGAGTTGCCGGTGACACTGATTCCGCGCTTGCTGTCCGTCGTAGCCAGCGTCTTCCTTTCGCCCGTCCAAACGGTCTTGTCGAAGTGCATGTCGTCCGCAGTCGCTTTCCAGACCGTGTACGCGATTGGACCGGGAGTGCAGTCGACGTCCAGCGTCCAATCGCCAGACATCCTCGACGTCACCGTCGGTAGCAACCTCCCCATCGCGCACGCACGCGCAAAAATACCGACGGTCGGAGCCCAACGCGCGGGCTCGTCCATCTCGTGCGCTCCGTTCGGGACAGCGATCGACCACTTACGTGTCGGGAGTTTTCCCCAATACACCTGGCTCGCGTCCACCGTCCAAAACGGATCGTTCGTCCCCGTACCCACGAGAATGGGCACGTTGATTTTGTCGACGTACGCAAGAGGATCTGTCAGGGAAACGAGCCTCTTCCCCTCGTCGGACCCCAGTAAATTTTGCAGGCCCTTGTCCGTGTAGTCACGGATCATTGGCGAATACTCCCCCCATTCGTCGATCTGTTTCTTCAACTGTGCAACGAAGTCCAGGTTGTCAAATGCCCTCGGGGCGATACCGACGATCCACGGGTCTCCCAGCGCCCCGCAGAGCCACGTTGTCCAGCCGCGCTTGCTCGCGCCCGTCACAACGAACGTCTGCAGCGCGCCAGCCGACGACTGCCGAAGAGCGGTCATCGTCGCCTTGACGCTCTTCACCATCGGGAACAGCAACAGCCAGTCCGCGTCGCCAGTCTGAAGGAACTCCTCAAACGTATGGGCGATCAGGGCGTCCTCCTCATAGCCCCAGAGCGGCTCGTTCGGGATCTGGAACAGGACGGCGACCGTCATCCCGGAGGCGTCGGCCATCTGCTGGGCGAGCGCGTAGTCTGCCTGGTTGGGAGTCCAGCCGGTCACCTCGATGATCGCTGATCCTTCCACCGTCTTCTTGGCAGGTTCGATGAGAACGACGTCGTGCTTCCAAAGGTTCCCCTGCCAGGCTTGAGAGGTCAACCGGAGCGCCTCGTGGCCGTCCAGAGTCCGCCTCTCCCAGCCAAAACTCGGCTCGGGCCGGTCGACGTAGGCTTGCAGTTCGCCCACGAAGCCCACTGCCCCCCCCATTGCCAGGAGCGCGGTCAAGGTCAACATCAGTTACCAAAGAGTCTATCGCTTGGCGTCGCCGGAGGTTGGGAACCGCCTTTTTTCTTGACTTTTGACCTCAAACGTGCAACAATGAAAGTCTGGCATCGTTGGGCCGTCGCGGCTCAACATGCCCGGAGCATCTAATGCGGACCCTCGTAGCGACGCGAATGATCTTTGTGGCCATGGTCGGGCTCCTCTTTGGATCCGCCAGGGCCGGTTTTATCGACGGGACCGTCCTCATCAACCGGGCAGCGAACAACAAGACGATCACCGTCAAATATGACGGAGTCAGGGTCGCCCTAGTCGAACTGAGAGTCAACGGGGAAAGCGTCTCCTCGCGCTCGATCGATGGAGCGACTTCGACTGGCGAGACGAACTTCGCGCTCAACCCGGCGATCCTCGCCGACGGCAACAACAGCATCGAGGTGCGGCTCTTTGACGCGCAGGGCAAGCTCGTTGGACGCCAAGAGAGCACGGTCTTCGTTGACCGTAAGCCGACCGGGCCGGTCTATTTGGCCAAGCCCAACGCGGGCAGCACCGTCAATGGGCCCGTCGAGATCACCCTGGGCCTCCACGAGAAACTCAGCAACCTGTACGTCAGTTTCTTCGTCGACGACGACTTCCAATCGCTTAGAAACTACCCGCCCTACACCTACGTTTGGGACACCAGCGGGGTCTCAAACGGTTGGCACGAGGTTCAAGCGTGGGTGGTCGACGTCAACGACTCGAGCCGGACCTACAAGACAGAAAAGATGCGGCTGTTCGTCAATAACCCGAGCGGCCACACCGAGCGGATGAACCCGCTCGACACGACAACGACCGCCTCCGCCAAGACTGCGGCCAAGACAGCCGAACTGAAGACGACGGACGCAGGCACAACGACCGCGCCGGTCGTAAGCGCGATCAAGCCGACCCTTACGGCGCCTACGGTCTCGGTCAACACCGACGAGATGGCAACGGCGGCTCCTGCGGGAACGAAGGCACCAAGACTCGGCAAGGGCGCAATCACCGGCCAGCGGACGCTCCTCCCGACCGGTACTCGTGTCGCCGTCGAGGCGAGCGTTGTTCCCAAAGCCGACTCGAAGCAGCCCGGCGAACCGGCCAAACTTGCGTTGCGGACGATCAAGTTCGGCACGAGGCTCGACTCCAGCGTCAACTTCGCCGTCGAACTCAACGGACACGTGCTGGACTTCGACGCCCCGACGCGGGTCGTCGACGGAGTTCCCTTCGCACCGTTCCGTCACATCTTCGAGGAGGCCGGCGGAACGGTCAACTGGAAGAGCGAGACCAAGACCGTAGAAGCCGACGGTCTCGGCGGTGCGATCAAGTTCAGCATCGGCAACGATTACGGCACCCTCAACGGGTCGAAGTTCCTCTTCGAGCGGGCTCCCTACATCGAGTCAGGGCGTACCATAGTCCCGCTGAGTTTCGTCAGTAGCACGCTCAATATCGACGTCCAGTACGACCCGAACACCGAGCACGTGCTGATTACATCGACAAACCGGAGATAGGCCCCTCAGAGGGCCCGTTCAGCGCGACCTCAGGGCGTCCAAGCCCTGGGGTCGCAACTTTTTGTGACGGCACGTACCTGAAGTTCAACCTAAGGCGCGCCAAGAATTCGAAGTGGGGCACCGATCCCCATCGGCATGGGTGTGACGAAACCGTTCAATTGGAAGAGGTTCTTCATACTCTCATTGGCCATTTCGACGGTAGGAGCGGGAGCAACGGCCATAGGGTATGTGCAGTCCTTTCAGGCGGCAAAGGAGGCCGCCGACGTCCGCCTGCTCGACACGTCCCGCCTAGCCGCCGTCCAGATCGACCCAGAAGTCCTCAGCGACTCCGTGCGAGATCCAGTAAAGAACCACGCCCGTCTGGAGGCTCTTAGAGACTCCCTGAAGAGGATCGTGGGCTCCTCTGAGGACATCGATCGCATTTACACGATCTCCCGGAACGACGAGGGCTACGCTCTTGGCCTGATAGCGGACTCCAACGGCGCTCTCAAGAAGACCGAGTGGACCCAAGAGACCGATACGGACTTCGTCGAACAGGCAGAGACGTCCAGCCGCAACAAGGCCGTGACCCTCCATAGCCTTGGCGCCGGAAAGGCAAGAAGGGCGATCCTGCCCCTGATAGGCGGTGACGGAGCGACCACAGCGCTCATGGTCGTCGAGGCGAACAACATCGGCTTTCACATGACGGTCGACTCTATCTGGACGCGTCTCATCGGGGCGCTCGTCTTGGCCGTCGTCGTGTCCGTGCTCGTCGGCGCCCTCCTAACGTTTCAGATCAAGGCCGTCAACTTGGAGTCCTTCAAGATCACTTCGACGGGCAAGGTGACGGCCTGGATCTTCGCAGGTCTCGTCGCCAGCGGTGCCGCCATTGTTATCGACGGCTATTTCGGGTTCCAACAAGCCAGCCGGGCCCTTCAGGACACCCACACGGCCACGGCGTCCCTGAGATACCTCGAGACGATTGAAAAGGAACTCCAGCCTGACAGACCCGCCGGCTGGCTTGCCCGACTGCAGAACGCGCAGCACTTTTTCGACGACAACGGAGACCCCTGGATTGCAGCCCAGATTGACTCGTACATCAAGGCAACAGGAGCCCCGGAGGCAGTCAGGGCAGAGGAAGGCGACCTGCTATTACGGGCCGTCAGGATCGAGCGCACGCGGAACCAGGGCGCCCTCCTTGACTCGGAGGCCCAGATCAGCCTCCAGAACAAGTCGCAGGCCGCGCGCCTGATCGTGGCCGTCGTGCTGTCCCTTAGCACGATCGGACTGCTCGGCGCTGTGTTGCTCAAGGATCGTTGGCTAGGCAAGGTCAAGAGCGAATACGACGCCACTAGGGACGCCTACCAGGCGCTCTTGGGGAATCTCCCAATTGGGCTGTTTGTCTACAAGGACGGCGGCGTTGTATTCACGAACGGTGCCTGGGACAACGACGAAAGCCGAGATCCCAATGAGGTTCTGAACCAAATTCATGAAGGCGACAGGGACGGCTTCCTGCGCGCGCTTGACAGGCTTCTGGCCGAAGGGGGCAAGATGGCTGGCGAGATCAGGGTGATTGACAAGGGCGAAACCCGGCACTTCAGTATCCACGGCGCCGTCACGGAGAACTCCGACCTGGGCGGCTCCCAAGTGCTTGTCTTTTGCACCGACATCACCGCTCTGATGGCTGCCAAGGACGAGATCCATCAAAAGCACCGCCAAGTTGACGAAAAGAACCAGCAGCTCCAAGCGGCCATCCGCCAGGTGGAGAGTTCGTTCCAATTGGTCCTTAAAACAATGGTCAAGGCGGTCGAAGCAAGAGACCCCTACACAGCAGGCCACTCGGAGCGAGTGAGACAGTACAGCGTCAGAATGGCGGTCGAACTAGGACTCAGCGAGTTCGAGCGCCGGACTCTCAGCCACGGCGCTCTGATCCACGACGTCGGCAAAATCGGAATTCCCGACGACATCCTGCTCAAACCCGACCGATTGACGGCGGAGGAGTACGACGTCGTCAAGAAGCACCCGGTCATCGGGGCGCGAATGATCGAGAACGTCGACCTGTTCAAGGACTGTCTGCCCATCGTCCGGTCGCACCATGAGCGGCTCGACGGTTCGGGATACCCCGATCACCTGAAGGGCGAGGACATACCGTTCTTGGTCAGGATCGTCTCCGTGGCAGACGTGTTCGACGCGATGACCAGCAACCGGTCTTACAGGGGCGAGGTCTCCGTCGACCACGCCTTCGAAGTCATCGCAAACGAGGTCGCGGAGGGGCGACTCGATCCCATAGTCTACGAGGCCCTGAGGAAAATCGTGGCCGAATATGGAATTATCAAGGATGAGCCCAGGCTTCTGCAACGAAGGGCAGCCTAGCAAAAAAGCCTAAGGAATCCCGTCAACGTTCCGATACTCCAAATATAGCGATACAGCGGGGCACCCGAATGAGCAACGAAGACGCCAGAGCAGACAACCGGAAGCACGCCCGCTTCGAACTCCTTGACTATGCGATGATGCAGGGGGAGGACAAGCGAGAGAACCCCTCGCTCAGGGCGGTCATCGTCGACGTCAGCCTAGGAGGGCTCCAAATCCGCTCCCGCACCAAGTTCCAGCACGGCGACATCTACCATTTGGCCATTGGGCGCGTCGATTCGACGCCGCTTCTGGTCAGCGCAGAAGTCCGCTATAGCGTGAACGTCGAGGGATCGGACCTCTATGCGACCGGGTTCAAAGTACAGCCTGAGGACAACGCTCAGAGGATCGCGTGGGTGGACTATGTCCACAACGTCTTCCAGAGCCAGGGCGAGGCACTGATCTACTAAAGCCGGCTATCCGCCGCCGCAGCCGCAAGAACCGCAACCGCCGCCCTCTCCGCCTTCCGCCTGGAACGAAGAGCCACAGCCACATGTGCTAATCGCGTTGGGGTTCTCGATCTTGAACCCGCCACCCATCGAATCGTCGACGAAATCGACCGTCGAACCGTCCATGTACTGCAGGCTCAGTCCGTCAATCAGGATCTTCACCCCTTCGTGCTCGAAGGCCTGGTCGCCATCCTCCGGCTCGTTTTCATCCAGGGCCATCCCGTAGGTCAAGCCCGAACATCCGCCTCCGGCCACCCAGACACGAAGGGCCGCGCTCGTCTTGTTCTCGGCGGCGATTAAGTCCTTGAGTTCCTGGGCTGCTCGGGGCGAAAGGGTAATTGCCATAGTGACCTTCTGTCCTACTCTCTACGTCAAGTTTAACCCACAGGTACTAGTTCGCGGAACAAATGGGCAATTCGCACCGTTTCGGTAGTGCGTGTGGTTATTTCACAGAACTTCTCGTGAGAGGATCACGCCCTGGTCGTCCGCGACTGGCACTGGCCAGTCGGGCCGGCAGGAGTTTGCTCATATCCCCGTAAAGAGAAAATGGTAAACGAAAAAACGTCAAACGGCCGGACTCGGCTCCTGGCTGCCGCTTCGAGGTTGTTCTCCGCAACTGGACTGGGTGAGGTCACCGTGTCCCAAATCCTAGATCAGAGCGGGCTCAAAGCCCCCACGCTGTACCACCACTTCGGCGGCAAGGAGCGCCTCTATGTAACTTGGGTCGGCCAAGCCCTGGGAACGGCACGACATGACCTCTGCTCGACTCTGCGCTCCTATGGCCCGATCAACGACAAGCTGATCGCCTATGCGAACACACTGCTCGGACAGCCTTTCGACCTACTGCAAATCCTCAGGGATCGGCAAATCCTGACAGAGCCTGACGCCTACGACAAGGTTCAAGAGAGCGTCTCCTCATGCCTCATCGTCCCGCTGGCAGAGGCGATGGACAGCAATTTTAAGGTCGACAACCCCGCAGTTTCCGCAAACCTCTTCCTCCTCATGGTCGCGTCCTGTAAGAAGCCGTACTCGATCAAGGACGGCTCGCTCCCTCCAGTCGCCCATACGGTCGACGTATTCCTGGACGGCATCGAAAACTGACGGTCCGCGGGGGACGTAGGCCCGGATGGGCAGCCCCCGCCCTGGGACCAAGTATCCTTGCCCAGTTCCCGCTTGGAACAAGGATCTGATCAGCGAGAATGCCCTACGTCGTCACTGAGCCGTGCATCGGTGTCAAGGACAAGTCCTGCCTCACCGTCTGCCCCGTCGATTGCATCTATGAGATCGACGAAATGGTGGTCATACACCCGGACGAATGCATCGACTGTGGACTCTGTGAGCCCGAGTGCCCAGTCACGGCCATCTTCGTCGATACGGACGTACCGGAGCAGTGGGTCGAGTACATAGAGCAGAACAAGAGGGAAGCCGAGAAGGTTGCCTCCAAGTAGCCGCGGCAAGGCTGAAACTGCGTTTGGCGTTCCCCGGTATTCTTTGACCAATGCCCCCTAGCAAAGACCAAGAGAGCCCGAGCAAGCTCGTCAAGGCGGCCCAAGACCAGTTCGTCCTGGAATGGGGCCGGATGAGTTCCAGTTGGGGCATCAACCGCACGATGGCGCAGATCCACGCCCTCCTGCTCGTTACCGGCAGGCCCCAGAGCGTGGACGACCTCATCGAACGGCTCCACATCAGTCGCGGCAACGCTAGCATGAACCTGCGCGATCTGATTGACTGGGGCATCATCCAGCGGTTCCGTAGGCCCGGTGATCGTAAGGACATCTACATCAGCGACGACGACATATGGCATGTCTTCAGCCGAGTCGTCCGCGAGCGAAAGCGCCGGGAGATCGACCCGACCATTGCCGCCATACGCGACTGTCTGGCAATGGTTCCAGAGGACGATAAGTCCGAAGACGCCGTCGTCCTGCGCGATCGGCTCAGAACCCTCCTCGACGTCTTCGGCCTGATCGACCTCATTTTCGATCAGGTCTTCGCTAGCGACGAGGCGTTCCGCGCGGCGATCGAGACCTATAACCCCTCGGCTAGGGGAAAAGCAAAAACTAGCGAATGAACCCGTAGCGCCCCGCGCTGGCCAGGGGTATGGTGACCTTGGATGCCGCGAAAGTCGACATCGCCGAAAGAGCGCCAGACCGCACTCCGCGTACCGGTGTTGCCGGTTCGCAATACGGTTCACTTCCCTGGCGTCATCAAGACCCTTCTTATAGGTAGGGACATCTCGTTGCGCGCGCTGCACGAGGCCCTGGAACGCGGCCGCGAGACGATCGTCCTGAGCCAGAAAAACCACGAGGTCGACGACCCCACCCAGCGAGACCTCTACCGCGTCGGCACCGTGAGCGAGATCCTCCACGTCCTCCCCCTGCCCGACGGCACCATGCGAGTCGTGCTACGTGGCCTGGCTCGCGCAAAGGTCTCCAAGATCGCGTTCCAGAACGGCTTCTTCGTCGGTACGTGCAGCTTCTTGCCGGAAAGGACTGAGGACACAGAGCACGTCACAGCGCTGATGCGCGAGTGCGTGGGCACCTTCCAGCAGGCCACCAACCTCGGTCTCCAGGCACCCCCGGAGGTTCTAGACATCGTCGCCACGATCCAGGAGCCCGGCGAACTCGCGGACACGATAGCCCACCACCTACCGAGCCTCTCCACCCCAGTCAGACAGGAACTGCTTGAGGAGGCGGACGTGTCCAAGAGGCTCGAACGGCTCGTCCACATCCTCGCGCGCGAACTCCAGGTCCTCGAACTCCAAACATCGCTCCGAAGCAAGGTCGAGGAAGAACTGGGCCAGACCCAGCGCGAGTACTACCTCCGCGAACAACTTCGCGCCATCCAGCAGGAACTGGGCGGCGAAGAGGACGTCTTCAGCGAGGAGGGCGAGGAGTACCGCAAGAAGATCGAGGCGGCAGGCATGCCGGCAGAAACCCACGACAAGGCGATCCAGGAACTGCGCAGACTCGAGCGTGCGCCGAGCAGTTCGCCCGAGGGAATGGTCATCCGCAACTACCTCGATTGGCTCGTAGACCTCCCTTGGCAGACGACCACGGACGATCTGATCGACGTCAAAAAGGCGGCAACCATCCTCGACCGCGACCACTATGGGCTCGAGAACGTCAAAGATCGCATTCTCGACTTCCTGGCCGTGCGCCAACTCAGCAAGTCTCTGCGCGGCCCCATCCTCTGCTTCGTCGGCCCTCCCGGCGTCGGCAAGACCAGCATTGGGCGCTCGATCGCCGAATCGCTCGGACGCAAGTTCCACCGGATCTCCCTTGGTGGTGTGCGCGACGAGGCGGAGATCCGCGGCCACAGGCGCACTTACATCGGCTCGATGCCCGGTCGTCTCATCCAGGGCGTCAAGCAGTGCGGAACCAAGAACCCGGTCTTCATGCTCGACGAGATCGACAAGATGACCAGCGACCTTCGCGGCGACCCGACCAGCGCGCTCCTCGAGGCCCTTGATCCAGAGCAGAACGACCACTTCAGCGACCACTACATCGAAGCGACATTCGACCTCAGCAACGTGATGTTCATTACGACGGCCAACCTGCTGGAGAATATCCCCCCACCCTTGCGCGACCGCATGGAGGTGATCCGCTTCCCCAGTTACACAGAGCAGGAAAAACTCCAGATCGCTCAGAAGTACCTCGTTCCGCAGAAACTCCAGGAGCACGGCCTGAAGAAAAGCCAATTGACGATCCCCAAGGCCGCGATCGAGACTATCGTCCGTGAGTACACGCGCGAGGCAGGCGTCCGCTGGCTGCAGAGGGAGATCGCCACAGTCTGCCGCAAGGCGGCGCGCCAGATCGCCGAGGGCAAGAAGAAGAACGTAAAGGTCGACGCAACAATGCTTCAGAAGATGCTCGGCAAGCCTCGCTTCCGCTACGGCCTCAAGGGAAAGAAGGACGAGGTCGGCACGGCGACGGGACTGGTCTATTCGGAGTATGGCGGCGACATCGTCACCATCGAGGCCAACCTCAGCAAGCCGTTCGGTGAACAGCCGCAGATCCACCTTACCGGAAGCCTCGGCGATGTCATGAAAGAGTCAGCGATGGCGGCCATGACCTACATCCGAGCGAACCAAGCGTCGATCCTCAAGGGCAAGGAGTTTCGCTACGACCTCCACATCCACGTCCCCGAGGGTGCGGTCCCCAAGGACGGCCCCAGCGCGGGCGTAACCATCCTGACAGCGCTCGTCTCGGCCCATACAGGCCGTCCAGTGCGACGTGACGTCGCGATGACCGGAGAGGTCACATTGCGCGGTAAGGTTCTTCCGGTCGGTGGAGTCCGCGAAAAGGTGTTGGCCGCCCACCGGGCGGGGATCAAGAACATCATTCTGCCCGCCGAAAACATGCGCGACTTGGACGAACTCCCCGAGGGGCCCCGTGCTGACCTCACGTTCCACCCGGTCAAGACCGTGACCGAGGTTCTCGACCTCGCGTTGCGCTAGTCCTTCGCCGCCAACGCCTTCGACGGCCCGACCTCGAGCATCCGCTGCAGGGCGACCAACGCGGGAGCACGCACGTCTTCGGGCACGATCACCTGGTTGACGGCCCGGCCAGCAACGAGTT
>OBLQ010000696.1_pt1 | contig 12873 bp, 11 predicted proteins | sample 1519881 | NCBI WGS metagenome assembly OBLQ01 (sample SAMN01911456, study PRJEB22533) | soil metagenome | biome: Soil | place: Malaysia | collected 2012-04-30 | depth DG_metagenome m | reverse complement strand
AACGGCAGCGCTGCGGTGCGCTCCGCCAGCGAACAAGCCACTGCCGAGAGAACTGGCGAACTGCCGGCCCTATTTCGAGCGGGAAGTGGCGCTGATGCGTCCGCGCGCCGTGCTGGCTCTGGGAGGAATTGCGATGCGGATGTACCTCGGGTGCCTTAAGGAACAGGGCGCGATCCCGATCCTCGCGGCGTTTCCTTTCCGGCACGGCGCGAGTTACGAATTGGGCGAGGGGTTGCCGCGGCTGTTCGCGTCGTATCATCCGAGCCAGCAGAATACGTTTACCGGGAAGCTGACGGAGCCGATGCTGGAGCGGGTGCTGAGTGAGATTCGCGGATTTCTAGGTGACGGAACGCGGCGGCGCGAGACGGAATGAGGAGGCTTGCGGCGGGATTTCCGCCCCGCCGCAGCCGAAATCAATTTCCGAGCGAATGACTAACGATGACCGTTGCCATGGCCATTGTCGTGGCCGTGGTCGCTGCCATCGTTACCATGACCGCGATCGCGAGACCCTTCGTTGTGCTGCCGGGACTCGGAACGCTGCTGATTGTTCGACCGGAACTCGGAGCGGGCACTGTTGCGCGGCGCGCTCATCTCTCGCTGTCGCGACGGTGCAGAGTTTTCGCGAGGAGCCGAGCCGAAGTTATGGCCCTGCTCATGGACAGGGGCGTTCGGGGAGAAGTTACGATCATTCTGTCCCCCGCGATTCCCGTAGTCTTCGCGCGGATGGAAGTCACGGCGGTCCGGCCGCGCGTCGAATCTGTCGCGGCCATGAAATTCGCCAGGGCGTGATGTCGCGGCGACGGGCGGGCGGCCGTGGTTGTCCGAGTAGTGGAACGAGCGGTCGCGGCGGGCGTCCATATCGTGACGCTCTTGCATGGCCGTACGCTCGAAGTGGCGCTCGTGCTCGTATTCTCTCTCGCGTCGTGTGGGCTCGACCCTGATGCCGTGGGGGCCACCGTTGTAGCTGATGTGGTTGACCTGCACGTTGCGGATGACCGTGCGATTGACGTAGACGTTGCGGACGACGGTGACGTTGACGCGGGTGACGGCGCGGTTGTAAGCGAAGACTCCATGGCGCCACTCGCCGCCCACGTAACCGACGCCGAAGTAGCCATAGCCGTAGTTAATTCCGCCATAATAGCCTACGTGATGCCCCCAGTAGCCGGGATGCCAGACGTAGTCATCACCGTCGTCGTCGTAGCCCCAATACCCTGGAGTCCAAAGCAGGCCCGGTTCAGGTGCGAGAACCCAGGTGCCAGGAACCCAGTAATAGCCGTCCGGGCTCCAGGCCCAATAGCCGGGCGCCCAAATGTAGTTGGGGCCTGGGCAATAGGGTTGTTCGTAGACCGGTAGGGGAGGCGGACCAATCCGCACCGAAATGCCGATGGCGACCTGCGCCGAGGAGGGTCTCGGCAAAGCCACTATCGACAGAGCCAGCAAGGCTGCCAGCAAGAGAGATGTTTTGCGCATATCGCACCCCTTCAAGCGAGTCGGATTCAGCGTCACCTCAAATTATAGAACCCCGCGGCACCGGGATGGTTGCGAGGTGCCGTATGAGCGACTGTACATCGGGACAGGCGGACGTAAGTGCTTAACCAAAGATGACTTACAAGCGTGGATCCCTGGCGAGAGGCAGCTAGACGGTGGCGCGGAGTACGAGGCAGGTGATGTCGTCATGCTGGCGGGCATAGCCCACGAAGGCGTTCACGTCCGCCATGATGCGCTGCAGAATTTCGCCGGCGGCTTCCGGCGGCGCGCTTTGAACGCAGGAGATCAAGCGCACTTCGCCGTATTCTCCGCCTGCGTCGTTGACCGCTTCGATCAAGCCGTCGGTGAAAATCACGAGCAAATCGCCCGGCTGTAGCTGGGCGTGCCCGGCGGGATAGGAAGCTTCCTCGTCCGTTAGAAGCGGCAGTCCGAAGGGAGGGCCGCCGATGCCGAGGCGTTCGATGGCACCGGAAGCGCGGCGGAGGATCGGATCGTTGTGCCCGGCGTTGACGTACAGCAGCTCGCGCGTGGCGGCATCGATTTCGGCGAGGAAGGCGGTGGTGAAGCGGCGGCCCTCAAGGCTGTGGGCGCGGCAATAGCGATCAAGGCCAGTAACGATTTCGTTGAGCGTCGCGGGAGTGGCAGCAAGAGCTCGCAGGCTGGCTTGAAACGTGGCCATCAACAGGGCCGCAGGGACGCTCTTGCCGGCGACGTCCGCGACCGCAACCAGCAGAGGATGCGCGCCGGAATCGTTCGAGTACTGAGGGCGAGGGAAGGCGTCGTAATAGTCGCCAGCGATCGTGTTTTGCGGCCGAGTGGCAAAAGCGATGTCCACACCGGGAATGCTTGGCGACTGGCTGGGGACAAGCCATTCCTGGATTTCGCGCGCAATCTCGAGGTCGCGCTTCATGGTGACGCGATCGGCGAGTTCGAGCGCCAGCAGGATGAACAAGATCGCAACGCCGAGGACGCGGGTGTCAAACCCAACCGCCGACGGGCCTTGGCCGATTTGGAAATTCACCAGGAGCAAAAGGATGGCGGCGAGCAGCAGCACGCGGCGCGACGGCGAAAGCTTCATCAACATGGCCATAAACACGGCCCAGACAGAGCGTATGAATCTTCTGAGCCGGGTGCGGCCGCGGCCGACCTCTTCCCAATCAACGTCCGCAGAGTACAGCTGGTAGCTCGTCTTGGTCTCGGAAATGAATTGGCCCCAGAGCTCTTGAAGCTTTAAACCCTCGGTGACGCGTTCCCAAAAGGCGCGAATGCGGCGAGGTCGCGGAGGACGCTTCCGTGTGACGTTATTGGTGCCCCTCGCCATTGGGAAGGGATTATAAGGCACGAACAAGCTTCCGGGAGTGGTAGCGACCACCCCTGCGTATGGCTCGGCGATGGCGGGGGTTTGACAGGGCGAGCAGGGGCGGGGTAGCCTCAGCGGCACGCGATGACCTCCTCTGCGCCGACCCGCGTAAGCGTCGAAGCCCCTAGCGAACCCCTCATCGAATTTCGCAACGTGCAGTACCGCGCGACCGGCGGGCAAATTCTTCTAAATAAATTCAACCTGGCGGTTGAGCGCGGCGAGACGATGGTGCTGCTGGGGCGCAGCGGCGCGGGAAAGACCACGGCTCTGAAGCTGATCAACCGGCTGCTCGAACCAAGTGCGGGCGAAGTACGCGTGGAAGGGCGAACCACGCTCGCATGGGATGCAATCGCGCTGCGGCGGCACATCGGCTACGTCATCCAGGAAACCGGGCTATTTCCGCACTACACGGTGGAGCAGAACGTCGCCGTGACGCCGCGGCTCGAACGCTGGTCGGCGGGGCGCATCCGAGCCCGCGTAGAGGAGCTGCTGGCGCTGGTGGGACTCGACCCGCACGCGTTCCTGCAGCGCTATCCGCACGAGCTTTCCGGAGGGCAGCGGCAACGCGTGGGCTTGGCACGGGCGCTGGCAGCCGATCCGCCGATTCTGCTGATGGACGAGCCGTTCGGGGCGCTCGACCCGCTGACCCGGATGGAGGTGCGGCAGGAATTTCAGATGCTCGAAGAACGGCTGCGGAAGACAGTGGTGATCGTGACGCATGACATCGGCGAAGCCGTGGAGCTGGGTACGCGGATCGCGCTGCTCGAAGCAGCGGAACTGAAGGGCGTGTACGCTGCGAAGGAATTTCTGCTGTCAGCCGAGCCGGTGGCGACGGCATACCTAGCTCAACTGCGGGCGCTCGAACCGGGCGGGAGGAAATCATGAGCTTGGCCGAGTATTTTGCGCGGCACGGCAGCGAAATATTGGCCGCGACGACGCAGCACGTGTGGCTGACCGGAATCACGATGCTCCTGGCGGTCGCGATCGGCGTGCCGCTGGGAATCGTCGTGGCGCGACGGCCTTGGCTTTCGAAGCCGATCTTGGGAAGCGCGAACGTGGCGGAAACGATTCCGAGTCTGGCGCTCTTCGGATTCCTCCTGCCGTTGCCGTGGCTGGGAGACCGCGCCGATCGCATCGCCATCGCGGCTCTGACACTCTACGCGCTGCTTCCGATCATCCGCAACACCGTCGCAGGGATTGCGGGCGTCGACCCGGCGGTGCGCCAAGCGGCACGCGGAATGGGCATGACCGAGGGACAAATTCTCGTGCGCGTGGAGCTGCCGCTGGCATTTTCGACCATACTCGCGGGTATACGCGTGGCTACGGTGTGGACGATCGGCATTGCGACGATTGCGGCGGCGGTGGGAGCGGGCGGGCTGGGCGAATATATTTTTCGCGGGCTAGCGATGGTGAACGACCAAGTAATTCTGGCCGGGGCAATTCCAGCTGCGGCCCTGGCACTCGTGGCGGATGTGCTGCTGGGCCTGCTGGAACGACAGTTGCGGCCGGAGCGAGGATGAGGAAGCCGCGTGCGGCTCCGCGCTGGGAGAGAATGGCATGCCTTGGCGCCGCGCTCGGCGTAATCTGTGCCGCGCTCGGAGCGTTTGCCGGATGCAGCGGACGGCGCACGAATACGATCGTCGTCGGCTCGAAGAATTTTCCCGAGCAGGCGTTGCTTGGAGAGATTCTGGCTGAGCATCTCGAGGCCCGCACACACCTGCGCGTCGAGCGGCGTTTCTACCTTGCGGGAAGCTACATTTGCCAACAGGCGCTGCTGGCGGGACGAATCGACACCTACGTCGAATACACGGGCACAGCGCTGACGGCGATCCTGCATGATCCCATCGAGAGCGACCCCTCGGCCGTCTTCCGCAAGGTGCAAGCGGAATACAAGAGCCGTTTCCGACTCGACGTGCTGGCGCCGCTCGGCTTCGACAACACGTTCGCCATCGTGATTCGCGGAGAGGACGCGAGGAGGCTGCACCTCCAGACGCTGACGGAGGCCGCCCGCTACACGCCACAATGGCGCGCTGGATTTGGATACGAGTTCATGGAGCGCCCGGACGGCTATGCTGGGCTTGCCCGCGTCTACGGATTGCGGTTTGCCGGGCCGCCGCGAATTTTGGACCTGGGGCTGCTCTATCGCGCTCTGCTCGACAAGGAAGTCGATCTGGTGGCCGGCAATTCAACGGACGGATTGCTCGCGGCGCGCGATCTGGTCGTGCTGGAGGACGACCGGCACTACTTCCCGCCATATGAGGCCGTGCCAATCGTAAGGGAGCAGACGCTGGCACGGCATCCGGAACTTCGCGCCGCGATCACGGAGTTGGCCGGAAAAATCTCCGACGCGAAGATGCAGAAAATGAACTACGAGCTGGTTGGGGAACACCGCGACATCGGCGAAGTGGCGCGCGAGTTCCTGCGTTCGAGCGGCCTCGACTGAAGCGCGACATTCCCTCCGGCCAGTTCGGTGCGGGACTAATGCCCGGTCGCGATCACCGCGGGCTGCGCTGGGGCGGTATCGTCTCGGAACGATGCTTCGTGAGTGATCCCTTCAAAGGGCTTGCCATCGAGCTCCGCATACGGGTAGACAAAATAGTTCAGTAGCTCGCCGTTCTGCGCCGGATGCAAGCGGATATCGCGGCCCATGCTGAACATCACGCGGTTCGTATCGATGGCGCCGAAGAAGTAGTCAACCTTATCGCGGTGCTTCCATGCCTCGGATGCGTCGATGGGAATCCAGCCGATGCCCTTGACGTAGAACTCCGCCCAACAATGGTAGCTGGCAATCGGCCCAGCGTGCGAATCTGCAGGCAACTGCAAACCGATCTGGAAGCGCGCTGGAATGCCAGCGGCGCGGGCCATGCCGATAAACAGCGAATGAAAATCGGTGCAATTGCCGTGCTTGGCGGTGCAAGCCCAGATCGCGTCGCCATGTCCCCAACCCGTGCCGTCATGATCGTAGTGCATGCTGGCGATGACGTAGTCGTAGATTTTGCGAGCCTTGGCGATCGGACCGGTGACGCCCTTGGTCTGCTCCTCGGCGAGCTGAGCGATCTGGCCGTCGATGGGTACAAGCCGATCGCGACGAAGGTAGCGGGCGACTTCGACATGCGGGGCCGGCGGGCCGGAGGGAGTGAGAGAAACGCGGTGCTCGAAGCGCTCGATCTGAAATGACAGGCGAATATCAAACGGCTTCTCACCCTGCGGCGACTTCACGACGAAATACGCGTAGCGATCGCCATAGACCGGTTCGCGATCGATACGGTAGGGCACGGGACTTTCGATCTTGAGCCGCGAGACGGTTTGGAAGGCGTCGGGCCCTTTATAGGGCAGCGGAACCCAAATTCTTAACTCGTGCGATCCAGCAGGGATCGCCGGCACGTGGGCAATGGCGGTGAGTTCGAGAGTGCGGGTGGGAACGGCGGGAGCTGCAAGAGAAAAACTAGCGAGGGAAACTGCAACCAACAGAGCGGCCGCACTGACCAGTGCGGTGAGCACCGTACTTCGTTTCATTTTTGGAACCTCCTGTCTTGGCCTTCCCTCCAGTGGGCTGCTAAGGAAAAGCGGCGAGAATTCTGACACCGGAACCTTCACAAGGCAAGAAGGAAAAGATCGAGAGAAGGCCGCAACATCCGGCGCACCGGAACACAAAGAATGGTGCCGGTGGTGATACCCGCTACGGCAAATCCTGAGAAGTCTTGAAGTGAGATTCGAGGGCGGCGCAATACTGATGTTCAGCCTCGAGTTCTGTCTGGAGCTTCTTGACCAGGAGCTCGAGGCGACGGATTTCGTTGCGCAGCTTCTGGACTTCTGCTGCGTGGGGCGCTGCGGCAGGCGCCGGACCGTGTGTCGGCTGAGCGCCGCTCGGGCGCGCCGGGGGCGGCGTGACAGACGGAGCGCTCGAACGAGCAAGCATTGCGCTCGCTGCCGGCGCAGGAGCGGGGCCGGAGGAAAAGAGGCTCGTCAACACCTCCGAGGAACTACGAGCGGCGGGCTGGGCGGAATCGCGGGCCCCAGCATCATCCGCGACCGCGCTTTCCCGCTTCGGATCCAACAGATTCTTCACCCGAACGACCAAATCGTGCGGCTGAAACGGCTTGCGGATCAGTTCATCAGCCTTGACGGCCATGGCCTTTTCAGCGACCGTGCGATTCACTACGCCGGACATCAAGATTACGGGCGTCCGACCCAATTGATCGTGTTCCTTGATGAACTGGCAGACTTGGTACCCATCCTTATCGGGCATGATGACGTCGGTGATGACGGCATCCGGTGCGCTTTCTGCAAACTGCTCCAGCGCCGATGCGGCATCGGGGCAGGTGATGACGTGGATATTCTCTTTGCGAAAGGCGATCTTAATCACCTCGCGCATAGTCGCGCTGTCGTCAATGAAATAGACAGTCGGGATGCGGGAGGCGGTGAGAGTTTCGGTCTCGCTCATGACGACTCCTTCTCCGCGTGGTCTTTTTCGCGCTCTTCTTCATCGAACTCCCGCATGGCGTCGAGGAGCAGATCGGTGGCCGAGCGGAGCACGGTGCGCTGCGCGGCGGTGGCACCGTAGATGAACTTGTAGACTCCCTTCGCGGTTCCCTGGCAAGCCTTCACGATTTGCGTGACGGCTTCGTCTCCAAAGAGCATGCCGCATTCAGCATGAAAGATTTCGCCGCCCTCGAAAAAGACGATGCCGTCGGTGTCGGCCGCATTGATATGAAGCGCGCCCGTCTGATGCGCCTGATTGAGCATTTGGATGACGCCGGGAAGATCGAGATGCGAAAGACTCCCGCTCAGCGCGGTCTCCGCGGTCGAAAGCATCTGGGTAGGCTGAAATCCGTCCTGGCGGCTGACGAGGAGGCTTCTAACATGCGCGGCAATGTCCGCTGGGGAACGCCGGCGGTCCACAAAGTCGTCACACCCGGCCCGGTAAGCCTCAAGAAGCGCTTGATCACCGCCCGGGCCCACGGCAATCAGCGGGATGCTTGCGGTCTTCGGATCGGCGCGAAGAACCGGGGCCATTTCGAAAGCGCCCATCTCGCGGAGGTTGGTGGCGCATAGAATCGCCGCCGGCGCGTTCCATTCGAGCATCGTGAGCGCGTACGCGGCCTGATTGCTCATGACGACCTCGAACCCCTGCTCCTTCAGCGCGTCACTCAACTTTTTCGAGAAATAGACATTGCTGTCGATCAAGAGGATTCGCGGGAGATTGGCCGGTGCGTTCATGGCCGCGCCTCCGCCGGGGCGGGTGAGGAACCCGACGTCACAAGCGCTTCCAGGTCCAGCACCTCCAGCGATTCGTCGCCGACGGCGAGCGTGCCCGCGACGTATACGGGGCGCTCGGGAGGCGGCGGCTGCATTTCACACGCGGCCAATTCGCATTCGCCATTCACGGGAATCGCGCTGAATTCGGCGGCGTCACCGATCCGCCGTCGCGCAATCAAATAGAAGCGGTGCGCCGAATAGGATCTTCCGACAAGCATAGGGCCGGCGTCATAGACCGGCACGATGTGGCCGCGACGAACAATCACTCCGGCGATCGCGGGTGAAGTGTGCGGAAAAGAGTGCAGTCGGACCGGTGGAGCAAGTTCCGCCACGATGTCAGCAGACATGGCGAATCGGCGTTCGCCGATCTGCAGCAGGATGAACGTTTGGCGGCCGGTGGTGTCCGTTGCAGTCATGCCTGTACGGCCCCTTCCAATTCGCGCTGTGAAGCGGCCGCCTTCGCGGTTCGATCGAGACGCTGCACTTCTTCAGCGGTCAAGAACCCGCCCGGCTGCACCACAGGAATCACGAGGTCATCGACGTAGGCCAGACCGCGATACCAGCGGCGTTCGTCGCCGGTGAAGCCCAACGGAAGAGGATACACGGTGGAAATCTCAGCCATGCGCTCAATGCGATCGATGAGCACAGCCGTTCTCCGTTGACGCAAGATCAGGACCAGCGCGGGGCGCGTGACCGGCAGGCCAAAATGCACTCCGGCGTTCACGACGTAGTAGATCCGGTGGCCGCGCTCGATCGTATGCCGAACCTTAGACAGCTCCGGCTGTTCGATTTCGTTTGCGGCGCCCGCCAAGCTATCCGTGCTGCGAATTTCCTGCACGGAATCCGCGGCGATGGCAAACAGCTGTTGCGCGACGACGAACAACACCACGGTCTCGGGTTTGTGCAGCCGGCGTGGCGGGGCGCTGCGCTGGTTTGCAGATTTCACCTGGTCACCATCGGGGCGAGGCGAACCAGTTTCGCGACACGCTTTTCAAGCGCCGCACTGATGTCATCAAGTGCAAGGACTTCATCCACGGCGCCAGTCTTGATCGCTTCGGCAGGCATGCCAAAAATCATGGAGGTCGCTTCGTCTTGAGCGAGCACGTAGCCTCCGGCCGCTTTCACGGCCTTCACACCTTTTGCTCCGTCGCCCCCCATGCCTGTGAGGACGACTCCGATCGTCAAGGCGCGCGCATATGCGGCAATGGTCTCAAACGCCACATCCACGCAGGGACGATAGCCTTCGATCCGCGGACCGGGATCGAGCGAGACCTTGCCGCTTGAAGTGAGCCGCAAATGATGCGAGCCAGGACACAAGTAGATCACGCCGGGCTGAGGGGTCTCGTTCGCTTCCGCCTCCTTAACTGGCCAAGGAGCGATTTCGGCGAGCTGCAACGTGAATTGCTTGGTGAACGTTGCCGGCATGTGCAATACGAGAAAAACGGCCGCAGGCAAATCTTTTGGCAATGCAGAAATCACCCGGGTGACGGCGGCGGGCCCGCCGGTCGAAGCGGCAATCGCGATCATCGGAAACTTTCCGCCGTTCTGGGCTGCCAGCGCCACGCCGCTCGTTGGATCTCCAGTTCCGGACCTGGGCGACTGCGCGAGCGAGAGCTTTGAGCGTGTTGCCGTGCGTACGACGCGAACCTTAGCGGCGAGCTTGAGCTTGCGAGTCAATTCGTCGCGGACGGTTTTCATGTCCAGATCGACTCCGCTCGAGGGCTTGGGCACGAAATCGATCGCGCCCAGCTCGAGTGCCTTGAGCGTGCTCGCAGCGCCCTCGCGCGATTCGGAACTGACGATGACGATCGGGCGGGGATGCTGTGACATGATGAGTTCGGTCGCCTGCAAGCCGTCGACGTGGGGCATGTTGAGGTCCATGGTGATGACGTCAGGCCGCAGGGATTCCGCCAAAGCAACGCCGTCACGGCCGTCGCGCCCCTGCCCCACCACTTCGAGTTGCGGATCGGAGTTGATGATCTCCTGCAGCACCTTGCACATGAAGGCGGAGTCATCCACTACGAGCACCCGAATCTTCTTTTCAGCAGCCTGCGCCATATCACTCCTGCCGTAGCGGCACACCAACTGCGGGCCGCCCATGCGGCGTCTCCGAATCCATCAGGCTCTCGACGGTTGCGATGAGTTGGTCTTCCTGAACCGGTTTGGTGAGGAAGCCCGACGCGCCTTCCTTCATGGCGCGGTCGCGATGCTTCGCACCCGCTCGCGACGTCACTACGAGAACGGGAATTCCTCGAGTGGCCGGGTCTTGCCGCAAGTGAGCCATCAACTCGTAGCCGTTCATTCGCGGCATTTCGAGGTCCGTGATGAGGAGGTGGCACCCTACTTGCGCAACAATTTCGGAGGCTTCCAGTCCATCCGAAGCGAGCTTGACGCGGTAGCCTGCCTTTTCGAGCATGCGCCCGACGAATTTGCGGACGCTGATGGAATCGTCCGCAACTACGACGACACGATCGTTTGCAATGGGATCCACGGCTTCGGAAGGAATACTGCCCGCGGCGATCGCTTCCGCTCCCGGCGCAAAGACGCGCGCGGCGGGGGAAGACGCGGGCAGAGCGTGTCGCTCGGCCGTGTCCGCCGTGACAAGCCGGTTCAGATCAATCAGGAGAATCAAGCTGCCGTCCGAAGCGATCGTCGTGCCCGGGAAGAGCTTTACGCGGCGGAGGTAATCACCCATGTTTTTGATGACGATCTCGTCTTTGCCGAGAACTTCCTCGACGACGACGCCGACGTGTTTTCCCGCCACCTTCACGATGACCATGTGGAAATAGCCATTCAGGGGCTCGAGCGACGGCAGCGCGAGCTGCAAATCGAGCCGAACGACCTCGGTGACGACGTCGCGCACGCGGGTGAGCAGCTTTCCGCCTACATCTTCGATTTCCGCCGGGCGCAGCCGCCGGATTTCCTCGACCAGGGCGAGCGGCAGTGCGAACACGGACGTGCCGCAGCGGACAAATAGCGCTTGCGAAATGATCAACGTCAGAGGCACTTTCACGGTGAAGCAAGCTCCGTGGCCTGTTTCGGAGCGCACTTCGATTTCGCCGTTCAGCGCGTGAACGTTGGCGCGCACCACATCGAGGCCGACGCCGCGGCCAGCCAGTTCCGAGGTGGAAGAAGCGGTGGAGAATCCCGGGCGGAAGAGAAACTCGCGCAGCTCGCGTTCCGTAAGTTCGGCGGCGGCGACCGGCGATACCGCGCCGGATTCGATTACGCTTCGCCGGACGGTGTCGTAATCGATGCCGCGACCGTCGTCTTCGACCTCGATGAAAATGTGATTGCCTCGGTGATACGCGCGCACAGCGATGCGGCCCTTTTCAGGTTTGCCGGCGGCGCGGCGCGCGGTGACATCTTCGATCCCGTGCGCGACGGCGTTGCGAACCAGATGAATCAGAGGATCCGAAATGTGCTGGATGATATTGTTGTCGAGCTCTGTCTCGGCCCCTTCGAGTGAGAGCTCGACCGGCTTTCCGGTGGCCTGGGAAGCGTCGCGTATGGTGCGGGAAAGCCGGGTGTAGAGATTGCCGATGGGCACCATGCGCGCAGCGGTGATTTCGTCCTGCAGGTGGTGCGCCAGCTTGGTGAACTCGTCGATGTCCGCATCAACGCGCGCCATGAACCCCTCAAGCTGAGTGAGAACCTCGGTGACGTCGGTGGAGATTTCGGTGAGCGACCGCGCGAGGATGTTGAAATCGTCGTAGCGGTCCATCTCGAGCTCGCTGAACTCGAGCAGGTCGTTGGATATGAGCGGTGCGAGAGGCACGGCACGTCCGCGAAACGTGTCCATCTGCGGCGGCTGGCTTCCGGGCACGAGAGTCGGCCGAATGCGGCTGAATTCGTGCTTTTCCTGAAAGTCGGAAACCTTTCCCGCGAGCCGCCCCTTCGAGAAGGTGAGTACCTCGACGAGTTTCGATAGCTCGGATAGCCGGCCCAGCATGCGTGTGCGGTTGATGACAAGTTCACCGACCGCATTCATCATCCGGTCCAGACGCTCGAGCGAGATACGCACGGATTTCGCCTGTGGCAAGGGCTGGGCCGTAGTCGGGCGCGCAACCTTCGACTCCTCAGCAGTCGGCGTTGCCGTCGGGGTGCCCGCTTCCCCTTGGGGCGCTTCTTTGGCAAGGTCTTCGGCAGGCTCTTCGGGCGCCAGCTCTGCGATGCGAGCGAGCAGGGGATCGAGCTCGGCAGCCATTTCAGCATCGCTCGGCCATTGGCGGTGGAGGAACTTTTTCAGAACGTCCACGGACTGCAGGGACAGATCCACGATCTCGGCGCTCGGTTGCAGCAGGCCGTCGCGCAGCCGTCCGATCAAATCTTCCACGCGATGGGCCACGGCGGAGAGCCGGTGGAGGCCCACCTGCGCGGCAGAGCCCTTCACCGTGTGCATCGAACGAAAGAGCCGGTTGATCTCATCCGCGTTAGGGTTTCCCTCGAGCGCCAGAAGGCATTCCGTAACCGCCTGCAGATGTTCCTCGGCTTCGGGGATAAAAAATTCGAGGACGTCGTCCGGGACCTCGCCGTCCTGCGGGAGCTGGTCGACAAACGAGGCCGCCGGGAAGACACCTGGAACAGGTTCGCCCGCGCCCACGGGTACGCCATAAGGCTCACTCGCCGTCTCGGGCGGCGGTGCAGCCGGAAAGGCAAATGCGTAGCGCTGCTTGAAAGCGGCGATGTCGCCAGTGGTTTCGAGGCCGCTCGAACTAATTTGCAAGAGGTCGAATTCCAGCACGGAAATCGCGTCGGAGATGAAT